>Ga0315553_10000974_pt1 | contig 24567 bp, 19 predicted proteins | sample SalMarSW160140MG_FD_203099 | JGI IMG/M metagenome (GOLD analysis project Ga0315553, IMG submission 203099) | Salt marsh sediment microbial communities from the Plum Island Ecosystem LTER, Massachusetts, United States - Salt Marsh Sediment SW1601-40 ... | reverse complement strand
GGCAGGTATTGCAGACGCCACCAGCAGAGCCGGTGGACGTGGATCAGCTACCCCTGCCCGCCTACCACCTTCTGCCCATGCACGCTTACTTCTTCATCATCTTCGAGAAGTTCTGCACCGTCTTGGCCAGCAGGGGCTGCCCCTTCAACTGTGTCTTCTGCGCCGAGCGGGGCTTCTGGGGACCGGGCTGGCGGCCCAGGGATCCGGAGCTCGTGGGCGAGGAGCTGGAGCTGCTTCACACCAAATACGGCCGAGAGTCCATCTGGTTCGGGGACGACTGCTTCAACGTGGACGGCGAGCACATGGGCCTCATCTGCGAGGAGATCCTGCGCCGAGACCTCAAGCTGAACTGGTACTACCAGGGTCGCGCCGACCTGCTGATCAAGCACCAGGAGTACCTGCCCTTGATGCGCAGAGCCGGCAACCTGATGGTGCAGATCGGGATCGAGGCCAACTCCGATGAGGAGTTGAGGAGGCTGCGGAAGAACCTCACGGGGGAGCAGGTGCAGGAGGCCCTCGCTCTATTGAGGGAGCACGGCATCGTCTGCCAGGGCATGATGATCCTGGGTACGCGCCAGGACGACGCCAACTCCATCCTGCGCAAAGTGGACTACCTCAAGTGGCTCGACGTGGACTTCCCGGTCTTCACCATCTACACCCCGTTTCCCGGGACGGAGGCCTACGACCAAGCCAAGGAGCAGGGCTGGCTGGAGACCGACGACTACGCCCTCTACGACATGGCCTACCCTATCATCTCCACCGAGCACCTCTCCAGGAAGCAGGTCATCGGGCTGTACAACCGCTCCTTCGCTTCGTTCTACTCAGACCCTGCGATGATGCTCAGGGGCCTGTTCTCGTCCATGCTCTGGAAGAGGGAGATTTGGAGGTACATGCTCAAGTTCGCCGCGAAGCTGTACCTGCGGCGGTACTGGAAGCTGCTCACGGATCTATTCCGCCGGTAGCCTGGACGGCGAGCGGACATACCTCGCTGGCAGAAGGCCCACCCTGCGGAATGAAACTAGATCCCGCTCGGCCTCTTGAACACACAGAAGTAAGCGTTGCTCCACACAGTCATCGTGGCGTAGCCCCTGGTGAAGCTCACGTCGCCCTTCTTGCCCACACCGCCTACCGGCTCCATGTGCACCAGCTCCCAGCCCTCAGCACCCAGTTGGTCCAGCTCCGGGATCAAGGATTCTGGAGCGTATTTGGGTAGCTGCCCACCGGGCCACCTGCTCTCCAGGATGTCTCGCTGTTTCTCTGCATCCGCGTACAGGAAAGTCGTGTAATACTCCCACCTCTCTGCCATAAACTTCCCTCCACTCCACATCTCTAGCGCGGCTCAGACGCCAGGCACTGGTCCGTTGACCCAGGCCCAACGGATACCGCCGGTCAATCGGGCAGATCGTCGAGGACCTGCTTCATGCTGCGACGATACTCTCTAAACGCCTCCCGCCCCTCCTCCGTGAGGTGAAGCATGGTATGGGGCTTCTTGCCCTTGAACTCCTTCTCGATCTCCACGTATCCCGCCTCTTCCAGCTTGCTGAGGTGGGACGACAGGTTTCCCCAGGTCAGCCCGGTCTGTGTCATCAAGAAAGTGAAGTCCGCGCTTTCTACGACGTAGAGCAGCGCCAGAACCATGAGGCGAGCAGGTTCGTGGACCAGGCGGTCGATGTCGCCGATGGTTGGCAGCGCTTCGCTGCCACCTTCACTCTTCGACATCTGAGATACCCGTTCTCGACGGACCCCCTGCTGGCAGAGGATAGCGGCGGAGGAAGCGCACGAAGAGGACCACCCCGATGAGCACCAGGATACCGCCTGCGGTGCCGAAGGTGACAGCCATGCTGAAGGTTCCGGTCAGGGCCGTGTTCCGGGCCAGCAGTATGCCCAGCGGAAAGGGCAGGGCATACAACACCCCGTAGAGGTAGAAGCGGGTGACGTCCATGAAGTAGGCCGCCACACTGAACACGACCACACATTGCACGGCCCACACGTACGCGGGGATGGGCAGCTCAGCCAGCAGATAGGGCAGCCTGCCGCTCCAGGCCCCCAACCCCCAGAGAAACATCAGGACACCCATGAGCACGGAGAGGAACAGAACCACCCGCACCCTCCTCAACTTGCTCTTGCGCTGCGGTCCAAACTCGACCAGTCCTATACGGGGAGTGGTGACATACTTCTTCCCGGCCCAGAAGAGAGCGAGGACAGCGGACACGAAAGCAGTCAGGGCCACCATGCTCCACACCACGGGCATCTCGCTTCCGCCCAGCAGCGCGCCGCCCCCCATGTTCAACAGTAGAAGCCCCAGAAACACGTCCCACAGGCCATCCTGGAAGGTGGCCCTGAAGGCCTTGCGCTCCAGTTGCTGCAGATCCATGTTCGTCGTCATCTAGTCGCTCCTTCGTTGTTCTCCTCAGTTCTGTCAGACGGAATACTTTGCTGTGCAAAGCACTCTCCATTATAGACAGAATGACGCGGATGTCAAGTCGCCCCTGACCACAACAGCACCCGCATACTCCCCCTGGCTCTGTCTTGCTCACAGAAGCGATGTCTTGCTCATTCTTTCTCGACGAGTCGCTCCTGCCCAACGCGGCCTCCTACCGCACCCGCTGCCCTGGCCCTGCGGGGCTGGGCCCCCAGGCACTCATGCCCTACACACCGCTCGTCGGAGTACCTGGGGCGCGACCAGCGCCCTGGCTAGGTGGGAGAAGCAGCCGAGTTGTGTTACAATGCTTGCACCCGTGGCGGGAAACGAGGGCCAGGAGGGAGCGCTATGGGCCACTTCTTTCTCCGCATTGCCAGGCATCTGCTGCCCATCGCACTGGGCGTGTCCCTGGTGGTCTCTGCATGTGGCGAGTCCATCCCCTTCTCTCTCTTCGAAGACACTCCCACTGCCACGGTGACGCCTCTGCCCACGTCAACCGCTGTCTCGTCTCCCACCGCAACGCCGGTTCCCACACCCACACCCGTTCTCCCCGCCGACCAAGCGCTGGAGGGTGGCCTGCGCCACCAACTCAACGGCGACTACCAGGCCGCCGTCGCCGCCTTCCAGAGCATCCTCTCCAGCCATCCAGATACCCCTGAGGCGCGGGAGGCGCTCTACTACCTGGGCGATGTCTACCTGCTGGACCACAACTACTCCGAGGCCATGGAGGCCCTTCTGACATTCCGGGAGCGCTGCCCCGACGACGAACGCTATCCCTTCGCCACCTTCCGCCTGGCCACGGCCTACGAGAACCTGGGCCGGTGGGACGAGGCCATCACGGCCTACCACGAGTACGGGGACCAGAGAACCATCATCTCGGACTACGTCCACCTGAACGTGGGTTACGCGCTGCTGGAGCTGGAGCGGTACGAGGAGTCCAGGGAGGAGTTCGCCCGGGTGCTGGAGCTGGGGCCGCCCGCTACGCTGGAGCAGCAGGCCCTCGGCAACATGGCCCTGGCCTCGCGCTATCTCGACGAGTATGAGCCGGCCATCGCCTACTATCGTCAGCTACTGGACTTGGCCCAGGAGGACGGCACCCGCGCCGAGACCCTCTTCCAGATGGCGGTCACCTACCAGGAGTGGGAGGACCTGGACCAGGCGGCGCAGGTGTTCACCCAACTGGCCCAGACGTATCCCCGCACCTACCGCGCCTATCAGGCCCTGGAGGAACTCGACGCCATGGAGGTCTCGGCTGTCAACGACTTCCAGCGGGGGCTGATTTACTACTACAACGGCCTCTACGATCCGGCGGTCCTGGCCTTCTACGACTACATAGAGAACGTGGAGGACACAGCCGAGGCCCACTACTATGCCGCCCTGGCCTACCGGGGATACTACGCCCACTATCTGAGCATCGACGAGCTACAAACCATCATCGACGACTTTCCAGATAGCGAGTTCGCGGGCAAGGCCTGGTGGGAGATGGCCAGGTCCTGGATCCTCATCGGCAACAACGAATTGGCCATGGGCGTATACGCACAGTTCTTCGCCTCTCGGCCTCAGGACCCTCTCGCCGACGACGCCCAGTGGAAGCTGGCTAACCTGCTGGAGGACGAAGGGGAGTTCGAGCAAGCCATCGCCGTCTACACCGGCCTGGCGGAGAGGTTTCCCACAGGCGAGTATGCAGCCCAGTCGCTGTTCCGCGTCGGTTTGGCCCACTACCGCCTCGCTCGATACGACGAGGCCCACCAGACGTGGGAGACGCTACAGGAGGATTACCCGCAGTCGGAGATGCGTTCGCGAACGCTGTACTGGCTGGGGAAGAGCCATCTGGAGCAGGGAGACCAGGCACAAGCTGTCGGGTATCTCAACGAGCTGGTCATACACGATGGCGGGGCATACTATGGCCTGCGAGCGGCGGACCTGTTGCGCGCCGGTCCGCCACTAAGCCCGTCCAACGTCTACGCCCTCGATCTCTACGACATGGCGGACGAAGGCCAGCGCCTGGAGCTGGAGGAGTGGCTGGTGAGCTGGGCTGGGCAGCAGGATGGACAGCAGATCTCCGATCTAGCTCCCAGGGTCACCAACGACCCAACCTACCAGAGAGGTCTGGAGCTACTGAGCGTGGGACAGCGGGACAGCGCCAAGGCGCGTCTCAGAGAGGTCCGCACACAGTTCCAGGACGATCCTGTGGCTCTCTATCAGTTGGCCCTCTTCTTCCAGCGCGAGGGCTTCTACGACCAGTCCATCGCCTGCGCTCAGCGGATCCTCAACCTGTCCCCTCAGGACTCCCTGTACGATGTTCCTCGCTTGCTCCAGAAGCTTCACTACCCCGTCTACTTCGCTGACCTCATCGTGCCCCAGGCCGAGAAGAGAGAGTTGGAGCCGCTCGTGTTCTGTGCTCTGATCTGGCAAGAGAGCTGGTACGACCCCTCCGCCACCTCGTCCTACCCCGCACGAGGGTTGACCCAGTTCATCGAGCCCACCGCCGACTGGGTGGCAGAGGAGCTAGGTCTCACAGACTTCTCCCACACGGACCTCTACCGCCCCGTGGTCGCGGTGGAGTTCGGCGGGTGGTATCTGGAGTGGATTATGGACTACGAGGACGGAGAGCTCTTCCGTGTCCTGGCCCACTACAACGCTGGTCCGGGAAACGTGGCTCGCTGGCGCCGTGACGGGGAGGTGATGGACATCGACCTCTTCGTGGAGGAAGTGGACTTCGATCAGACGGAGACCTTCATCCACAGGATCTACCAGCACTACTGGACGTACAGGAACGCGTACTACGGCTCCCAGTGAGCTTCCGCCAACCCATCTCCGCGATGGCGCACTCGACGTTGCATAGTTGAGGTCCCCGTCCGGGTCCCCGAAACTGACGGTGCCACGAGTGTCCGTGCCGTCGTCCAGCATCTCTGCATAGGGAAATCAACCGAGAGGATCAGCGGCGCCGCCGAGCGCGCTGTGGAAAAGACCGGGGCAGGCGCACGTCAACTGGGAGCCGACGATTGATCGCCCTCCCGCTCCAGTTCCGTGAGGATCTCTTCAAGCGAACGAGCCTCAGTGATCCGCGTCTCCACCCCCGCGTCGGCCAGCACGTAGGACGGTCCCTTGCCCTCCAGGTCCTCCTTGAGGAAAAGGACATCCACTCCCCGATCGACCAGCATCCTGGCCACCTCCAGACCCTTCTGTTTCTCCAGTGTCTGGTGGGGGTTGGCCACGATCTCCTGGCGCAGCAAGGCCCCATCCTCAGCACCCAGCTCCACGAGGGCGAAATACGACGCCTTGCCTAGATGGTCACTGACTGTGCCTCTGTGGTCTTCCAGGGGCACGCCGTAGGTCAGGCTCGTCTTGCTCTGAGGTTCATAGTGGATCACAACCCTCTCTACATTGCTGACGCCGTCCCTTATCGCTTGCTCCAGTTGCTCGCTCAAGTGGTGGGCCTTCTCCAGATCGCTCGTGCGGACCACGATGTCTACCTGAAGGAAACGATACCTCCCCGAGTTGCGGCCCACGACGGACTTGACCTCGGCCACGCCAGGGGATGATTCGATGATCTCCCTCACCTGACCCAAGGTCTCAGCATCGAGGGAGGCATCCAACAGCACCTTCATGCCGTCCGACATCAGGTCCCAGCCGGACTTGGCGATGAAGGGCACGATCAGCAAGGCTCCCCAACGGTCGAGAGCCAACCCCAGGGCGCTGGCCGCGACTGAGGCAAAGACGATGAGCGAGGACAACACATCCGTCTGGTAGTGTCGAGCCTCCGCCATCAAGCTCGGCGAGTTCGCCGCCCGTCCGACCCTCAGTTCGTAGCGGCTCCACAGCAGAGGTACGATCACTGTCAAGCCAACACCCACCAGTGCCCACCACGGGACACTGACGGGCCCCGATGCTCCTACGATGGCCTCCTTGGCGATCTCGTAGCCCGCCACGAAGATGAGTAGGGCGATGACGATGGAGACGACGTTTTCCACCTTGTACAGGCCAAAGGGGAAGGTCTTCGTCTTGCGCTTGGAGATCACCAAACCCACCAGGACCACGACGGAGCCGATGATGTCCACCGCGGAGTCCGTGGCGCTGGCCGCCAGGGCCAGGCTGCCCGAGAGGGCAGCCAGCCCTAGCTTCAGGACAACCAAGCCGCTATTGATGATGAGGGAGAAAACCCCCATCCTCTCCAGCGTGTGATCCATTCAGGTTATCCTCTGACCATCTTCGTGCCGCACTTCGGACAGGGTATTTGGTAGCACGGTTGGCCTATCGCGTGGGCCACGGAGTGTCCGCACGACGGGCACCTGCACGTGCCGCCCGGGCCAGCGCCCGGACTCGTGCCGCCCAAACGCCCGCGACCGGTGCCCTGCCCAGCGCCTCTACCGGTACCAGGTCCCTGACCTCTCGGCCCCGTACCATCTCCTCTTGGCATCTAGCTCACCTCCTTCAGGACATCATAACGAGGGATAGCTGTTCTCCGCACTTTGTGGTCGGCGTACTCTCTCCAGGTTCAGCTAGTCATCTACGCCCGGACGACGTCATAGTTAGCAGCCTGACGCCTGGCCCTTTGATCTGACGAAAGGTTGCACCCTGGCTGATCAGTGTCAATACAAGGTCAGTGTTTACCACCAAGGTGCCGGAAAGGACATCCACTCCATAGTCGAATAAAACGGGTGAAAGGGGAGTACTGCCTCCCAGGATCATGACTGAGCTCTCAGGTCGGCAAAGGGCCAGCAGCTCATCCAGAGTGTGATTGATCAGTGCAGTGCCGGTGATGGCCACTATGTCGGCTTGGGGGATGACGTTCCTCGCCTCCTCCGCCAGCAGTTCGCCCTCGCTGGGATGCCGCTCCAATACCCATAGCTCTCCCACCTCTTCGCGCAGCCTGGGGATGAAGGGGAAGCTGCCTACGACAGCGACCCGCTTTCCTTGGCCCCGCTCGGCCAGCCAGTCCCCAGCATTCAGTTCCACGCACCGCTCTTCGTCCACGTCTATCAGGGAATTGATCGCCGCTAGGCCGATACCGGCCTCCAGCAACATATCCGACGTGGCATACTGGGCCAACTCCAAAGCAGAGCGCTCATGCAGAGTACCGACACCACGTACTGACTCGTGTCCGTGGGGATGCTGCTCGTAGTGGATAGACGAGGCCAGGCCGCAGTGCCTGCTCACCACCGCCGTCCAGTGGACGCAGGTGCGCACCTCTCGCACCGCCGCATCCCCTCCCAAAGACGCCAATAGGTCATCCAGCACGCTCATCACGATCTTCCTCTCTGCCCACTTCCTTTGCTATGTGCCTCGAGGAATCGGTCCAGGGTGTTCCTCATCTCGCCCAACTCCCCCGCCCAGTTCTCGAGATGCGCCTCACCCTGCGGGGTGATGCGGTACACGCGGCGCGAGGGTCCCGACTCCTGCGTGTCCCATCGGGACGTCACCCAGTCCCACTCTTCCATCTCTCGCAGGCCTCGGTAGACCACGCTGGGATTGAGCGAATCGTCAGCTAGGCCCAACTGTTTCAAACCCTCCATCAGCGCGTAGCCGTGGCTTTCCCCTCCCTGGAGCAGCAAGAGCAGGGAGGACTGCACAAAACTCTTGGTGCGCCGGGCCAAGGTAGCGCTCCCTCGGCCTCCATGTCTGCGTCTCCTACCCCCAGGCATACCGCGCCACCGTCTACCTCAACTGCTGAACTCTGAGCTATATGATACTAGCATATATAGTATAACGGAATTTATCTCTGCTGTCAAGCTGTGTGCTTCCGATGCTCCCCGCAGAGTCCCGGAGAGTTCAGGGACACCTGTACGCCGAGATCGTGGGGTCGCCGGGACCTGCATCGTGACCTGTACATTCGGCCCTACAGTGGCTTCACACCTCCTGTCACAAGGGCGTGGAAGAGAAGAGTGTTCGCCATGCATACGACCCCGCCCCCGCTGCCCACGGTGCTCAACTCCGCACAGTGGCGGGAGGACACGGAGGAGGCTGCTCCAGTGTGGCCTGTAGGGCGAGCTTGAGGTTCGCCCTATGGGTAGCGACGGCTCGATGGCTTCGATGTGAGTGAGGGTGGACAAAGAAGGAGTTCCACGTGCGTGGCACCATTCCCGACGCCTGCACTGCTGCGCCTATCGTGAGTAGACCGAAGATGGTATGGAAGGGGCAGTCCACCCCCGCCCAGGATGTCCCTTGTGCACACCCCCCTATCGCTGCGGTTGACACTCGCCTCGAAGCACAGTATACTTAGTGCACGCGCCACTAGATATGGCACGACGGCTTGCTTGACCCCACTACAATTGGGGAGGCGATGCAAAAAGGAGGAGTCTTGTGAAACTCAGTTGCCTGCAAGAGAACCTGGTGAAGGGCATCTCCATTGTCAGCCGGGTGGTAAGCACTCGCGCCGTCCTGCCAGTGCTCAGCAACATCCTGCTGGCCACCGAGGAAGGCCGATTGAAGCTGGCCGCGACTGATCTGTCCACCAGCATCACCTGCTGGATCGGGGCCAAGGTCGAGGAGGATGGCGAGATCACCATCCCTGCCCGGCTGCTGTCCGACTTCGTGAGCACGCTGCCTCCCGCCCAGATCCAGATGGAGCTGGTGGCGCGGACCAAGAGCCTCCATCTGAAGTGTGCCCAGTTCGAGGCCGACATTCACGGTATTGACGCCCAGGATTTCCCCCTCATCCCTTCCGACGTCTCCGACCACAAACTGTCCATCCCTACTTCCACCCTGCGCCAGATGATAGAACAGGTAACCCTGGCCGCCGCGCCCGCTGACGAGGGGCGCGTGGTGCTCACCGGTACACTGGCTGAGTTTCGTGACTCCGAACTGACCATGGTGGCTGCCGACGGTTTCCGGCTCTCGCTGCGCAGGGCCGAGTTGAGCGACGAGGTGCAGGAGCCGATGGATGTGATCATCCCGGCCCGCGCCCTTCGTGAGTTGGCCCGTGTGAGTGTGGAGGAAGAAGAACCCGTAGACATCATCGTCACGCCGAGCCGGAACCAGGTGCTCTTCCGTTTGAGTAACGTCGAGATCGTCTCCCAACTGATCGAAGGCAAGTTCCCTGACTACAATCAGATCATCCCCAGCAGCTACGGCACGAGGGTCGTGGTCAACACCCACGATCTCATGCGGGCGGTGAGGATCTCCGTCCTCTTCTCCCGCGACGTAGCCAACATCGTCCGGTTGGAAGCGATCCCTGGAGCCGAGACGACTCCCGGCCGGCTGATTGTGGAGTCCACAGCCGAGGTGGGCCAGAACGTAGGTGAACTGGACGCCACCGTGGAAGGCGAACAGATGGAGATAGCCTTCAACGGCCGCTACTTGATAGACATGCTGAACGTCATCGGCACCGAGCAAGTGGCGCTGGAGGCCACCAACCCGTCGCGGCCCGGCATCCTCAAACCAGTGGGTGAAGATAGCCTGATCTACGTGATCATGCCCATGCACATCAAGAAGTAGCCCCCTCCGCGCGAAACAGCGCACAGCGGCTCGCCACTCCTCGCCTTCTCCTGTGTATCAGTTCACCACGGGAGTTGGTCGCACCCGGTTTCTCCCTCCCCTGGCACGTCACGGGCCACGCCCGGCAAGCACCCTGGCACACTGAAGATCAGGGCTTTCTCCCCACCACGCCGTCGGCATCTTGCCAGATTCGGCCTCGTCGCGTATAATCCAAGCAAGACCTGTACAGCGAGGTAGACGAGTGGTTTTCTCGGGGGCTTCACTTGCACAGTCTCCGGCCGCCTTGGTGCGGAGCATCCGCCAGTACCTCTATTCCAGCGGATTGTAGCGCGCCTGCGGTTCTGCGCCGCGTCGCTACGATCCGCCTACCACTAGACCCACGAATCACGTGGGTCTAAGCGTTTATCCAGCCCGAGTTGCCGACGAAGCGCCCATGGGAGCACTGTGAGGAGAGAGAGATGAAACCCGTAGACGAGCAGATGCCGATCTTGATGCAAGGGGTCGAGTACGGCGATCCCAAGATGCAGGAGACCATGGAAGCGGAGCTGCGGGAGCGGCTCGCAGAAGGAAGACCCCTGCGCGTCTACTGCGGCTACGACCCCACGTCCGCTGACCTGACCCTGGGCCATACCATCACCATGCGCAAGCTCCGGCAGTTCCAGGATCTGGGCCACGACGCTATCTTCCTCATCGGCGACTTCACCGGGTTGGTTGGCGACCCCAGCGATAAGGAGGGCGCCCGCCGCCAGCAGACGTCCGAGGAGCTCGCTGAGAAGGCCCAAACGTACGTCGACCAGGCCTTCAAGATACTGGACCCGGAAAAGGCCATCATCCGTCGTAACTCCGAGTGGCTCAGCAAGCTGACCTTCGTGGACCTGATTGACATGGCCTCCCACTTTACCGTGCAACAGTTCCTGGCGCGGGAGAACTTCGCCCGCCGCCATGCCTCAGGAGATCCGATCTGGCTGCACGAGTTCCTGTACGCCCTGATGCAAGGGCGCGATGCAGTGGCCATGGAGACAGACGTGCAGTTGGGGGGCACCGAGCAACTGTTCAATCTACTGGTGGGTCGCAAGCTCCAAGAGGTCTTCGGGCAGAAGCCACAGATCTGTCTCACCTTCCCCATACTGGTGGGCACCGACGGGTATCTCCGCATGTCCAAGACTACCGGCAACTACATCGGCATCGATGAGCCTCCGGAAGAGATGTACGGCAAGGTGATGAGTCTTCCGGACCACGTCATGCTGGACTACTTCATGCTGGTCACCCGCTATACCCCAGACCAGATCGCGCCCATCAAGAAGGGACTGGCTGATGGGTCTCTACACCCCCGCGATGCGAAGATGGAACTAGCACGGGAGATCGTGTCCATCTTCCACGGCGACGAGGCAGCCCAGACAGCGGAGGAGCATTTCCGCACCGTCTTTCAGGATCGTGACCTGCCTCCCGACATGCCCACCCACGAGGTCGAGGGTCCCACCAACATCGTCGATGTGCTGGCCGCCAGCGGTCTCACCAGCAGCAAGGGCGAAGCCAGGCGGCTCATCCAGCAAGGAGGAGTCCGCCTCGACGGAGAGAAGATCCAGAGCATCGATGATACCGTGACCATCGTAGATGAAGCGGTGCTCCAGGTGGGTAGGCGGAAGTTCGTGAGGCTCGTGGCCTCAACTGATGGGGAGAGCAGTTGAAGCAGGCCAACCAGCTCATCCACGAGACCAGTCCCTATCTTCTTCAGCACGCTCACAACCCCGTGGACTGGTATCCTTGGGGAGATCAGGCGTTCCAGAGGGCCAAGGCCGAGGACAAGCCGGTCCTGCTCAGCGTAGGCTACTCCTCTTGCCACTGGTGCCACGTCATGGCCCACGAGTCCTTCGAGGACGCCTCCACAGCCCAGTTGATGAACGAGCACTTCGTCAACATCAAGGTGGACCGAGAGGAGAGGCCCGACGTAGACACCATCTACATGCGCGCTGTGGTGGGCATGACCGGCAGGGGTGGCTGGCCCCTGACCGTGTTCCTCACCCCCGAGGGCCAGCCCTTCTTCGGTGGCACCTATTTTCCCCCCGAAAGTCGTCATGGACTGCCTGCCTTTCGACAGGTTCTGCTGTCTGTGTCCCGCTCATATCGCGAGCGCAAAGGGCAGATCAGACGCTCGGCCCAGGACGTTGTGACGCACATCGTGACCCAAGACCTGTCGCCCAGTCCCCCGGACCTTGAGCTCAGCCCCTTGATCCTCGATCAAGCCGTGCGGAAGCTCAGCCAGCAGTACGATGCCACCAACGGGGGCTTTGGCGCGGCACCGAAGTTTCCCCTGTCTATGGTTCTGGAGTTCCTGCTCCGCGAGTTTCACCGCAGCGGCAACACCCTGGCCCTACGTATGGTCGAACGAAGCCTCGAGAAGATGGCCCGTGGGGGGATCTACGACCAGCTTGGCGGAGGCTTCCATCGCTACTCGGTGGACGAGAGGTGGCTGGTGCCTCACTTCGAGAAGATGCTCTACGACAACGCCCAACTGGCCCGCATCTACCTCCACGCGTGGCAAGTAACCGGCAACGGGTTCTTTCGGACCATCACCGAGGAAATCCTCGACTACGTTGTGAGGGAAATGCTCGAGCCAGACGGTGGGTTCTATTCCACGCAGGACGCCGACAGCGAAGGAGAGGAGGGGAAGTTCTTCGTCTGGACACCTGACGAGATCAAGGCCGCCCTGGGCAGAGAAGACGGAGAGCTCGTCAACCAGTACTTCGCCGTGACCGAGAGAGGCAACCTCGAGGGTAGGAACGTGCTCAGCGTCCCCCGAGATCCCGACGTCGCAGCGCACCTGGCGGGCGTACCCACGGAGCGGCTCGAAGAGACCATCGCCCGAGGCCGTCAGAGATTGCTTGCCGTCAGGCAGGAGCGGGTCCCTCCCGCCCGAGACGACAAGATTATCGTCTCCTGGAATGGCTTGATGCTAGCTAGCTTTGCGGAGGCCGGTCGCGTTCTGGAAAACGAGCGGTACCGAAGCATCGCCACCCGCAACGCCCAGTTCATCCTGCAAGAACTCCGCAACGATGGACACCTGCGTCGAACCTACACCGCCGGTCAGGCGAGGATCAACGGCTACCTCGAGGACTGTGCCTGCCTCAGTGACGGCCTGCTCACGCTCTACGAGGCAACATTTGACGAGCGATGGTTCCTGGAGGCCAAGTCTCTAGCTGACGAGATGATCTCTCGTTTCAAGGATCCGCTGGGCGCTGGCTTCTATGACACCGACGGTCAAGAGGCCCTTCTCACCAGACCGCGCAGTTGGGAAGACGGCGCCCTCCCTTCCGGGAACTCCATGGCGGCAGATGTCCTCCTCCGCCTGGCAGCCCTGACCGGCGACTCCGAGTACGAGAAGCTGGCAGAGGGCATACTGGCCGTGATGAGTACCACTGTGGCCCAGCACCCTCTGGCCTTTGGCCACCTGCTCGCCGTGCTGAACTTCTATCTGTCGCCGACCGAAGAGATAGCCATTGTGGGGGATCCGTCCGGCGATGACACACGCCAACTGCTCAGGGTGATCTATAGCACCTACCGGCCCAGCAAGGTCGTCGCCGTGGGGTTGCCCGCCGACGCGGGGGCCGCAACCGTACCCCTACTCGCGGGACGAGGCCAATTGGGGCAGCGTCCCAGCGCCTACGTCTGCCGGCGATTCGCCTGCCAGCAGCCTGTCAATACGCCTCGGGACCTGGCTGCACAGTTGCGCACGGAGTGGCAGGAATAGCGTTTCTCCTGCCGCGTGAACGGGGCGCCTTTTGTCTTTCACTGAGGAGGACATAATCGATAGACCGGAGTTGCTCAAGAGATACGACGCAGGGGAGCGAGATTTCAGGACCGCCGATCTAGCTGGGTCCAAGCTCTCCGAAGTGAGGCTCAGTGGTGCCAACCTGAGCAGGGCCAATCTCAGCGAAGGGGACCTGTTCGGGGCCAACTTGTTCGGGGCCAACCTCAGCAGAGCCAACCTCAGCAAGGCCAACCTGCTAATGGCCAATCTGTACCGCGCGAACCTGAGCAGGGCCGATTTGCGGGGAGCCAATCTGAGCAGGGCCAACCTCTTCGAGGCCATCCTGAGCGGCGCCAATCTCAGTGGGGCCAACCTGGGCTGGGCACAGCTCAACGCCTCACTGGTGGTGGCTACTATGTCCGATGCCAACCTGGAGGCCTGCAACCTTCGCGGCGCGAAACTCGAAGGTGCGGAGCTGACCGGGGCCAAGCTGGAGGGCGCCGATCTGCGCGGTGCTGATCTCCGCGGAGCAGACCTCAGAGGCGCCGACCTGCGGGGGGCCATTCTGTCAGGAGCCAACCTGTTGGAAGTCGATCTCGCAGGCGCCGGTTTGCGGGGAGCCTATCTGGAGGGCGCAGACCTCACCCGCGCGGACCTGAGTGAGGCCGACCTTAGCTGGACTAATCTCAACAGTGCGAAACTGGATGGTGCGGCCCTCGACGGGGTGGACCTGACGTCCACGCAGTACGATGAGGCCACCATGTGGCCTGAGGACTTCAGCGTCCCCGACGGTCTGCGCTACGTCTCTCAGGGTTCCAGCTCCCGCCAGACAGAAGGGCCAGGCCCTGCTGTCCAGAGCGACCCAGAGAGCTAGCATCAGCAACCCTATCGGAGCTAGCTTACCACGTAGGGAGCACCCATGACAAGGCGCCTGAGCATCTTCATCAGCGCCGGGCCTGCCCTGGAAATCGAGAGAGAGGTCGTGGGCAAGTCGATTGCTAGCCTGCCTTTGTCCGTGGGGTGGATCATGAAGCACACACCTCGGCCCGGCGAAGTCCCGGATCCCTCGATGGAGGCCGTCGCTACCTGCGACTTCTACGCTCTGCTGCTGGGCGCGGACATCACGGCCCCTGTGGGAGCGGAGCTTGAGGTGGCGCGCCGAGCAGGGAAAAGGATCGTTGCCTTCCTCAGCGAGGTGCCCCGTACACCGGCGGCTTACGTGTTCATCAGACGTCTGCCAGAGGAGTGGCTGCGCTTCAGTGGAGAGAGAGAACTAAGGCGGCTCTTCCAGAAGACTCTGGCCGACCAGATACTGGAGCGGCCGGAGAGCTACGGTATGAGCCTCGTCGATTGGGAGGCCCTGTCGGCCCTGTCCAGCGAACTGGCGGACGAGGCCTCGCAGCGTGAGGAAGGGGACATCACGCCCCGCCACGGGGGAGCGGGCAGCGATGCGGTGATCGTGGCACCAGGGCGCGACCTGCCCTCAGGGGGAGTGCTGATCGGCAGAGGGCAGCATCCTTCGTGATGGGAACCCGGCAGTCCCGTCCTCTCCGCAGGTCTCCCCGGGTATGTCCACAGAGAGAAGGCTATGTTTCTAGCCCATCTATCCCTCACTAACTTCCGAAACTGCTTGCGCTCGGAGATGGACTTCTCCACCTCCATCACCGTCGTACGGGGCGCCAACGCCCAGGGGAAGACCAACCTGCTGGAGGCCATCTACTACCTGGCCACCGCCGGCTCGCCCCGGGCACGCACAGACCGCGAGTTGATCAACTGGCTGGCCAATGATGAACCCCCGCCCTTCGCTCGTCTCGAGGGTAGGATAGAGGGCAGCGACGATCTGCGAGAGCTGAGCGTCGTGCTCCTCTTGCCAGACGACAGACTACAGAAGGAGATCAGGGTCAATGGCGTCAAACGCCGTGTCGTGGATCTGATAGGCCAGCTCAAGGTGGTGCTCTTCATGCCTGAGGACATCGATCTCATCGCGGGCTCCCCCGATGCCAGGCGCCGCTACCTCGACAGTGCCCTCTCTCAGATAGACCGCGGCTACAGCCGCTCGCTTCACGAGTACAACCGGGTCCTCGCCCGGCGCAACAGCCTCCTGCGTAGGTTGCGCGATTCTCCGGGGGACCCCCGTCAACTGGAGTTCTGGGACCAGCGTCTGACGGAGCATGGGAGCCGACTGTTGGCTGGACGTCTGGCCGCTGTAACTGAACTGAACGAGCTAGTCCAGGATATCCACTCTAGCCTCACCGGCGGCCAGGAGAGGCTACATCTTCTGTATCGATCCAGCCTTCCCCTCGATGGAGAAGACTGGCCCCTGTCCTACCGCCAACTCTCCCTGGGCATGGCACCGGGCAGGGACACGCCTGATAGTGTCACCCTCAAGGCCGCCTTCGACGAGCAACTGCTAGTCCGCAGAGAGGAGGAGCTCGAGCGTGGTATGAGCCTTTTCGGTCCTCATCGAGACGACCTCCGCTTCCTCGTGGGTGGAGTGGACATGTGCACCTTTGGGTCGCGTGGTCAACAACGCACCATCGCCATCTCCATCAAGCTGGCCGAGATGCAACTGATCCGCTCTCGGTCGGGCGTGGAACCCATCCTGCTTTTGGACGACGTGATGTCCGAGCTAGACGAAAAGCGCCGCCAGTATCTGATGGAGGCCATTCACGGCGACCAGCAGGCCATCATCACCGCCACCGACTTGACGAGTTTCACAACCCCCTTCCTGGAACGGGCAGAGGTGTGGAGCATCCGAGAGGGTACGATAGGAAGACTCGATTCCTAGGTGGCCGCTACTACTCCTCCCCAAGGGGCCGCTTGGCGGGGATGCCTGGTCGACGGGGATACCTGTCCGGTGTGGGGGCCACTTTGGCCACCACCACCAGATGTCGAGGAGCGTCCAGCCCAGGCACATCCACCGCACGGATCTCCGCCAACTCTCCTCCCAGGAGCGTTATTGCGCCACGTGCCGCTTCCACCTCGTCCTCAAGCTCGCTCCCCTTCTGCGCCACGAACACACCCCCCACCCTGACCAGGGGCAAGGCGTACTCCACCAGCACGGGCAGCGCGGCAACGGCGCGGGCCAGGGCGGCATCGAAACTCTCCCGCAGTCCGGGCTCTCGGCCTACCTCTTCAGCACGTCCCCTGACCACGTCCACCCCCGACAGGCCCAGTTCTGCCACTATGTGCTTCAAGAAAGCAGCCTTCTTGCCCGTCGACTCCAGCACTGTCAGCCGCATCCGGGGGAGGGCTATCTTGAGGGGTAGGCCGGGGAACCCGGCCCCAGCCCCGATGTCTATACATCTCCATCCAGGGGGAAGGCCCGTGAGAGCCTGGAAACAGGAGAGTGAATCGAGGAAATGCTTGACCAGCACTTCTTCGTAGTCGGTGATAGCCGTGAGGTTGACTCTCTCGTTCCAGGCCACTAGCTGCCGATAGTAGAGCTCGAAGGCCTGCACTTGTTCGGCAGTCAATTCGAGCCCCCACGCACGCGCCCCCGCTACGAGTTGCTCCATTCGCCTTCCTTCGTTGCGATTCTATCACGCGGGCAGGAACTCCGCCAAGCTCTATACACCTCTCTTTGCCCTTCCATGGCACGTATGATAACATGATCTGGGATGACTGAACCGCAAAGCCAAGAACCTGACGTTGACGTCAAGCTGGTCAAGGAGTGGGTGCGCCAGGCAGGAGAGATCGCCCTCGGCTACTTCAATCGCGTCGAGGGCACCCTCAAGCAAGACCGGACCCTGGTCAGCGACGCCGATCTGGAGATAGAGGATCTCCTCACTACACGCATCCGGGCAGCATTTCCAGACCACGGACTCATCGGGGAAGAAGGCACCAATGACATCCGCGGCGAGTGTGTCTGGGCCATAGATCCCCTCGACGGGACGCGGGCCTTCTTGAGCGGCCTTCCTGTATGGGGCATCTCCGTCGGGCTGCTCTGGCGGGGCCGACCATGGCTAGGGGTCTTCTACCTCCCGTTGCTCAACGAATGGTATCACACTGCCAGCCCCATCACCGGGGCCTTCTGGAACGAACAGTCTATCTCCTGCCCCGCGATAGATGGCTGGGATGAGAACAGCCTCCTCTGCATCCCCGGAGACGTGCACCTTCGGTATACCATAAGCTTCCCCGGAACGATCCGAGCGATGGGGAGCGCGGCGGCCCATCTGTGCTACGTGGCCCGGGGCAACGCGATGGCCGTGTTCCTCGACCGTCCCGCGCTCTGGGACGTAGCAGCAGGTGCGGCCATCCTGAGCGCCGCCGGAGGCACCCTGCGCTACCTGGAAGGTGAGCAGCTACCCTTGGAGCATCTTCTCGGTGAGGGCACGTGGCTGAGGCCCTTGCTGGGGGCCCATCCCTCCATCATAGACCGGTTGCGCTCCCACATCCAGTTGATCGACACCTCATAGCGCGACGTCCCACCCGGACGGCAAGCTCGCATCCTCCCGGCAACCTGCGAAGGCGCGTCGCCGGGGGCATGAACCTCTGCCACCGACCCCCGAGACCGGTCGCTCGTCGAACAATGGCGGTCGTCTTGCCAATCTAGCCCACTCTGAGGTAGTCGCCGTTGCCCTCTTTCCTCCTCCCCAGGTATAATCCCTTGCCGTGTACGAGGTGTAGCGAAGGAGAGCACCTGCCTGTCGAGACCGATCCTGCAGGAAGATAAGGGAGGCATTGATGATCGGCGCTTTTTTTGACGTCGTGGGCACGATATATTCTAGTGCGTTCTGGAGGGACATCAGAGACCATCACCGAGAGCAGAAGCGGAACCGTTTCTGGACCTGGGCCTACCTGATCTCGCACATGGCGGGCTGGCCCCTGAACCTGGCGGGGCTGCTCAGCGACAGACGGTGGTACGAGTCCTGGGCCAGGGACATGGCCTGGCTGTTTCGGGGCCTCACCATCGACGAAGGGCAAGAGCTGTTCCAGTGGGTGGTCGAGCAACGGGTGAAGCCGAACCTGCGCGCCGACGTCATGGAGGTCCTACGAGACCACCAGGCCCAGGGTCACGTGGTGGCCCTGGTCTCGGGAAGCCCCCAGCAACTGCTCGATACCACGGCGTCCAGTCTAGGCATTGAGCACGCCCTGGGCACCGCCCTCGAGGTCAGGGACGGCAGATACACCGGCAGCATGACGGGTCCGCTCAGCATGAACGAGGGTAAGGTGGCGGTTGTCGAGGAATGGGCAAAGCAAAGGAATCTGGACCTCGATTGGAGTAACAGCTTCGCCTACGGGGATGGCTGTGGAGATATCTACCTCCTGGAGAAGGTGGGGCACCCCACGGCGGTGTATCCCGACGAAGTGCTGAAGGCGGTAGCAGAAGAGAGGGGCTGGCAGATCTTGGGCGAGCGAGAGCCGCGCAAGTAGAGCGCGACGACGGCAAGAGGAAGTCTAGAGAGGCCCCAGGTGCGCTTCGCACCGCTCGGGGCCCTTCTTGTTTCCAACCACCAGACTGCCACCTCACCAATGCCCTCAGTTTGAAGCCTTGACACGAGGCCAACTCGCAAGATATAATCCGTTTTGCCAGCATCGAGCAACAGATTCCTCGTGGACGGGCGCTGGCTGCCTTGCGCGTCTTCTAGCGGGAGTCATGGGAGGTTGCTTCAATGGAAGCCCTGGAGAGAGTCCTGATCATCGAAGACAACGAAGACATCGTCGCATTCCTCACCGACAACATTCTCCACCCGAATGGTTACCGAACCCTGGTCTCCTACGATGGCCAGGACGGCCTCCAGCACGCGTTGGAAGACGCACCTGATCTCATCCTTCTCGACCTGAACCTTCCCCGCATGACCGGCATGGAGATTCTCAAGGTCTTGCACAAGAGGGGCTCCGCCATACCCGTGATTCTCATGACCTTCTACGGCTCCGAGGAAATCGCTGTCGAGGCCTTCCGTCTGGGCGTCAAGAACTACATTGTGAAGCCCTTCAAGGCTCACGAGGTGCTAGAAGCCGTTGAGGGTGCTTTGGGCGAAGGCCGGCTGCGGCGCGAGAAGGACCTGCTGACGGAAGAACTCATGCGCGCCAACAAGCAGTTGGAGCACCGGGTCCGTGAGTTGACCATGCTCTACGACATCACGCAGTCGATGACCAAGCTGATGGACCTGGAGACCCTTCTATCCCGCCTCGTCGAGGCATCGGTGTTCTTGAGTAAGGCAGACGAAGGCATCCTCTTCTTGATGGACGAGGAAACCGGCGAACTGTATTTGAGGGCCGCCAAAGGTGTAGGGGAGAAATACGCGCACGGCCTCAGGTTACGAGTCGACGACAGCTTGATCGGTGAGGTCGTCCAGACCGAGAAACCACTGCGCGTTTCCACTCCAGAGGATCGCCTGGAGTTGAAGGTGAAGACAGGCTACCTGGTCAACTCGCTCCTCTATGTGCCCCTCAAACTTCGGGACGAGATCAAGGGAGTGCTAGGAGTATCTAACCGCGTCAGCGATCGGGCCTTCACCGCCGCCGACGAGCACCGGCTGAACATCCTGGCGGATCACGCAGTCATCGCCCTGGAGAACGCACGGCTGTATGAAGGTGAGCAGCGCCGGGCCTTTCAGTTGGCCATGACCAGTCACCTGAGCCAGAGAATCACCTCTATTCTTGACGTGGACGGCCTGCTGCTCGAGGTGGCCGAGCTTCTGAAACAGAACCTGGGCTACTACTACGCGCAGATACTGCTTAGGGATGACCCTGAACACCTACGGGTGCGGGAAGGCAGCGGAGAAGCAGGGCACAGCATCAAGGACACCCTCCCGCGCGTCCCCATAGACGATCAGACCATCGTGGGCTGGGTGGCCAACCATAACCAGTCCTTGTGCGCCAACGAGGTAGGACAAGAGCCCCGCTATCGCCCACACGAGCTGCTGCCCGACACGAGAGCTGAGCTTGGCGTGCCTCTGAGGGTGGCCGGCGAGGTGATCGGCGTGCTGGACATCCACAGCGATCAGAAGGATGCCTTCGATCAAGATGACCAGACCATGCTCCAGATCCTGGGAGACCAGGTAGCTGTAGCTATCCAGAACGCCATCTCGTATGAGCGCGCACGTACGCAGGCGCAGGAACTCAGCACCCTCACCCAGACCTGCGCAGGCATCGGCTTAGCCACCAGCACGGACGAGATAATCACGAGGCCCATGGAGGCCATCACGGGGCTGCTCCACGTCGAAGCTGGTTCACTGCTCCTGGTCGACGAGCTTGCGGGAGAGTTGGAGTTCAAGAAAACCCTGCACGGACGGACGGAGAAACTGAGTCCCTTACGTCTCAAGTTGGGTCAGGGCATAGCCGGCTGGGTGGCCGAACGTGGCGAGCCTCTGATGGTGGACGATGTGCGGGAGGATCCGCGGCACGACGCCAAGATGGCTGAGGCGATCGGCTTCGAGGCCCGATCCATCCTCTGTGTCCCGCTCAAGGTACAGAACAGGACTATTGGGGTCATCGAGGTCATCAATAAGCTGGGCAGGGGCGGCGACACGCGCTTCGGCGAGCGCGACCTACAGGTCCTGACCGCCATCGCCCCTTCCATGGCTGCAGGTCTGGAGACCGCCAGACTCCTCGAGACCACTCCAGCGATGAGCGGCGCCCCCTTGAGGAAGATCCTTGCTTCGGTAGCTCGAAGCGCCTCCGATCCCCTGAGAACCTTCGCCAAGGAAGCCTATGCCCTGAAGGCGGGAGCGCGGCGAGGGATCATCTCCTGCTCCGACGATTCTCTGGCCCACATGCTCGATTCCATGGAGCTCAGCATCGAGCAGATGGCCTCGTTGACCGAGACCCTCAAGAAGCTCTCCTCTGCCGAGAGCACGACCGAGGACTGGGCGATAATGGAACAAAGGCTTGGGGAGCTCGACGACAGGTACACTTCCTAGGCCAGGCCCTCCGCCGCTGCCGAGGAGTCGAGCCACGACAGCCAGGAGGCAGGCTAGGGTGCGCTTGGAGTGCTCTCCACCCAGCAGTGAGGCATCGGTGCCATGCACGACGCGATTACCGACGTACCAGGCATCAAGGTAGGCCACCACACTGACCTCGACGCTGCCACGGGCTGTACGGTCGTCCTGTGCGAGGATGGCGCAACCGGTGGAGTAGAGGTCCGTGGCGCCGCTCCTGGCACCCGAGAGACGGATCTCCTCCGTCCCCTGCACCTCGTGCAAGTCATCCATGCCGTGCTGCTAGGTGGAGGGAGTGCCTTTGGGCTGGATGCCGCTGCCGGAGTGATGAGGTATCTGGAGGAGAGGGGCTGCGGCTTCGACACAGGCGTAGCTAGAGTACCTATCGTCCCGGGTGCCGTTCTCTTCGATCTGGCTATCGGCAACGCCAAGGTCAGGCCGGACGCAGAGGCAGGGTATGCGGCCTGTCTGAACGCCACCACTGGCCTGGTGGAACAGGGGAACGTGGGAGCGGGTACCGGGGCCACTGTGGGCAAACTCTTCGGCCTGAATCACGCCATGAAGGGAGGCCTGGGCACGGCCAGTCAGCAGATGGGCCAAGGTGTCATCGTCGGAGCCATCGTGGCCGTCAATTGCCTGGGCGACGTGATCGACTGGCGCACAGGCCGGATACTCGCGGGGGCCCGAAAACCGGAGGGAGGCTTCCTCAACTCGAGCGAGGCTGTCAAGGGCAGCCTAGCCGAAACGTCCCTGGGGTTCACCAATACCACCATCGGCGTGGTTGCCACCAACGCCCGCCTGACCAAAGAAGAGGTCAACGAGTTCGCGCAACTGGCGGGCAACGGCTACCCATACGCCATTCGCCCCGCCAGTATGCTCGACGGCGATGCCCTGTTCGCCCTATCCACCGGAGATGCGAGGGGTGATGTCACCGCTGTCGGCGCCTGCGGGGCAGAGGTTGTGGCGGAAGCCATAGCGCGGGCGGTCAAGGAGGCTCGACCTCTGTGCGGTGTTTCCACCTACAGAGACTTGCACCACGACATACAGAACTCTTGACACGAGAGGCCAAGAGAGACTATAATCTGTTCCCCTGCCCTGCGATGCTGTCGCGGGTGACGGCATGCGTGAGAAGCCACGCCGCAGCTGCTCTGAACCAGATCAAAGGAGTTCGCTGACATGGAAACGGTGGAAACTAGAGAGAGAATCCTCTTGATAGAGGACAGCCAGGACGTCGTTGAGTACCTCAGGGACACCATCCTCAAGCCCAGCGGCTACGAGCCGGTGCTCGCCAACACGGGCCAGGAAGGTCTGCATCTGGCCGTGGAAGAGCAGCCGGACCTCATCCTTCTGGACCTGAATCTAGCCCACATGACCGGCATGGAGGTTCTCCGGGGTTTGCGGGACACCGTGCCCACCGTACCCGTCACCCTGCTGATCTTTGCCGGTTCGGAGCAGATTGCCGTCGAGGCCCTGCGACTCGGCGTGAGGAACTATGTGGTCAAGCCGTTGAAATCTCAGGAGGTCCTCAAGGCGATAGAGGACGGACTTCGTGAGACGAGGCTGCGAAGAGAGAAGGAACTGCTGACCGAAGAGTTGATGCGGGCCAACAGACAGATGGAGCGACGGGTCCGCGAACTGACTATGCTCTACGGCATAACCCAGGCCATGACCAACCTGCTCGACCTGGAGACGCTCCTTTCGAGGGTGGTCGAGACGGCCGTGTTCCTCACCAACGCTGACGAAGGGATGCTTTTCCTGATCGACGAGGAGACCGGCGAGCTCTATCTGCGAGTTGCCAAAGGGGTCGGAGACAAGCGGGCCTCCATAGTTCTTCTCCCTGCTCGCGACAGCCTCATCGGCCAGGTGATCAAGACGGGCGAGCCGCTTCGCATCGCCAGCTCTGACCCCCGCCTGGACCTGACGGTCAAGACTGGATACATGGTCAATTCGCTGCTCTACGTGCCCTTGAAGCTCAAGGCAGAGTCGAAGGGCGTTCTGGCCGTGTCCAATCGCGTCAGTGACAGGGCCTTCTCGCGCACCGACCAAAGTCGTCTCGATCTCCTGGCCGATCACACCGTGATAGCCCTGGAGAACGCCCGGCTCCAAGAGGGCACGAAGGGCCCGGTCTCTCACGAAGCTGAAGACACGGTTGGCGAACTGGCGCGATACGCCTATCAATCACTGAAGTCCTTCGCTGCGGACACCTACGCCCTCAAGGCCAGCGTGGAGAGGGGTCTGGTCTCCGCCGGCGACAATACCCTGACCCGTCTGCTCGACTCCATGGAGCGCGGAATCGAGCAGATGGCGTCGGTCACGGAGATCCTGAACCGCCTGTCCTCCCCAGGCAGCACCGACGAGGATCGCGAGGAATTGCAGCAGAGATTCCAGAAGATAAAGGGGCAATACGTCTCCTAGCGGCGGTGCCAGAGGAAACTGGAGAATGGCTGACCTCAGCGATTCGAGCGTCCTGGGGATCGACATCGGCAATACGAACATCGTGCTGGGCGTCTACAGGGGCGAGGAACTGATCGCCTACTGGAGAATGTCTACCTCCCCCCATAGAATGGCCGATGAGCTGGCGGTCTTAATCAACGCGTTCTTCGCCCACGATGGACTCTCCTTCTCCGAAATAGGCGACGGGATCATATCCTGTGTCGTGCCCCCGCTATTGCCAGTGTTCGAGGAGTTCTGCGATCGCTACATGGGCTTCGAGCCACTGGTGGTGGAGCCGGGCACCAAGACCAGCATGCGCATACTATACGACAATCCCCAGGAAGTGGGCGCAGACCGCATTGTGAACGCCGTGGCCGCCAAGCGGCTATATGGCACACCACTCATCGTCATCGACTTCGGGACGGCCACCACCTTCGATGTCATCTCCAAAGAAGGCGACTATCTGGGAGGCGCCATCGCGCCGGGCGTCACCGTCGCCGCGGAAGCTCTCGTACAGCGCACGGCCAAGCTGCCCCGTGTGGAGTTGATTGTGCCCACCCGCGCTATCGGCAGCAACACCATCAGTAGCATGCAGTCGGGCATCATGTACGGATACGTAGGCTTGGTGGAAGGCATGGTCG
>Ga0315553_10000973_pt1 | contig 24589 bp, 22 predicted proteins | sample SalMarSW160140MG_FD_203099 | JGI IMG/M metagenome (GOLD analysis project Ga0315553, IMG submission 203099) | Salt marsh sediment microbial communities from the Plum Island Ecosystem LTER, Massachusetts, United States - Salt Marsh Sediment SW1601-40 ... | reverse complement strand
AGACTTTCGATCCGTGAATACGCGATACGACAAAACAGACCTGAGCTACAAAGCCACGATCAACCTTGCCGCTATCGTGATCGCACTGAGATAATTGTCCACGGACTCTAATCGATCTGCGTATTGTCGCATGGCAGCGCAGAGGGTTTTGGCCGTGCCAATTTGCTCAGCTACTTCGATTTCGGCGGCCGTCCAGCGACCCAGATAAGCGGGAAAGCCCGTTTCTTCATCGATCGATAATTGACGATTTCGCGCGGTCTCCGCAGCAAATACCGAAAAAAATTCATCCAGAATGGATTCGAACTCGCTGGCGACTCGTGATGCATGCTGCGCAGCGCGCGCATGCTCACTTATGCTGGGCATGACGAATCTTTTATCCTGCTTTCGCAGCTTTCGCCGCAAGTGTCGGTTGACCGCCGCCTGCACCATTTCAGCTATTTCGTTCTCAAATCGATCAACGCCGCTCAGCGGATGCCGTGGCTTGGTCCAGTTGATCGCGGTCTTCGCAACCGAGCGATAAGTAATCGCTTTACTCACGGCTGCCCTCCTGCAATTCTGCATAGCCTTGGTCGCCACAGATTAGCTGCTTCAATCTTTCAGCCCATGCCTCTAGCGCCTCACGCTTTTCGCGCGCGTAGGTATAGCGGTCATAAACCCCTGAAATGCTCGATCGATCGGCGCTGAGGTGGTTGAGCAATTTATCTTGGATTAGGCGGGAAAATCCTAGTTCGCCGAGTCCGGACGCGAGCGTGCGGCGCAAATCATGAGGCGTTGCCTCCCGCGTGAAACCGAAGATCTCCCTGCTTCGACGCATGGCCCGCGCAACTGCAGCTGGCGTTATGTGGCTGCCGGTATAAGGGCTTGGGAAAACAAACGGACTGTTTCCGGCCCGCCGAAGCGCTCTCTTGAAAAGCAGGACCGCGAGCGGTGACAGCGGCACAAGATGAGCAGATCCGTTCTTCACACGCTCGCCCGGGAGCCGCCATTCCGCCTTTTCGATATTCAACTCGTCTTTCCGACAACCGGATACCTCATCGACGCGTTGTCCCGTCACGAGGCACAGGCGAAGGACCAAACGGGTTTCCCAGCTCATTGTTGTCTTGGCGATCAAGCGACGCCAAAAAATCCGGATCTCATCTGAGGAAAGCGTCCGATCCCGGCTCCTTTTTTTTGCGGGCGGTTTCATGCGAAAAACTGGCGAAGAGCTCATAAAGCCCTTCTCAACTGCCCAATTGAATGTCTTCCTGATTACCTCAAATGTGCGGTTAGCCTGGATCGGCGCTCCACGGGCAACGATCGCCTCAAGGATCAGCGTGATATCGGCGCGATCAATTTCGTCCAACGGCTCGCCTTCCAATTGCGGAACCACGTCCTTTTCGAGCATCTGCCGATCCTTGAAGCCGGACCGCTTCGCGTTGGCGTGACTTTCCAAATATCGCTTCGCCAAGTCCCCAAAAGTGTGCGGCCGGCTCCTGTCACCACGCACACGATCCTTGGCCGGATCCTCGCCGCGCTTAACTCGCGCCATGATCGTGAATGCATCGCTACGTGCATCGGCCAGTGAAAAGCTCGGATATTCTCCAATCGTGATCCGGCGGCGTTTGCCATCGGATTTCCGCCGGTAAATGACGCTCCATGACTTCACGTCGCCGGAGACCCGGAGTATGAGGCCGGGTGTCTTTGCATCGCGATATTCGATGCGCCCCTTTGGAACCTTGATGCCTTCAAGAAATCGATCGGTGAGGTTTTTCATGTGGATTGGGGTTCCACCTGGGTTCCAAAAAGACGAAACTGCTTGCAACTCAATGAAAATCAATGAAAGCTACCAACCCTGGAAAATCAACGCAATAGCGAGAGGAAAATGTTTCAGGGGATTTCAACAGATCTCTCTACCGAACGGCTGTTAACCGCTCGGTCGCTGGTTCGAGTCCGGCCCGGGGAGCCAAGATTATTTTCCTAGTTTAAGCTATTGTTATTTATGACAAATTACAAATAGAGATAAAATTTCAGGACTTATTTCTGAGATTTGGAACTAGTTGCAGATATTTTCGCGCGTTATTTGAATTTCGGCAGTGAGCGACAGCGCCTCTTGGCAATCATCCCGCGTCCGTGCCTGCGCTCGAATGCGCAGAAAGGCGACCGTGAAGCGCGCGAAATCATCGAGCTTGCGCGTCGAGAGCTAGCCGAACTGGATCGGCGCTATGTGAAAGGGAAGGCAGCATGACCGTCCCCGCCCTTACGGCCCTGCCACCTGAGCCGAGCCAAGCTGGAGGCACGGAAACGATGATGACGAGGTTGAAGGTCTTTGCCGCCGCCACAGGCGCGGCAGCGTTCCTCTGGTTGGCGGCGATTGGTTGCCCCGCCACGGCCGAACCGCAACAGCAACCGCCGGATTACGCCCTAGCGCAGAATTGGGCCAGCCTGCCCAAGTCGCAGACCAAGAAGGTGGACGTGTTTTGGGTTTACCCGACCGTCTACCACGGCAAAGCGCTCAACGCCGCGCTCGATAATCCGGAGATGCGCCAAGGCGCCGCGCACAGCCTGCTTTCCCAGGCCAGCGTGTTTGCCGACAGCGCCAACGTCTTCGCGCCGCTATACCGGCAGGCCACCATCTCGGTCCTGTCGATGGACGCCGCGGCGCAGAAGCGTTATCTCGGCGTGGGGCTTTCCGATGTGAAGGCGGCCTTTGCCTATTATCTGAGCCACTTCAACCAGGGCCGCCCCTTCATCCTCGCCGGGCACAGCCAGGGCGCCGACCTGCTGGCCGATTTCGCCCGCCAGGAACTGAACAGGCGCGCGCTGCGCGAGAACATGGTCGCGGCCTATTTGATCGGGTGGTCGATCACGCGGGACGATTTGAAGGAATATCCATTCCTGAGAATCTGCCGCTCCGCCGACGAGACCGGCTGTATCGTCACCTACAACAGCATCGCCGCAGGTTATCAGGAGAAGGCGCCCACCATTCTGCCCGGCGCGATCTCGGTCAACCCGCTATCGTGGCGCACCGACGGAAAATTGGTTCCGGCCACGAAAAATCTCGGCTCCGTCATCTTCGACCAAGACGGCAAGCGACAAAACGTCGCGCATTTCGCGTCGGCGCAAAACGTGGACGGTGGACTGGTGGTGACGCCTGCGTCCCCCGCGCCGCTCGCGCACTTGCCCTTCGGGCCCGGCATCTATCATTCTTACGATTACGGCTTATTTTACGAGAACCTGAAGGCCAACGTTGCCCAGCGCATCAAGGCGTTCGAGGCCGGTCGCGCCCGAAAGAAATAGCAAGCGTGGTCCGGATTGAGGGAAACGAAATCCAGGGTCGGCGTTGGGCTTCTTCGGTCCGAGACCGCATCCCGATGTCGAACGTGACCCGTTGTCAATCGGTTAGGCGCAACAGAGGGTTTCCGGCACCGGCCGCAAGAAACACCGCAAGGGCCCACCATTTTTTTGAAAGCCTTGAAGCTGGTCGCGCGCGGCGACAGCCAGCTCAAAATCAAAAAATCGAGACGGGGCAACATCGAACAAGTTTCGTTGCCCCGCACATGCCGGCCGGTATTACGAGAAACTTTCCCCAAGCCGCGTCTCGTCTGATATGCTGGCGTCATGCCCAAACATTATCGTCTGACCGACATGGGAATTCCCATAACGGAATTAACCGCGCTGCCGGTCGAACAGCGCTATTTCTCAATGCGCGCCGAGATGCTGCGCCAGGAGGCGGGTGCGCACCCGGAGGACTCGCAGGAGCGCCGGGCTCTGCTCGGCAGGGCCTTCAGACACCAGGAGCGAGCCGAGCGGATGGCCACCATCGATCGGATTGAACCTGGCTGTTAACCGCTCGGTCGCTGGTTCGAGTCTGGCCCGGAGAGCCAACCTTTTCAAAAAATACCGTCTCTCGGCGGCATTCCAGCGCCATCCGATCGCATCCGCGACCCCCGCCTGTTTCCGCAGAGCTTGCAACCGGCGTACGGATTGGCGAAGAGTGCCGGACAATGTCGAAGCGGCGCTTTAGGTGTCGCACAGGGGGCGGCGCATCGATGTCGGAGCTCAGGGAAACGTTTCTTTTTTACAGCGCGGTTGATGATCCCGAGCCCTGGCGGACTGCGCTGAAGGCCGAGCTGCCTGAAGCGGCCTTTCATGTTTTTCCCCATCTTCCCGACCCGGCGGCGGTGACCGTCGCCATCGTCTGGAGCCCTCCGGAGGGTTTTTTCGCCCCATTCACCAATCTGCGCCTCGTCGTCAATCTCGGGGTGGGGGTCGATGCGCTTGTGGGACGGCGCGATTTGCCGGATGTCCCGATTGTCCGGCTGTCCGATCCCGGCATGGTCGCGATGATGACCAGCTATGTGCTGTTCGCCGTCATCCGTTACGCGCGCGATATCGACAAATTCGAAGCAGCGCAGCGCATAATGGAATGGCGGAACATCCCGCAGCGTCCGCTTTGCTCCATCAAGGTTGGTTTGCTGGGGCTTGGCGAGCTGGGTTCGGCGGCCGCCGAGGCGCTGGCTGGCCTCGGCTTCGAGGTGGTCGGCTGGTCTCGCGGCCCGAAGACTCTTCCCGGCGTCAGATGCGTTCACGGCATGGACGCCTTGGATCGTGTCATTGCCGAGACCGAGATCCTGGTTATCATGCTGCCACTGACGCCCGAAACGAACGGTCTGATGAACGAGACAAGACTGCGGACAATGAGGCCCGGCGCGAAGCTGATCAATGTGGCGCGCGGCGCCGTCGTGGATGAGGACGCGCTCACGGCCGTTTTGCAGGACGGCCATCTCGGCGGCGCAACGCTCGATGTTTTCGTCAAGGAGCCGCTGCCTGCGGACAGTCCCTTGTGGCAGATGCCGAATGTGCTGATCACGCCGCATGAGGCGAGCGCGCCGGTGCCGGAAGCCGCCGCCAAGGTGGTTGCGGAAAGTCTCCATCGCATGCGCCGAGGCGAGCCGCCTTTATATCCGGTCGACCCGAAACGCGGCTATTGAGCGCCCGGAGCCGGTCAAGCCCACGCCGCAATCGCCCATGCCATCGCTCAGACAATCGGTCAGCGACGATAGCCCTCGAACCTCGGGTCACACGGAGTTGCATTGACCTTCGAGCCGTCTGCCGGAACATGGCGTTCTCATTGTCATCAGGAGACCCGCGACATGCGAATTCCGGCTTTTCTCCTTCTCGCCCTCGCCTTCATCCCGAACAGCGCCAGCGCCCAGGATCCGATAAAGCTGAGCGCGGCCGACGGCGTCACCGTCTATGGAGAGCGCTATAGCGCCGACGGCGATCCGGAGGCGACCATCTTGCTTTTCCATCAAGCCGGCTCGAACCGCGGCGAATATGCGCCGATCGCGCCGCGTCTGGCGAAAGCGGGCTTCGATGCCATCGCGATCGACCAGCGATCGGGCGGCGGCCGGTTCGGCTACACCAATCAGACGGCCGCCGCGCTGGGCGCTTCGGCGAATTATCTCGATGCGCTTGCCGATCTGGAGGCCGCCCTTGCCTATGCGCGCAAGACCCGGCCCGGCAAGCCGGTCATCCTCTGGGGATCGAGCTACTCGGCCTCGCTCGTCTTCATGCTCGTGGCGCGCCACCCGGAGGACGTGGCGGCCATTCTCGCATTCTCCCCCGGCGAATATTTCGGCGGCGGAGCCCCTGTCGCGAAAGCGGCGGCCAAGGTCACAGTCCCGATTTTCGTCACCTCCTCACCGGATGCCGGCGAAGTGGCTCAGGCCAAGGCGATCCTGGCGGCGGCTCCGGCCGAGGTCAAAGTGCAGTTCGTGCCGGACTATGGGCGTCACGGCTCCTCGACCTTGCGCGCGGACGCCAATCCCGAGGGCGCAGAAGAGATCTGGTCCGCGGTGAACGCGTTTCTGGCGAGGGTTGTCGGGCGGGGGGCTGGTTAGCGCTTGTTCCCGGAATCTGAAGTCTCGGCGCTCGGGTCGATCCCGGCGCAGGCGCGCTCCAATGCGGTGATCCAGCATTTGTAGTAGTCCTCATCACCGGACGACGGATCAGACGGCGCAAGCTTCTGATCGGCAAGCGCCTCGCCGAGCAAGCCGGTCCAGCGCGGCCAGTCGAGATGTCCCGCTTCGTTCAGCGCAACAGCGATCGCGAAGGCGCGGGCCTGCCACGGATTGGCGAAGGGCGTTTCCTCACCCGGCATCGGCGGGCCGTCCGAAAAAGTGTCTTGGCTCAGGCCGCTCATCTATCCGCCGCCTCCAAATAGCTTTCCCAGCAATCGACCAGGGCCGAACTCTGCGGCTCCGCATCCTCGCCCCACAGATCGCGGCCGGCGAACCGGACCGAATAGCACCATTGCGGGGACTCGCCCTTGCCATGCGCATGCGCATCGGGAAAAACGAAGCGGCCCTGGACGCGCTCGATGACGCCGGGCCGGCCGCGAACATAGCGCGGCAGCCTCGTGTGATGAGCGGGATGCATATTGCGCGCACGGACGCGATCGCCAACGGCGAAGATCGCGGGGGATTCGGATGCGCGCTCGCAGGACGCCCCTCGGGCCAGCACGCCAGCCACGTCATCGGCCTTCAGAATGCGCGGCGGGCGCACGCCGCCCGCCAGCGGCCGTCCGCTCTGCAATTCGGTCTCATCGACAATCCCGCTTTCCCGCAGAAGCCGCTCAAGACCGGCAAGCCAGATCTCGTAATAGCTCGACCGCAAATAGTCGGCGGGGTCCATCCTCTCGCGCGCATGGCGCGACATATCCAGATTCCATGCGCCCGTCGCCCCCATCGCCAGCGTCAGGCCGAAGACGCGGCGCTCCCACTCGCCGTGGAACGTCTCCTCATCCGCATCCTTCCGGACCGGCCCGAAGCCGTGCATTCCGCCGAGATCATGAATGCCGTTCATCGCGCCTCCGGACTGTTGGCAAGCCCTGCTCCGATCATGGAATCGCGCGTGACAAGCCCTGCGAGCTGATCCTCGCTCCACCCCTCCGTTCCCGCCGGCCGCATCGGGATGACGAGATAGCGGATCTCGGCCGTCGAATCCCAGACATCGACCTGAACCGAATCCGGCAGATCGACGCCGAACTCCGCAAGCACGGCGCGGGGTTCGGAGACCGCACGCGAGCGGTAGGCGGGCGATTTGTACCAGACGGGCGGCAGTCCCAGAACCGGCCACGGATAGCAGGAGCACAGAGTGCAGACCACGAGATTGTGCGTCTCCGGCGTGTTCTCGACGGCGACCATATGCTCGCCCTGGCGCCCGCTGAAGCCCAGCGAGGCGATGGCCGCCGTCGCGTCGGCGAGCAGCCGGGAGCGGTAATCCGGGTCGGCCCAGGCTTTGGCGACCACCTTCGCGCCATTGCGCGGGCCCACCTTGTTCTCGTAGGTGTCGATCAGCCGATCGATTGCGGCCGGATCGACAAGCCCCTTTTCGACCAGCAGTGTCTCGAGCCGGCGGACGCGCTCCTCCAGTTCGGTGGTCGGAGCCGCGCTATGATGGTGATCGGAATGGTCATCGTCCATGGGTATGCTCCGCTTTGGGATCCTGGCTCCGCCCGTTCACTCGATGACGATCGTTGCGACATAGTCCATCTTGCGATCGGGGTGATCCGGCGGAAGCAGCGTATTGATCAGATAGGATGTCGGCGAATAGTTCTGCGGCACCCGCCAGTTGAAAAGAAACCGGGCAAATCGCGCCTTGTATTTCCGCCAGCCTGTTGCGCTGATGCCAAGATAATATTTTTCGAGCGGGCCAAATCTCGGCTTCATCTCTTCGGCGAGAGCCTTGTGACCCGGCGAAAGCTTGGCAAGGCTGTCCGGGTCCTCGGCGAAGACGTCCTCCAGCAGCTTGTCCTCTGCTTCTCTGTCAAGCCCCATGCTGTTAATGACCAGCAATGGCCCGTCCGCAAGACCGGCATAAGAGCCATTGCCGCCGCGATCGACATAGTTGCCCGTTGCGCGCAGCGGACTCATTACGGGTTTGATGCAGGACGGCACCCCGGGTTTCTTGAACGCATCGGCCGTCGTCGTCGCATCGCAGTCCCTCATCGCCAGAACCGACCAGGCGAATTCGGAGCAGAACATGCTGATCGTGCCGGGCGGGTTCTGCCCGAGGGCGATTTGACCGAGCTGCTTGACGAAAGTGAGCGGCTCTTTGGGCGAATATTTCGGCGCGTTGTAGTCCTTATTGAAGCTGATCTGAGAGGGGTAGATTTTCCTGGCGTTCGAGCCAAGGCGCGTCGCCCAGTCGAGCAGCCTGGCGCGCTCGTCATCCGTCAGCCCGCGGGGCCTGACGACATGGATCATATCGAGCGTGCGATAATGCTCGCTGGTCAGCCGCCCGTCGAATCGGGGGCCGAGATATACGGCGTTCAGCGGATTGTCGAGATTGTGCACCTCGCCGCCTTTGATATAGGCGAGCCCCGTATGCGAAATCCCCATCTGGATATTCGGATAGGCGCCTGTGCCGCCCCATTCCGGCCGGAACGTTAAAAGCAGATCTCCGGTCTTGATCAGCCCGCTCCTGGCCAGCCGCCTGGCCATGCCGGCGCGCCTGACGACGACGAGACGCAGCCCGATGTCGCCTTCTGCGCCGATCGCATCGGGATGTTTGAAGTCGATCAGCTTGGCGGAAATGTCGATGTCGGACGGCAGAGGCGCGCGGGCACTGGCGGGAAGCGCGAAATAGACCGGAATGCCGAGCTTGCGCGCGACGTCCTTATTGACGCTCTCGTCAAAGGTGAATTGCCTCGCCGCGCCTGGAGCGGCGGACTGGACGGCGCCGAAAAGCAGCAAAACAATGAGAAGGCCGTAATTCTTCAAGTTTTTTGCCATGACACTCACTCCCAGACAGAGCCAGAGCTTGCGTAAAATAAGGAAATTTAAACCAAAGCGAACCGCATCTATAGCATGGGCGGGGCCTGCCGCGCACGCATCTCGAAGCGTATATCTGCCGGCACCGCCAGCGCAACGCGCGTCCAAGCATATCCCCGCGAAGGCAGGGATGGACGCGGGAACAGTTGCGCTCGTCTTTTGAAATCGATCAACTTGACCTCGTCCGGGTGATGCCACTTGAACGAGAATTGATCCAGGGCCTGATCTGCACATGAATATGATCGTCATGCCGCGCCGCCCGGCAGCCCTGGAAGCGCAGGAGCGGCGAGGATACGCCGAGCCTCTTCGCGAGATGAGGCTCGAGAAGCAGCTTCTCCACCCCGAATTTCCTGCCGCTGGAGGCGAGCCAGCTCACCATTGCGCGGGTCCGCTCCGCATCGAGTTCGAGATCCGGCAGGAGCGGCTGCAGCCAATCCAGATCCCATCTCAGGCTGAATAGCGGCTTTTCCGAACAGGCTGCGCCTGCGCCCCCGCGTGGCTGCTCGAAGGCCCAATAGCCGATCGGCGATCGCACAACGCCCGGCAGATAGTGTCCCGCCTTGTCGGCGTAATAGAACGCCAGATCCAGCTTCCGCCCATCATCATGCGAGAGATGCGGGAGAAGCGGGAAACCGTCGAAGAACGGGAAATTGGCGTCGAGATAGAGTATCCTCGTGCCGGGATAGGTCTCGTTCAGATGGGCCGCGAGGCTCTCCAGGAGGGAAACAATCCGCGCATCGGCATAGTTTCGATTAAGCGCGCAGTAGAGCAGGTTCGCCGCACCGTAATGGCGGTCGGAGCCGAGACCGCAAGCAAGGGGCACGCGGCCCGCGCTCGAGGCGAGCGGCGGCACGATGAACAGCGTCAGGACGATATAAGTGGCTGCGAACGCCGCGAAAAGCTGGGCGGAGCACCGCCAGGCGCTGGTATAGCGACGTCCAAACAGCTTCACCAACAGCCAGCCGATAAGAAGGGCAATACCGCCGATCTGGGTGACGAGCGTCAGAAGGATAAATGTCAGCAGTCCGAGGAATATGCCCATTGTCGCCGGCTGTCTGAATGCGCTTCTTTCAGCAGCCGAGAAACGGCCGGTTCACGGCCGGACAGCGGCTCCGGCAGGCTCTTAGCACGGACGTCGCGGACGCGCCAATGGATCGGGCTTGTTCATTCGGCTGGACCGGCCGCCCGGACCGTGGATTCCGCTGCAGGATTCTGGCCGGAGAAATGGCGTTGTGGCATATTGGGCGATCTTTCCATGGGTCCTGGGATTGGAGGAATGATGATGTCGGTGATACGGCGTTCTGTTCTTCGTGGTCTGGCGGCGGTTCCGCTTGCAATTGCGCTTCCGCCGCGCATCGCATCGGCGGACGTTGGCCGCTTTCTCGGAACCGTTGTCGCTCGATGGGCCGATAATGGGCGCGATATGATCCTCATCGAATCGTTCGAATTTGTCGCGCCAGACGGCCAGCGTTGGCCGGTTCCGGCCGGAGCCACCGTGAACGGCGCCTCCATTCCGCGCATCTTCTGGTCATTGATCGGCGGGCCGTTCGAGGGGCGCTATCGCAAGGCCTCCGTGGTGCACGACTATTACTGCGATATTCAGGTGCGCAGCTATCGAGCGGTCCATCGCGCCTTCTACGATGCGATGATGGCCTCCGGCGTCGCCCCCTCCAAGGCCTGGCTGATGTTCCAGGCGGTCAACCGGTTTGGGCCGCGCTGGGCGATTACGGTTGCCAGCGCGCCACGCGACTCCGATGACGGGACCTGGCGCTACCGCCGGCGTGGCTTCACGGCGCCCGCCCCGGCGCAGCCGGTCTTGAACAGGCAGGAGCTGGAGACGTTTCTTGCCGACGTCGAGTACAGGGCCGATCCGGAAGACGTCGCGAAATTGCGTCGGCAAGCCAAAAAATTGAGGTGAGGTGAGCCGGCGGGCCTGTGCGCGGCGCGATGTGCCGCTGACGTCAACCGAGTGGCGGGCGTAAGGCGGCAGATCTGCCAGAGGCCTCGACCGGTGACGCCTTACTGCGCGCCAGCCGCTTCCAGCGCAAGAAGACGGCCCGAGGCGTCGTCGCTTCCGAGGCTCGCCGCGATGCCGTACCAATATTTCGCCTTCTGCTTGTTCGGCTGCAGACCCGCGACATCATATTGCGACAGAAACGCCGGATCGTAGGTCTGCGCAAGCGTCAGAGCGCCTTGAACGCTTCCCTTCCGCGCCAGCCGTGCATAGATGAGCCTGGCCGCTGAAATATCATTCAGCTCCAGCATCGACTTGGCGCGCCCCAGTAGCTGCTTTTCCTGCTCCGGGTCGATCGGCGTGGTGTTCGCCACCGAAGCGGTGGCCTGCTCCGGCACGGCGGCCGTAGGTATCGAGGCCGAGGGGGCCCGCACCGATGGCTCGTTCCGGGCGGCGCGTTTGGGCAGCACGGAGACGCGCACCCTTTTGATGAGCGGTTCAACGTTCTGACCGCGGATCAGCTGAACCTCCAGGGAAAATTCGCCGGAAAATCCGTCAGGCGGAACGAGCTTGAGACCGGCGACATCATGAGCCGACACCAGCCAGGCCTCCGCCGTACGGAAGCCGGAGGACAATGAGAAGCCCTTCGGAAGCCTCCGGAAAGAGAGAAGAACGTAGTCGGTCGGCTCAAAAGGCGGCATATCGACGCCGATGGGGATAGGGCGACCCGGTTCCCCGACAATATCGGCGACGGCAAACGTGCCACCGGCTTGAACGCGTATGAGCTTCGGCCTGTCGGCAGGAAACCGCAATTCAGCCTCTCCGGCCCTCTTCTCGAGCAGAGCAGGCACCATCCTGCCCAGTCCGTGGAATGCGACGCTTGCCATTGCCGGGCGCGCCGCTGCGAGCCCGGCGGCGAGGACAAGTCCCACGGCGAGCCATTGCCGGTGAAGGCTGCGCTCGCCAGCAGGACGATGTTTGCCCGGGCGATTGCCGCTCGCCCGGGCGTCACGCCGCGTAGATTGCATTATTGGTTGCCCGCTTGTGTGTTTTGAAAGGCCAGGAACTGCTTGAACTGCGTGTACAACTGAGCGCGATCCTGAGCGCTGAGTTGGCCGCGTCCGGCCGATTGCCGATAGCTCGCCAGGAACTTCTCGAATGCAGCGCGGATATCGCCTTCTTCCTCACCGCCCGGCCTGAGCTGGCTTCCCAGGACCTGCCGGTTGCCGTCAAGCCAGTCCTGCGCGGGTTTGAATCGGGTCCAGCCGGGGATCTCTGCGGCGAGGTTCACCTCGGACCATTTCGGGTGCCGGGATTTGTGGTTGAATTCACCGATCTTACCGAAGAACTCCTGCACAAATCTCTCGATCTTGCGATAGCGGAAAGACCCCGGATCCCAGTTATACACCGCGAGCGCCGTGCGGGTCGCAATGGTCGGCACGGTCTTGCCCTCCGCAATGAGCTCCGGATAGTGCTCATGCGTCAAATCGGCGGGAAGGTAGCGCGTGTAGAGGGTGCTCTTGTTCTTGGCCGGCAGATCGTCTTCCGTCAAAGGCAGAAGATGGATTCCGTCCGAGGCAACCAGTTTCGACAACCCCGATTGCGGCGCTCCCGTCAGAACGATGTGAGCATCGATCTCGCCGGCCTTCAAGAGCTGCAACGCCTCGTCATTGTCATGGAATGACTTGTTCGTTGAGATCCCCATCATACCAAACAGAATGTCAGCGGCGATGTGGGTATGGCTGTTTTCCAGATTGAAGCTAACCCGTTTTCCCTGAAGATCGGAAAGCCGCGTAAATTCTTCCCGAGCCGCAACATGAAACTCTGAATTGTATAGCTTCGTGATATACTTGACCCGATGGGAAAGATTTGCGTAGAGGACCGGATCTTTTTTCTCAAGATATTCGAGATGATCCTGATCGACAGTCCCCATATCAACGCCCTTCAGGAACAAAACGTCCTGGAGATTCTGAATGCCGCCGACCCCTAGGATCGGCAGGACACGAACGCCGCCGGGCCGGATGTCGTTGACGACGTTACGAATGTCTTCAGCGAAGCGCGCGCAGGTACATCTCAGGCCCGAGACGACAATCGAAACGGTTATCTGATTGATTTCCTGCTTCTTTTGGTCGTACAGAGACGGGGTTGCAGACTGAGCGCCGGCCGAAAGCCCCCCGGCTACAGCCAGCAAGATCCCCATAGCTAGGGATACGAGTTTACGCATATGACAACTCCAGTGATTATTGCCCCACTTCATGATCCATAATGCGACAAGATTAAGAACGCCCCGGATTTCACCGAAATCTATCCTTTCGAAATTAACTAAGCAATCCTTGGTAAAGTCTAATCACTGTCACAGATCGAGACTTGGTTAAGCGTCGGCCTAGCGCATTTCCGGCTGTTCTTGGTATCCCAGATACCCGATGCCTGACAGAGAACTTCTATAGGGATCGAGAAACGCGCAAGTATATAGACACAACGCGGCAGAACAAGCGTTTTTCTGCGCTCACGCAAACTTCCCTATTCACCGGGCCGATATTCCTAATAGGTAAAATCGACAGCTTTGCGGCAAGCTTTCGTTAATCTTCAAAAGGCCCGATTCGTAACGACGCCTGGCGCGATGCGCGAATAAGGTCGTCACCATAGCCGTACAATCGGGACGGCGATGACTTCGCGTGAGGGAACCTCACACATATTTATGGAAAGTGATCGTCCGGCATTTTCTCGGTCACGCGGCCCGTTCTTTTCGATACCCGAGCTTCGCCGGCAACCACCATCGAACCAGATGATGGCCTCCGGCCGACATTCAGGCCAGCCTCTCCGTCACCAATCCGGCCCAAATTTGCGCTGTCCCGTCTACCGGCTGGGTGGTCTTTGATCGTCTGCGCCCCCAGAAGCGATGGGGGTCGCCGCCCTCGCTTCCCCCTCAGATGAAGGGTCCTCGGGCCGCAAAGCGATATTCGCCAAAAAATATGCGGCGAATGATACGCCTGTTTGCCGCAAAGCCGACGGGAGGAGACACAAATGAGCCGAGAGGATTCGAACCGTTGGAGGAAGATTTTGGCGCTCCCTAGGGGAGTCGAACCCCTCTTTCCAGATTGAAAATCTGGCGTCCTAACCGATAGACGAAGGGAGCGCGGCAGCGACGCCTTGGGTATAAGAAGGATTTGCCGTTTAGACAAGTGCCGTCCATATGCCCGCTACCGGCATCAGCGCCTTTGTCGCGCGGGGTCCGCCAGATCCTCGATCAGCACCTCGATCTTTTCCCGGCCGCCCCAATTGTCCCGCTGCAGACGTCCGGCGACGTGAAAAGGCCTTCCCTCCCCGCTTTGCAGCGCTTCGCCCAAGGGCGTGCCGACCGCGCGGAAGGCGATGGCGCCGATCGCCGCGCCGCCGCCCGATTTCAGCGAGCAGCGCAGATGAGCCTCGCCCATCTGCTTCACGAAGCCGATCCGATGCGCGGGGAAAACGAAGCGCGGCGCTGGATTTCCCATGCCGTAAGGGCCGGCCTTTTCGATCAGTTCGACAAGATCGGAGGTTGCCGCCTCGGGCGTCAGCGCGCCGTCGACGGAAAGCGCCGAGGCATCCCGCGCCGTTGTGACGGCCGTTGCGAGCTGGGAACGAAGGAACGCTTCGAATGCGGCGAGATCGCCCCGATCGATCGTCACGCCGGCCGCCATGGCATGGCCGCCGCCTTTCTTGGCGAGGCCCTCGGTCAGCGCGGCCCGTACCGCGTGGCCGATATCGGCGCCGGCGATCGAGCGAGCCGAGCCCGTGCCGTCGCCGGACTTACTATCCCAGGCGATCACCAGCGCGGGGCGCCGGAAACGATCCATCAGACGGCTCGCCACCAAGCCGACAAGTCCCTTATGCCATGCCTCGGAGCCAACGAGAATGAGAGGCGGATCGGGATCGTCCGCGAGCCGCGCCTCGGCCTCGGCGAAAGCCTCCTCGCAGCAACGCTGCTCCATCTCCTGTCGTTCCCGATTGAGCTGGGTCAGCGTCGCGGCGATGCGCGCGCATTCAGCATCATCGAGGCTCGAAAGCAGCCGGGCGCCGAGACCCGCATCGCCGATCCGCCCCCCGGCATTGATGCGCGGCCCCAGAATGAAGCCAAGATGATAAGGTGTCGGCGCCGATTTCAGTCCGGCCGCGTCCACGAGCGCGCGCAGGCCGGCATTTTCGCGGCGATGCATCACTTTCAGACCCTGCGCCACGAATGCGCGGTTCACACCGGTCAGCGGCACGACATCGCATACGGTGGCCAGGGCGACGAGATCGACGAGGCCGAGAAGATCGGGCTCTTTCCGCTCCCCTCCGTACCACCCGGCCTGACGAAGATGACGGGCGACGGCGATCAGGAAAAGGAAGGTGACGCCGGCGGCACAAAGATGCCCCTGGCCGGAGAGATCGTCCTGCCGGTTCGGATTGATCACGGCAATGGCGGGCGGGATCTCCTCACTCATCTGATGGTGATCGATGACGATCACATCGGCGCCCAGACGGCGCGCTGCCGCCAGCGGTTCATGGCTCGTCGCGCCGCAGTCCACGGTGACGATGAGCCGGGCTCCATCGCTTACGAGGCCTTCGATAGCGGAGACATTCGGCCCGTAGCCTTCGAAGATCCGGTCGGGGATATAGACGACGCAATCGCGCCCATGCGCATCGAGAAACCGGCGCATCAGGGCCGCCGAGCAGGCCCCATCGACGTCATAATCGCCGAAGATCGCGATCGCCTCGCCCTTGCGGATGGCATCGGCGAAACGCGCCGCGCCGGCATCCATGTCCTGCAAGAGGGAAGGATCGGGCAGCATGGCGCGCAGCGTCGGCGCCATCAGGTCCGGAACATTGTCAAGCGTAGCGCCACGCGCGGCGAGAATCCGACCAAGCAAATCGGGCAGCTCGTATTTCTGGCTGATCGCGGCGGCGAGGCGGGCCTGGTCGGGGCTCAGCCTCTCGCGCCAGATCTGCTCCTTGACGGACCGCGTTACGCCAAGAAAAGCATCGTTTCCCCTGTCCTCGCCTGCATCCTGAAGCTTCAACGCCGCATCCATCGCCCCACCCTTTGTTCGACGGAAGCCTACGCTAATGCGATTCGAACGAAATTACGTAGGATGCCGGGTGAGCCCGATGCGCGCGCGGGTCGGGTGTGAATAAGCGACCGGCGGAGATGCGGCCCGGCTCAGATCTCCGCCTGGGCGAACTTCGACGCCGTATTGTGTCGGGTCTTGAGCCAGCGGACGGTCTTGGTCGCCGCACGCATGATCACCGTGTGCGTTTCGAGCCACTCGCCACTGAATCTCACGCCGCTCAGCAGCGAACCGTCGGTCACGCCGGTCGCCGCGAAGATGACATCGCCGCCCGCCATCTCCTCCATGGAATATTTCCGGCTGAGATCGGTCAGGCCCATTGCGGCGGCGCGCTTGCGCTCGTCCTCGCTGAGCGGGGTCAGGCGTCCCTGCATCTGTCCGCCGATACAGCGCAGCGCCGATGCCGCAAGAACACCTTCGGGCGCGCCGCCAATGCCCATATAGATGTCGATGCCGGTCTCCTCGGCCTCGACCGTTTCGATGACGCCGGCAATATCGCCGTCCCCGATGAGGCGGATCGCCGCCCCGGTCTCACGGACCGCGTCGATCAGCTTGGCGTGGCGCGACCGGTCCAGAATGCAGACGGTCAGATCGGCGATGGTGACACCCTTGGCCTCGGCCAGCCGGGCGAGATTCTCGCGGGGACCGAAATCGAGATCGACAAGCCCGGATTCGTAACCCGGCCCGATCGCGATCTTGTCCATATAGATGTCCGGCGCGTTCAAAAGCGTGCCGCCCTCGGCGAGCGCAACGACGGCGAGCGCATTCGGCATGGCTTTGGCGCAAAGCGTGGTGCCCTCCAGCGGATCGACGGCAATATCGACATCCGGACCGGAGCGCGTTCCCACTTCCTCGCCGATGAACAGCATCGGCGCCTCGTCGCGCTCGCCTTCGCCGATCACGACCCGTCCGTTGATCGCCAGCTTGTTGAGCTCGCGGCGCATGGCATCGACGGCGGCGCGGTCGGCTTCCTTTTCCGTGCCCCGCCCGCGCAATCTCGCGGCGGCGATCGCGGCGGATTCCGTGACGCGCGCAACCTCGATCGACAAAGCGCGGTGCAGCACCGTCTTGGCATCATGGTCGGACATGGCTGGGCTTCCTTCAGCGGCAATCGCGGAACGAATGAGAACGCACACGCATTACATTCGCGTAACCTGCTGGATGACACAAGGTTAAGCGGATGGAAAGCGTTTCATAGGCGTTCGATCCGGATCATCTGCGGCGTTTCGTTCACATGGCCGTCCGCCTCGATCGCATCCAAGGCCCGGCGAATGGCCGCTTCCGTCGTCTCATGCGTGATAATCACGATCGGCGTCGGCTCGCCCGGCGGGCTCGCGCGCCCCGAGCCCGGCGGCAGTGCCGGGCCACGCTTCTGGACGATGCTTTCCAGCGAGATCCCTTCCGTCGCCATCCGGCCCGCGATGGCCGCAAAGGCGCCCGGCCGGTCATAGACGGACAGGCGGATATAATAGCCGCCTTCGTGAGCCCGCATCCGGGCGCGGACATGTGGGACGAGCTGGCTTGCCGGGGTAACGAAGGCCGGGAAGATCAGGCCGCGGGCAATATCGGCAATGTCGCTGACGACCGAGGACGCGGTTGGATTGGCGCCCGCTCCCGGCCCGACAAGCATCATGTCGCCGGAGAAATCGCCCGTCACGGCAATGCAATTGAGAACGCCGTCCACCTGGGCGATCGCGCTTCCGCTCGGCACCATTGTCGGATGCACGCGCTGTTCGATTCCGCTATCGGTCTTCAGGGCGACGCCGAGCAGCTTGATCTTGTAGCCAAGCTCCTCCGCCGCCTCGATATCGGCGGGCGTGATCGAGCGGATGCCCTCAAGATAGATCGTATCGAAGGAAATTTCGGTGCCGAAGGCAAGGCTGGTCAGGATGGCCAGCTTGTGCGCGGTGTCATGGCCGTCGACGTCGAAGGTCGGGTCGGCTTCGGCATAGCCGGCGCGCTGGGCGTCGGCGAGTGCGGCCTCGAAAGTCTGCCCCTCATTGCGCATTCGGGTCAGGATATAATTGCAGGTGCCGTTGAGAATGCCGAACACCCGGCTGACCTGGTTGCCGGCAAGGCTTTCCCGCATGACTTTCACGATGGGAATGCCGCCCGCGACCGCGGCTTCGAAATTGAGCGCGAGATTATTCGCCTCGGCCAGCCGGGCGAGCTCCGTGCCATGTTTGGCAAGCAGTGCTTTATTGGCCGTCACGACATGTTTGCCGGCGCGCAGAGCTGCCACAACGGAGGCTTTTGCCGGGTCGCCGTCCCCCCCGATCAGTTCGACAAACACCTCGATCGCCTCGCTGCGGGCAAGCTCGACAGGGTCGTCGAACCACTCCAGACCGCTGAGGTCGACACCGCGATCCTTCGTGCGGTCCCTGGCGCAGACTGCGGTCACGGCAATCCCGCGGCCGCTGCGCTGCTCCAACAGCGCGCCGTTCCCGGCCAGGAGCTTCAGCACCCCGGCGCCGACAGTTCCCAGTCCGGCCAATCCGATCTTGAGCGGCTCCATGAACTTCCTCAAGCGTTCCTGTCGTCGCGCAACTCGCGCAAAAGACGGGCCTCCACCGCCCGTGTCGGCAGGCGATGAAACGGCCGGCCTGCTGCCGAAACGACCACGAGCGGAGAAATGCCGCTGAGCAGAGGGGCGCGGCCCCCCGAACGATGCGGGCCATCAGCGCCTGCAAGGCGGAGAACCCAGGCGGCGGCGCGGTTCAGCTAGCGGTTTTGTCCCGACGCAAGCGGGATCACGTTATGCATTGTCCCAGCCGCTTCGGATAGGAATTTTTTGACATTTCGTGCGGCCTGCCGGACCCGCTGCTCGTTCTCCACAAGGGCAAGCCGGACATGGCCTTCGCCATATTCGCCAAATCCCACGCCGGGCGAAACGGCGACGCCGGCTTTTTCGAGCAGGAGCTTGGAGAATTCGAGCGAGCCGAGTTCGCGCATCTGCTCCGGCAGCGGCGCCCAGGCAAACATGGTCGCGGGCGGAGGCGGAATCTCCCATCCGGCACGCCCCATGGCCTCCACCAGACAGTCGCGGCGGCGGCGATAGGTCTCGCGAATTTCATCGACGCAGCTTTGATCGCCGTTGAGCGCCGCGGCCGCCGCGACCTGGATGGGCGTATAGGCGCCGTAATCGAGATAGGATTTCACCCGCGCGAGCGCCGCGATCAGCCGCTCATTGCCGACGGCGAAGCCCATGCGCCAGCCGGGCATCGAGTAGGTCTTGGACATCGACGTGAACTCGACCGCGACGTCGATCGCGCCTTTGACCTGCAGGATCGAAGGCGGCGGCGGCACGTCGAAATAAATCTCGGCATAGGCGAGATCGGAGAGGAGGATAAGGTCGTGCTTACGCGCAAAGCTGACGACTTCCTTGTAGAAGTCGAGATCGGCGACAAGCGCCGTCGGATTGGACGGATAGTTCAGCACCAGCGCGATCGGCTTGGGTATCGAATGGCGCATGGCCCGGTCGAGCGCCGCCATGAATTCCTCATCGGGCCGCGCAGGCACGCTTCGGATGACGCCGCCTGAAATGATGAAGCCGAATTCGTGGATCGGATAGGTCGGATTGGGCGACAGGATCACGTCGCCAGGGGCCGTGATCGCCTGCGCCATATTGGCGAAGCCTTCCTTGGAGCCGAGCGTCGCCACGACCTGCGTCTCCGGGTTCAGCTTCACGCCGAAGCGCCGCTCGTAGTAGGCCGCCTGCGCGCGCCGGAGGCCGGGAATGCCTTTGGAAGCGGAATAACGGTTGGTGCGCGGCTTGGCGATGGTCTCCACCATCTTATCGACGATGTGCTGCGGCGTCGGCAGATCGGGGTTGCCCATGCCGAAATCGATAATGTCCTCGCCGCGCGCCCTGGCCTGGGCCTTCAGCCGGTTGACTTCCTCGAAGACGTAAGGGGGCAGTCTCTTTATGCGATGAAAATCCGGTTCGCGGTTCCGCACGGGCTCTTTCTCCAGGGCATTGCCATCGGTGTAAGGCGCGCCGCCTGGAGGGACTGAGCCTGAAGGGACGCGCCGGATGACGTTTTTTATGCCGCGGGCGCCTTGCTTGCCCGCACCGGCTGCCCGCAATTGGCGCTAATTGCGCCCTTCGATCTCCTCGGCGGCTTCGGCGCCATGCGCTTTCTGCTCGGCCGTCAAATCCTTAATCGCTTTTTTCTGCTCCGTGGGCGTGAGCAAGGGGCTGCCGATGCCGCGGAGACTGGGCAATCGAGGGTAGATCGACTCGGCACAGCCGGAAAGGGTGGCCGATCCCGCCACGCATAGAAGCAGCGCCGTAAGTTTAAGACCGCGTAGCATTTCGCCTCTTGCGCTCCTGAAATGTTCCAGGACGCCTACCCCCCCAACTATTCGCAACGATTCGTTTTAATTATGGCCTTCCATAGCATTTCTGCCGCAGAACGGGAAGTCACTGCTTGCCATTCGGTCAATGCGGCCCGGCCCGTGGAGCGAGATTGCATTGATATTGTCGCAACTTTTGTGGAGAATCGGGCAAAGACATCACAAGGCTGGGCCGGAGAGCCACCTAATGTGATGATCCAGACGTTTGTCATCCCTCTCAGCAGATACCGAACGAACGTCTGGATCTGAATCACACGAGCAATATCGATGGGCTCGTGTCCCTTGAGATTCCGAAGTTCGCTACGAAGCGTGCTGCGACCACAGGGCGACCTTCGGAATCGGGACACGAGCAGCAGGGCCGCTGCTCAAGGCGCCACGGACAGCCGGATGGGAGAGAGAATGGCCGACGATCAGGGAAAAGAGAGCGGACCGCTTGACCGGCCTTACACGGTCCGGGATGCCGAGCAGCTCACGCAGAATATGGTCAAGTTCCTGGATGTCGGAAGCCGGGCGCTTGCGCGATGGCTCGATGGCAGGCGCTTGGATGGCCCCGTGACCATGGCGACTGAAATGAGTGAGGCCGGCAAGGTCATCGGATCGGTCATGAGCGCCTGGACGAACGAGCCGGACAAATTCGCGGCCAAGCAGCACGCGCTGGCTGGAGATCTGATCGACCTTTGGGGCCGGACGCATCGCCACTTTCTCGGCGAAACGGTCGAGCCCGTCATCAAGCCCGCCCCCGGCGACAACCGCTTCCGCGATCCGCAATGGACCGAGAACCCGTTTTTCGACTTCTGCAAGCAGGCTTATCTGCTCGGAGCGAACTGGGCGGAAGAGCTGGTGCGCAATGCCGAAGGTGTCGAGGAGCAGACCCGGCACCGCGCGCAGTTCTATCTGACGCAGATCACCAGCGCCTTGTCGCCCTCGAACTTTCCCGTGACCAATCCGGAAGTGCTGCGCACCACATTTTCCTCCAATGCGGAAAATCTCGTCACCGGCATGTCGCAGCTTCTGAAGGATCTGGAAGAATCGGGCGAGCTGATCAAGCTCAAACAGACCGATCTCAGCGCCTTCGCAGTGGGCAAGAACCTGGCCGTTACGCCCGGAAAGGTGGTCCATCGCAACGATATCTCGGAGCTCATCCAATATCAGCCGACCACCGACACCGTCTTTTCGACGCCGCTGCTCATCGTGCCGCCCTGGATCAACAAATATTACATACTCGACCTCGTGCCGAAGAAATCCTTCGTCCGCTGGCTGGTCGATCAGGGCTTTACCGTCTTCGTGGTGTCCTGGGTCAATCCGGGCAAGGAGCTCGGGCATAAGACCTTCGAGGACTATATGCATGAGGGGATCCTGCAGAACCTCGCCGAGGTGCTGCGCATCACGAATACCGACAAGGCCAACGCGATGGGCTATTGCGTCGGCGGCACGCTGCTCGGCACGAGCCTCGCCTATATGGCGGGGACCGGGGACAATCGCATCAACAGCGCGTCCTTCCTCGCCGCACAGCTCGATTTCACCGATCCCGGCGATCTGAAGGTGTTCATCGACGACACCCAGCTCAAATCGCTTGAGACCATCATGACCGAACAGGGCTATCTCGACGGCTCCCGCATGGCGGCGGTCTTCAACATGCTCCGGCCGAAAGATCTGATCTGGCCTTATGTCGTGAACAATTACCTGCTCGGCAAGCAGCCTTTCCCCTTTGACCTGCTCTACTGGAATTCCGACACGACGCGGATGACCCCGGCCAATCACAGCTTCTATCTGCGCGAGTTCTACCAGAGGAACACCCTCGCCAAGGGCGGGATGACGATGGGCGGCATCAAGCTCGATTTGAGCAAGGTAACGCTCCCGGTCTATGAGGTGGCGACGCGGGAGGACCATATTTCGCCGGCCCGGTCCGTATTCCGCGGCGCCCAGCTCTTCGGCGGGCCGGTCAGATATGTGCTCGCCGGTTCCGGCCATATTGCCGGCGTGGTCAATCCACCGGCTTCAGGAAAATATATGCATTGGCTGCCGGGCGGCGAGGACTCCAAGAGCTGGCCGACGCTTGAGGACTGGCTTGCAAATGCGAACGAGGTCCCCGGATCCTGGTGGCCGGACTTTGCGAATTGGCTCGGCGCGCATTCCGGGGAGCAGGTGCCGGCCCGCATTCCAGGCCAAGGGGCGAGCGAGCCGCTCGATGATGCGCCCGGCAGCTATGTCAGAATATGAAGGCTGAGGCCCTCACGGCGAGCGCCCGGAAGCGCCGCGGTGCGCTCATTTGCCCTCAAGAAAACCCTTCACCTTGTCCGCCAAACCTTCCGCGGCGAGATCGCGGAAGAAATGGTCGGCGCCGGCGACGGTCTCGACCCTGATATTCTTCGCGTCCGGTATGCCCTCGATGGCGGGGAGCAGCTCTTTCGCCAGCGGGTCGAGATCGCCGACGACGATCAGGGTCGGCAGGGAGATATGCGGTAGCAGGCTCGGCGTATAAAGATTCTGATTCGGGCCGTAATAGTTGACAAAAGCTGCCGCCGTGACCTTGGCATTCTCGCAGACGAGAAACGGCACGCCGGTCATCAGCGTGGTGGGTTGATCTTCGGCGATCAGCTTTTCCGCTTCGGCGAGAATGGGCTGCAGGGGCTGCCCGAAGCGCTGTGAGAATTCGGCTTCGAGACTGGACGCCGTATCGGCAATCGGCGCGATGAGCACAAGCCGCTTCACCGCCTTGTCCGGCTCCTTCGCCGCATAGATCGCCACCTGATTGCCGCCGCGCGAATGGCCCGCGAGCGTGATATTCGAGGCGCCCTGCTCTTTCAGCCACTCCACCCAGCGCTGGATTTCGATCACGGCGTCCTCATTGCGGTGATCCTGTTCGATCGAACAGTCAAAGAGTCCTTCCCTTTCATTCAGACCCAGGCTGAGCGTGATCGCGAGCGAGTTGACGCCGCGCTCGCGCAAAAGCTCCTGAAGCGCGGAGAGAATTTCCACCCGATTGTGCGAGAGCGTCCCATGAAGGAGAAGCACGACTCCGTCGGACTTCAAGGACTTGCCCGGCGCGATTTCGAGATTGCCGAGCACGGTCAGGCCCTGCACCTCGGTCTGCACCGGCTCGGCCTTGGCGGGGGCGGCGGCGACCATTGTGCAGAGCGCAAGGGCAATCAGCCTCAGCAATGATCGAGCCGTTCTCACCGTCTTACCTTTCATCCCGCCATGCCTTGCCGATTCCGGTTAACCTTCGGAACCGGCACCTTAATTTATACTGTGGCGTAAATTGGCCGGTCACCGCCGTCTCAGCAGCCGCGCGCCGCGCAACCTCTTCCGGCGGATCGCCATGATGTTGAAAACTTCCGTCGCCGCAGCGAAGGCCATGGCGAAATAGATATAGCCGCGCGGAATGTGGAAATGGAATCCGTCGGCGACGAGCGCCACGCCCACCAGCATCAGGAAGGTCAGCGCGAGCATCTTGGTCGTCGGATGCCGTTCGATAAACGCGGCCACGGGTTCGGAAGCGACATACATCACGCCGATCGCAACGACGACCGCCGCGATCATCACTTCGACCCTCTGCGCCATGCCGACAGCCGTGATAATGGAGTCGATCGAGAAAATCGCATCGATCACCACGATCTGAGCGATGACCGTTCCGAACGCAACGCCGACGACGGATTTCTCCGACTCCTCCTCTTCCTCGTCCCCTTCGATCTCGCCGTGGATTTCCTGCGTCGCCTTGACGAGGAGGAAGACGCCGCCGGCCATGAGTATCAGGTCCCGCAGGGAGAAGCCGAAGCTGAACAGCGTGACGAGCGGCTGGGTCAGCCCCATGATCCAGAACATCGTCAGTAGGAGGAAGATCCGGAACAAAAGCGCAAGCGCGAGGCCGATCTGCCGGGCGCGCCTCGCCTGCTTTTCGGCAAGCCTATCGGTAACGATGGAAAGAAAGATCACATTGTCAATGCCGAGGACGATCTCCAGCGCCGTCAACGCAAAAAAGCTCACCCATATTGCCGGATCGAAAAGGATTTCCACGGCTCTCACCCTTTCCCGCTGAACGCCAAGGCTCGGACTGCGTTAGCGCAGTTACGATGCCCAGTACATCCCTAATTGCAATTATTTAGCCGCTGCGAGGCGCACGCGTTTCCGCCTCGCATCACTCTCGACAGATGTCATGCATCATTTGCGGTATCGAGACTTCGCAGAAGGCCGACCGCGAGCAGATAGGCGGTCGACAGGGCGACGATCAGCTGGACGGCGAAGGAGCCGGGGAGTCCCTGCCGCAGGGCAAACAGCAGCGCTGCCGCCCAGATTGCCATGACCGCCAGCGTGAACAGCCGAAGCCGCTTGACCCGGATCGGGTGAATCCATTTCAGCGGGAAAAAGGTCAG
>Ga0315553_10000972_pt1 | contig 24593 bp, 31 predicted proteins | sample SalMarSW160140MG_FD_203099 | JGI IMG/M metagenome (GOLD analysis project Ga0315553, IMG submission 203099) | Salt marsh sediment microbial communities from the Plum Island Ecosystem LTER, Massachusetts, United States - Salt Marsh Sediment SW1601-40 ... | reverse complement strand
CGGCGGGCAGCAGCAGCAGCTCGCCATCGGCCGCGCGCTGGTCACGCGCCCGAAGCTCCTCGTCCTCGACGAGCCGACCGAGGGCATCCAGCCCTCCATCATCAAGGATATCGGCCGCGCCATCGTCTATCTGAAGGAGCAGGCCGGGCTCGCCATCGTTCTCGTCGAGCAATATCTCGACTTCGCGCGGGAGCTTGCCGACCGCGTCGCGATCATGGATCGTGGCGAGGTCGTGTTCTCGGGTGCCGCCGCCGATCTCGATGACTCTGCCGTTCGCCGCCACCTCACCGTCTGAGCCGCCCCTGGAACCGACCGAGGGCGTGGCTTCGCCGCGTCTGGAGCGGAGCGAAGGCGCAGCGCGGGTAACGTTCAAGCTCACGGGCGGCGCGACCGTGCTCGACCGGCTGCACCAGTCGGGCGCCGCCAAGGTGCGCTTTCCGCACCGCCCAGCGGAGGACCCGCCCGAGGCGGTGCTGATCAACACGGCGGGCGGGCTGACCGACGGCGACCGCATGTCCGTCGAGTTCCGGCTCGACGCGGGTTGCCGGGCCGTCGCCACCACGCAGGCCTGCGAGAAGATTTACCGCGCAACGGCCGGGGCGGCGGAGGTCCGCACTTCGCTTTCGCTTGCTGCCGGCGCGCGGCTCGACTGGCTGCCGCAGGAGACCATCCTCTTCGATCGCGCGCGGCTCTCGCGCCGGCTCGACGCCGATCTCGCCGAAGGCGCAGCGCTCCTCGTCGTCGAGGCGACGATTTTCGGGCGAGCGGCGCACGGTGAACGCGTTCGCGCCGGGCTCTTTCGCGACCGCTGGCACGTTCGGCGGCCAGGCCGGCTCGTTTTTGCCGACGATCTGTGCTTCGACTGGCCGGATGCCGAAATATTGAGCAGACCTGCCGTTCTTGCATGCCATGGTGCCATGGCGACGGTGCTCCTCGTCGGCGAGGAGCCCGAGCTTCACCTCGACGCGGCGCGGGACATCGTCGGCGAATCCGGCGGCGTCAGCGCCTGGGACGGCAAGCTCGTCGCGCGTCTCGCCGCGCCGGACGGCATCTCGCTTCGGCGCGTGCTCGTCCCTCTCCTCGCCGCGCTGCGCGACGGCGCCCCTCTTCCGAAACTTTGGCGGATCTGACGCATGAACCTGACGCCGCGTGAAAAGGACAAGCTCTTGGTCGCCATGGCGGCCGTGGTGGCGCGCAAGCGGCTCGAGCGCGGCGTCAAGCTCAACCACCCGGAGGCGATCGCGCTTATCACCGACTTCGTGGTCGAAGGCGCCCGCGACGGCCGCTCCGTCGCCGAGCTGATGGAAGCCAGCGCACATGTGGTGACGCGGGCGCAGGTGATGGAAGGCATCGCCGAGATGATCCACGACGTGCAGGTCGAGGCGACGTTCCCCGACGGCACCAAGCTCGTCACCGTGCACGAGCCGATCAGGTAGTCGACAATGCCCGAGTTCCACGCGCCGCTGCCCTTCAGCCCGTTCGATCTTGCGGCGATCGGCTATGTCCTCGTCGTCGTGCTTCTCGTCCTCGGCATCCGCAAAGTCTGGAGCGTCCTCAAATGATCCCCGGCGAAATCTTTCCGGCGAAGGGCGAGATCGAGCTCAACGCCGGCGCCAAGACCGTCACGCTGACCGTCGCCAATACGGGCGACCGGCCGATCCAGGTCGGCTCGCACTATCACTTCTTCGAGACCAACGGCGCGCTCGATTTCGACCGCGACAAGGCGCGCGGCATGCGCCTCGATATCGCGGCGGGCACGGCGGTGCGCTTCGAGCCGGGGCAGGCACGCGAGGTCACGCTGGTACCCCTTTCGGGTGCGCGCAAGGTCTTCGGCTTCAATCAGAAGATTATGGGCGCACTCTAGAGAAGCGTCCCAAGACGGGAGAACCCGATGACCGCGCAGACCTACACAGGCGGATGCCAATGCGGCGCCGTCCGCTACGAGGTCACCGCCGACCTCGACCACACGGTGATGTGCAACTGCTCGCGCTGCCGCCGGACTGGCATCGTCATGTCCTTCGTGCCGCCATCGCAGTTCAAGCTCCTCTCCGGTGAAGACGCGATGACGGAGTACCAGTTCAACAAGCACGTCATCCATCATCTCTTCTGCACGACGTGCGGCATCCAGAGCTTTTCGCGCGGTCAGATGCCGGACGGGACGCCGATGATCGCCGTCAACGCACGCTGCCTCGACGATGTCGATGTCAACGCTTTGCCGCCTTCGCAGAAATTCGACGGCAAGAGCGTATGAGGTCCGGAGCCCGTACGATGCTGGTGCACCTTTCCCGCGCCGCTCGTGACGCCGCGCTCGGTCTGACCATGGCGCTTCTGCTCTCAGCCTCCGCACAGGCGCAGGAGACGCCCGATTGCAAAGACCCGCAGATGCAGACCGACATGACCATCTGCGCGGGTCTCGCGTTCGACGAAGCCGACAAGACGCTCAACGAGGCCTACCGGAAGGCCATCGCCTCCGCGAAGGAGATGGACGGATATCTGGAGGGCGATCTCAAAGGCGCGGAGAAGGCGCTGCGCGACGCTCAGCGAGCGTGGGTGCCTTTTCGCGACAAGGCCTGCGAGTCTTACGGCTTTCTCGCGCGCGGCGGGTCGATGGAGCCCATGCTTGTCGCCAATTGCATGACCAAGCTCACGCGCAATCGCATCGAGGAACTGGAGGAGTTCGCGAAAGGTCTCGGGGGGTGACCCACCGGCCGACCCGCAACGGACTTCGGAGGACGAGATAATGCCCGCACGCCTCTCACGCGCCGCCTATGCCGACATGTTCGGCCCGACCGTCGGCGACAAGGTCCGTCTCGCCGACACGGAGCTGATCGTGGAGGTGGAGAAGGACTTCACCACCTACGGCGAGGAGGTGAAGTTCGGCGGCGGCAAAGTGATCCGCGACGGTATGGGCCAGAGCCAGGTGAGCCGAGCCGACGGCGCCGTCGACACCGTCATCACCAACGCGCTGGTCATCGATCATACCGGCATCGTCAAGGCCGACATCGGCATTCGTGACGGGCGCATTGCGGCGATCGGCAAGGCCGGCAATCCCGATACGCAGTCCGGCGTCGACATCATCGTCGGCCCTTCTACCGAGGCCATCGCCGGCGAAGGCAAGATCCTGACCGCCGGCGGATTCGACGCGCATATTCACTTCATCTGCCCGCAGCAGATCGAAGAGGCACTCTATTCCGGCGTCACCACGATGCTCGGCGGCGGCACCGGACCGGCGACCGGCACCAACGCCACCACCTGCACGCCCGGCGCCTGGCATCTCGGCCGCATGATCCAGGCGGCCGACGCCTTCCCGATGAACCTCGCCTTTGCCGGCAAGGGCAACGCCTCGCTTCCCGCCGGGCTGGTCGAGCAGGTGCTCGGCGGCGCCTCGTCGCTGAAGCTCCACGAGGACTGGGGTACGACGCCTGCGGCGATCGACTGCTGTCTCGCCGTCGCCGACGACTACGACGTGCAGGTGATGATCCACACCGACACGCTGAACGAATCCGGCTTCGTCGAGGACACCATCGCCGCCTTCAAGGGCCGCACCATCCACGCCTTCCACACCGAGGGTGCCGGCGGCGGGCACGCGCCCGACATCATCAAGGTGTGTGGGCTTTCGAACGTGCTCCCCTCCTCCACAAACCCGACGCGGCCCTACACGAAGAACACGATCGACGAGCATCTCGACATGCTGATGGTCTGCCATCACCTGTCGCCGTCGATTCCGGAGGACGTCGCCTTCGCCGAGAGCCGCATCAGGAAAGAGACGATCGCGGCGGAGGACATCCTGCACGACATGGGCGCCTTCGCCATCATCGCCTCGGACAGCCAGGCGATGGGCCGCGTCGGCGAAGTGCTGATCCGCACCTGGCAGACGGCGCACAAGATGAAGGTGCAGCGCGGGCGGCTCCCCGAGGAGACCGGCGACAACGACAATCTCCGCGTCAAGCGCTACGTCGCCAAGGTCACGATCAACCCGGCGATCGCACAAGGTCTCTCCGACGAGATCGGCTCGGTGGAAGCCGGGAAGCGCGCCGACCTGGTGCTGTGGAGCCCGGCCTTCTTCGGCGTGAAGCCCGACCTCGTGCTGATCGGCGGGACGATTGCGGCGGCGCCGATGGGCGACCCCAACGCCTCGATCCCGACGCCGCAGCCGGTGCATTACCGCCCGATGTTCGGCGCCTACGGCAAGTCGCTGACGAATTCCTCCGTGACCTTCGTCTCGAAGGCGTCGCTCGATGCCGGGCTCGGCAAGACACTCGGCGTCGAGAAGGAGTTGGTGGCCGTGAAGAACACGCGCGGCGGCATCTCCAAGGCGTCGATGAAGCTGAACGCCGCCACCCCAATAGTGGAGGTGAATCCGGAGACCTACGAGGTGCGCGCCGACGGCGAGCTTCTCACCTGCGCGCCGGCCGATGTGCTGCCGATGGCGCAGCGGTATTTCCTGTTCTAGACGGTCGGATGATCCGCGCCAGCAAGGTCATCCGGGCCGGGCATTGGAACGGCGTCGCGGCCGACGCCGTGCTGCTTCCCTATGACGACCGGCATCGCCGGCGGCTGGCGATGAAGGGCGAGCGCGGGCAAGAATTCCTGCTCGACCTGCCGGAGGCGACGGCGCTTCGCCATGGCGACGGGCTGGTGCTCGACGACGGGCGCATCGTCGAAGTGCGGGCGAGGCCGGAGGCGCTGCTCACGATCACGGCGAAAGACGCGCATCACCTCGCGCGCCTTGCCTGGCATCTCGGCAACCGCCACGTGCCAGCCGCGATCGAGGCGGAGCGCATCCTCATCCGCCCCGACCACGTGCTCGCCGAGATGCTCGCCGGGCTCGGCGCGGAGGTCGCGGCGATCGAGGCGCCGTTCGATCCCGAAGGCGGCGCCTATGCGCATGGACAACATGCCCAGGGGCACAGCCATGGCTGAGCGCGATCTCGCGCCCAAGGAGGCGCTCGCGACGCCGGCGCTCCTGAAGCTGATGACCTTCCTGTCGCCCGCCTTCCCTGTCGGCGCGTTCTCCTATTCGCACGGGCTGGAGTTCGTGATCGACGGAGACGATGTCCGCACGGCCGATGCGCTCGCGTCCTGGATCGCCGAGCTTCTGACGCGCGGAAGCTTGTGGAACGACGCGGTGCTCTTCGCGGCGGCGCATCGCGGGGCGCGGGCCGGCCGCGGCGAACTCCTTGACGTCGCCGAGCTTGCGGAAGCGCTCGCCGGCTCCCGCGAGCGGCATCTCGAAACGATGGCGCAGGGCCGCGCCTTTCTGTCGGCGGCGGCGGGCGCGTGGCCATCGCCCGTCATCGCGCGTCTGACGGAGGCCGGAGGCGCGGCCTATCCGGTCGCGGTCGGCGCCGTCGCCGCGGCGCACGAAATCGAGCTTGATACCGCCCTCCCCGCTTATCTCAACGCCGTTGTCGCCAATCTCGTCTCGGTCGGCGTCAGGCTCGTGCCGCTCGGGCAGAGCGCCGGTCTTCAGGTGCTCGCCTCACTGCACGACGAAATCGGGGCAACCGCCCCACGCGCAGAATTTTCGACGCTCGACGATCTCGGCTCCGCGACGGTCCTCGCCGAGATCGCCTCGATGCGCCACGAGACGCAATATTCGCGGGTGTTCCGCACATGAGCGCGAACGAACGAACGAACGGTCCGACCAATGGACCCCTGCGCGTCGGCATCGGCGGGCCGGTCGGCGCCGGCAAGACCACGCTGACGGAGATGCTCTGCAAAGCGATGCGCGAGCGCTACTCCGTCGCCGTCGTCACCAACGACATCTACACCAAGGAAGACGCACTGATCCTGAACCGCGTGCAGGCGCTGCCCGAGGAGCGCATCCTGGGCGTTGAGACCGGCGGCTGCCCGCACACGGCGATCCGCGAGGACGCTTCGATCAATCTGCAGGCGATCGCCGAGATGCGCACGCGCTTTCCCGATCTCGACGTCGTCTTCATCGAATCGGGCGGCGACAACCTCGCCGCGACCTTCTCGCCGGAGCTCGCCGACATCACCCTTTACGTCATCGACGTCGCCGGCGGCGAGAAGGTGCCGCGCAAGGGCGGGCCGGGCATCACCCGCTCCGACCTCCTCATCGTCAACAAGATCGACCTTGCGCCCTATGTCGGCGCCGATCTCGACGTGATGGAGGACGACACGAAGAGGATGCGCGGCGAGCGGCCTTACGTCTTCGCCGACATGCGCCGCCGCGTCGGGCTTGAGCGGATCGTCGGCTTCATCGAGAAGGCCGGCGGGCTCTCGCGCTAGCGTCTCCCATCAACGCTTCCACCAGACTGGTATTCCCGGACAGGCGACGACACCTTCCTCAAAGCGCGTCTCTTTCGCTTCGACAAGCCAGCAGTCCTTCTTTCTGCCGATATAGAGCCGCGCCACCGGTCCCCGGATGTCGAATGTCAGCATCGAACGATAGATGCGATTCCCGTGTGTGTACTCGACGCTGCAATAGACCTTGGCGGCGTTGTTGCCGGCGTTGCGGCCGACGCAGTCGAATTTCTTGCCCTCGAACTGCCACCACTGCGCAGAGGCGGCCGGAGCCGTGATGGTGGCAGCGGCGAAAGCCGCACACATAAGGATGGAACGAATCTCTCCCGCCACCGCGGCCCCCGCCTCTCACGCGATGATGATGATGATGATGATGCACGCGCAAGTCGAAGTCAAACAGACAACCACAACCGGCACGCAGACGGGCGGCTGGAGGGACGCCACCCGCGCTAAACATCACTGAACACGGGCGAACTCGCCAGCGGCAGTGCACTTTCCATGATTTCCGGCGTTTTCTGCTGCGTTGCAGCATGGATTTGCGCTTGCCGAGTTCAGTAAAATGCCCTTTACTAAACAAAACAACTAAACATCGGCTCATCGAAGCCGACAACTGATTGGCCGGTGAGCGGCCGAGGGCATGCAGGTCGGACGGCCGCATGGGAACGCTAGGAGGGTAAGCATGAAGGGATTGCATCGCGGGGCTCTCGCCGTTCTATCGGCAGGGCTCGTTTCCGGCGTCGTGTTGAGCACGGCGCATGCACAAGGTGAGCTGACGGTCTGCTGGGCGGCCTGGGATCCGGCCAACGCGCTCGTCGAGCTTTCCAAGGATTTCACCGCCGAGACCGGCACTGAAATGAAGTTCGAGTTCGTTCCCTGGACGAGCTACGCCGACCGCTTCCTGAACGAGTTGAACTCGGGCGGCACGCTCTGCGACCTGATCCTCGGCGACAGCCAGTGGATCGGCGTCTCGGCGGAGAACGGCTACTACGTCAAGCTCAACGACTTCTTCGACAAGAACGGCATCTCGATGGACGACTTCCTGCCGGCGACGGTGGTGGGTTATTCCGAGTGGCCGAAGGGCACGCCGAACTACTGGGCGCTGCCGGCGATGGGCGACGTCGTGGGCTGGACCTATCGCAAGGACTGGTTCGAGCGCCCCGAGCTTCAGGCCGAATTCAAGGAGAAATACGGTCGCGACCTCGCCCCGCCGAAGACCTACGACGAGTTGATGGATATCGCCAAGTTCTTCCAGAACCGCGAGATCGACGGCAAGACCGTCTATGGCGCCTCCATCTATACCGAGCGCGGCTCGGAAGGCATCACGATGGGCGTTACCAACGTCCTCTACGATTACGGCTTCAACTACGAGAACCCCGACAAGCCGTTCGACCTAGAAGGTTTCGTCAACGCGCCAGACGCCGTCAAAGGCCTGGAGCTCTACAAGGAGCTCTACAATTGCTGCACGCCTCCGGGCTCCTCGAACGTCTACATGGGCGAATCCGCCGACGCCTTTAAGTCCGGTCAGGTGGCGATGCACATGAACTTCGCCTTCACGTGGCCGGGCCTCTACAAGGACCCGAACGTGGGCGGCGACAAGATCGGCTTCTTCCCCAACCCTGCGGGCCCGGATGGCCACTTCGCGCAGCTCGGCGGTCAGGGTATCTCGGTGCGCGCCAACACCGACAACATGGATGGCGCGCTCGCCTACATCAAATGGTTCGTGAAGCCGGAAGTGCAGGCCAAGTGGTGGGAGCTCGGCGGCTATTCCTGCTCCAACGCCGTGCTGAACGACCCGAGCTTCGCCTCGAGCCAGCCCTACGCCCAGACCTTCCTCGACTCCATGGCGATCGTGAAGGATTTCTGGGCCGACCCCGCTTACGCGGAGCTCCTGCAGGCGATGCAGAAGCGCGTCCACGACTACGTCGTCGCCGATCAGGGCACGGCGCAGGAAGCCCTCGATTCCCTGGTCAAGGACTGGACCGAGGTCTTCCAAGACGAAGGCAAGATGTAGGCTCCCAAGACGCCGACCGGCGGCCCCTCCCGTGCTTCGGGAGGGGCTTCCTTCAAGACGCCCAGAACGGCAGGATGCCCCGGGAATGAGCGATTCCTCCGTCAAAGTCGCAGTGGCCGAGCGCCTTGCCCAGGGAACTCCGGCGCGTGTCGCAAATCCGCTTCGCGGCCTTTCCGACCGCGTGCTCGCCTGGCTCTTCATCGCGCCAACGATCTTGCTCCTGCTTGCGATCAACATCTTTCCGCTGATCTGGACGATCTATCTCTCTTTCACGAACTACCGGGCGAACCGCCCGAACGCCGCAATCGAAAACATCGGGCTGCGCTACTATGAGCGCATCCTGAACGATTCCGACGTATGGCAGGCGATGCAGGTGACGGCGCATTTCGTCATCTGGACGATTGTGCTCGAGACGCTGATCGGATTCGCGCTTGCCTACCTGATCGATCGAAAGTTCCGCGGCCACGCCTTCTGGACGACCGTCATCCTGATTCCGATGATGCTGTCGCCGGCGGTGGTCGGCAACTTCTGGAAGTTCCTCTATCAGCCGCAGATCGGGCTCTTCAATTACGCCGTCTCGTTTCTCTCCGGGATCGACCCCTGGTCGTTCGAGATGCTCGGCAACGTGAAGCTCGCACCGTGGGCGATCGTCATCGTCGACGTTTGGATGTGGACGCCCTACGTGATGCTGATCTGCCTCGCCGGGCTGAGCTCGATCCCCGACGACATCTACGAGGCTGCCGAGGTCGACCGCGCCTCCAAGCTGCGCCAGTTCTGGTCGATCACGCTGCCGATGGCGCTCCCTTTCATCATGCTCGCGGTGCTCTTCCGCGGCATCGAGAACTTCAAGATGTTCGACATGGTGAACCTGCTGACCGGCGGAGGCCCGGGCTCGACGACCGAGGTCGCCTCCATCACATTGAAGCGGGAAGCCTTCGAGAGCTGGAAGACCGGCTACTCCTCCGCCTTCGCCATCATCCTCTTCGTCACCGTCTTCGGGCTCGCCAACATCTACGTGAAGGCGCTGAACCGGGTGAAACAGCGATGAGCGCGGCAACGGCAGCCCATTCGGTCGTGGAGCCGACGCCGCGGGCGAAGCTCGTCGCCGGCACGCTCGTCATTCTCTATGCGGTGATCACGATGATCCCGCTCGTCTGGATCGTAGCAACAAGCTTCAAGACGCCGCCCGACTCCATCGCCTATCCGCCGAAGGTGCTGTTCAGCCCGTCGCTCGAAGGCTACGTCAACCTGTTCACGACGCGCACGCGGCAGACACCGGAATATATGGCGAGCCTGCCGCCGGCGACCGCCTGGTACGACAAGCTCGTGCGCTCGCGCAACATGGTGATCGCCGGGCCGTCGAACGTCGTCCAACGCTTCACCAACTCCATCATCATCGCCTTCGGCTCGACCTTCCTCGCCGTCTTCCTGGGGGTGCTCGCGGCCTACGGCTTCTCGCGCTTCAAGGTGCCGCTCAGGGACGATCTCCTCTTCTTCATCCTGTCGACGCGCATGATGCCGCCGATCGCGGTCGCGATCCCGATCTACCTTATGTACCGCGAGGTCGGACTGACCGATTCCAAGATCGGGATGATCCTGCTTTACACGGCCGTGAACGTATCGCTCGCCGTATGGCTTCTGAAGGGCTTCATCGACGAGATCCCGCGCGAATACGAGGAAGCTGCGATGATCGACGGCTACTCGCGGCTTCAGGCCTTCATCAAGGTGGTGCTCCCGCAGGCGACGACCGGCATCGCGGCGACTGCGATCTTCTGCCTGATCTTCTCCTGGAACGAATACGCCTTCGCGGTGCTCCTCACCTCCGGCGAGGCGCAGACGATGCCGCCGTTCATCCCCTTCATCATCGGCGAGGGCGGACAGGATTGGCCGGCCGTCGCCGCGGCGACGACGCTCTTTCTCATCCCGATCTGCGTCTTCACGATCCTGCTCAGGAAGCATCTCCTGCGCGGCATCACTTTCGGGGCGGTCAGGAAATGAGCGAGACGACGCGCATCCCCTCCCCCGTTGCGGGGGAGGGCCAGGGAGGGGGGAAAGATGAAGGCCGCGACAATGTCCTTCCCCCCTCTCCGTCTCTCCCCCGCAAGGGGGCAGAGAGTTTCGCGCTGCGGCTCATGCGAATGCGCCGCGGGCCGTGGGAAGGACTCGCGACGATCGTGATTGCCGCCGGCGTCGTCATGCTGATGCAGCCGCTGGCGATCTCGCTCTACACCTATTCCTTCGTCACCATTCTCGCAGGCACAGCGATGTTCGTCATCGTCAGCCATTTCCCGGACTGAGAGCGATGGCCGAGATTCGCGTCGAGAGCCTCCGCAAGCAGTTCGGCGATTTCGTCGCCGTCAAGGATTCCGACCTGACGGTCGCGAACGGCGAGTTCTTCGTGATGCTCGGCCCGTCGGGCTGCGGCAAGACGACGACGCTTCGGATGATCGCCGGGCTGGAGCTGCCGACCTCGGGACGCATCCTGCTCGACGGCGAGGACGTCACCTTCAAGCGCGCGGCGGAGCGTGACATCGCCTTCGTCTTCCAGCTCTTCGCGCTCTACTCGCACATGAACGTCAGGAAGAACATCGCCTTCCCGCTCGTGTGCCAAGGCATGCCACGCGCCGACATCAAGGCGCGAGTGGAGGAGACGGCGCGGCTTCTTCGCATCGACCACATCCTCGACCGCTCGATCTCAGGGCTTGCCGGAGGCGACCGCCAGCGCGTCGCGCTCGGGCGCGCCATCGTGCGGCGGCCCAAGGTGTTCCTGATGGACGAGCCGCTCGGAACGCTCGACACGGAGTTCCGCGACCTGATGGTGCGCGAGCTGCGCGAGCTCCACAACCGCATCGGCGCGACCACCGTCTACGTTACCCACGATCAGCTCGAGGCGATGGCAATGGCCGACAAGATCGCGGTGATGAATCGTGGCGTCGTCGAGCAGTTCGCTACGCCGCAGGAGATTTACGACCGGCCGGTCTCGATGTTCGTCGCCGAGTTCATCGGCTCGCCGCCGATGAACTTCCTCCCCGTCCACTCGAGCCTAGCGAAGGGCGCGAAGACGCTCCGCGTCAATGGCGCCATGATCGACGTGCCGGAGGTGCGTGAGGAGCTGGCGGAGACGGAGCTCGCGCTCGGCGTTCGCCCCGAGCACATCCGCTTGGACGATTCCTCGGCGCTGCGTGGCTCGGTGTTCGGCGCTGAATATCTCGGCACCACGCAGATCGTCACGATCACCACCGAGCACGGCCCGCTCAAAGCGCGCGTCCCGGCGGCCGTCCGCGTCGCCGACGGCGACACGGTCGGCCTCACGTTTCGCGGCGACCGGTTGTCGCTTTTCGAAAAGGCCAGCGGCCGCGCCATCGATACGGCGCGGCGCCTCGGAGGCGCGCATGGCTGACGTCGCGCTCAAAAGCGTCACCAAGCGCTTCGGCGAGACCGTTGCCGTCGACGCCATGGATCTTACCGTTGCGGACGGCGAGTTCGTCGTGCTGCTCGGGCCGACCGGCGCCGGCAAGACGACGACACTGCGTCTCGTCGCCGGCCTCGAACGACCGGATTCCGGCAGCGTTTCGATCGCCGGGCGGGACGTGACGCGGGTCGAGCCCGCCGCTCGCGACGTCACCTTCGTGTTCCAGCAATATTCGCTCTATCCGCACCTCTCGGTGCGCGAGAACCTCGCCTTCCCGCTGCGATCGCCGGCGCGCCGCCTGCCCGCTGCGGAGATCAAGGAGCGCGTAGACAAGGTCTCCGAGATTCTCGGTATCGCGAGCAAGCTCGACAACCGCGCCACGCGGCTTTCCGGCGGTGAGATGCAGCGCGTGGCGATCGGCCGCGCCCTCGTGCGTCGCCCCGCGGTCTATCTCATGGACGAACCGCTCTCCTCGCTCGACGCCAAGCTTCGCGCCGATCTCCGGCTGGAGCTGAAGCACATCCAGCACAACCTCGGCGCCACGATTCTCTATGTCACGCACGACCAGATCGAAGCGATGACGATGGCCAGCCGCATCGGCATCCTGAACGAAGGCCGGCTCATCCAGATAGGCACGCCACGGGAGATCTACGAGAGCCCAAGGAGCCTCTATGTCGCGGCCAGGCTCGGCCAGCCGTCCATCAACGTCTTTCCGGCCGGGCTTCTTCCCGACGGCGGCGTCCCGGCCGGAACCCGGACGATCGGCGCACGCACGGAGCATTTCAGAATCGCCAAGTCCCTGAACGGCAAGGCCCAGGCGAAGGTCGACTGGATCGAGCATCTCGGCGACCAGAGCCACCTGCATCTCTCCGTCGGCGAGCACAAGCTCGTCACGCTCGCCGACCCGCATACCGAGTTGAAGTCCGGCGATGCGGTCACGGTGGAGCTCGTCTCGCCGCTCTGTTTCGATGCCGCGGGCGAGCGGATCGGAGGCGGCCATGCTTGACGAAAAGCGTCGCCGCGCGCTCATCGAAGACGTCGCCAAGGCGGTGATCGATCACGCCGAGGAGCTGACGGCGCTCGACAGCGCCATCGGCGATGGCGATCACGGCGCCAACATGAAGCGCGGCTTCGAGGCCGTGCTCACCGATCTCGACGCCATCTCGGGCAAGCCGCTCCCGGACGCGCTGAAAGCCGCGGGGATGCAGCTCGTGATGAAGGTCGGCGGCGCCTCCGGGCCGCTCTACGGCACGCTCTTCATGACGCTCGGGAAGACGCTGCCGGCGGATGCCGACCGCGCCGCCTTCGCCGCGGCGTTCAAGGCCGCCATTGACGCGGTGAAAGCCCGCGGCAAGTCCGATGTCGGGCAGAAGACCATGCTCGACGTGCTCGTGCCGGTGCAGGAGGCGATCGCCTCGGACATCGCGGTCTCCGACGTGGTGCAACGCGCGCACGAGGCGGCGGAGGCGACGGTTCCGATGCTGGCGACACGCGGACGCGCCTCATTCCTCGGGGAGCGCTCGATCGGCCACATGGATCCCGGCGCGCGCTCGAGCGCGCTCATCGTCGAGGCCGCCGCCGCGGCGCTGGCAACAGAAGCGTGAGCGAGCCCATGAAGAACGTCGGAATCGTCATCGTCTCGCATTCGCCGCTGGTCGCGGAAGGCACCGCGGACATGGTCCGGCAGATGGTCGGCGACGAGGTGCCTGTGGCCTATTGCGGCGGCAACCCGGAGGGCGGACTCGGGACGAGCGTCGAATCGATCCTGACGGCGATCGACAGCGCCTGGTCGGAGGCCGGCGTCGCCATCCTCGTCGACCTCGGCGGCGCGGAGACGAACAGCGAGATGGCGGTCGAGATGCTGCCGAGCGAGCGGGCGCGACGCGTCGTCGTGTGCAATGCGCCGATCGTGGAAGGCGCCGTGATCGCTGCGACCGAAGCATCGGGCGGGGCGTCGCTCGACGTCGTGAAACGAACGGCGGAAGAGCTTTCCCCGGCTTGATGGCGAAGGATCGCGAATGTCCGGCAAAGTCATGACGGGGTCGGTCTTGCTGACGCATGCGGTAGGCATGCATGCGCGGCCGTCGGTGAAGCTGACGAAGCTCGCCAAGACGTTTGCGAGCCGCATCGAGCTGGCGCTTTCCGCCGACGGCCCCTGGATCGATGCCAAGAGCATCGTCAAGGTCATGGCGACCAAGGCTCCGCAGAACGCCACCCTCCACTTCCGCGCCGAGGGCGAAGACGCGGAGCGCGCGGTCGATGCGCTGGTGGCGCTCGTCGCCGGCGACTTCGGCGAGGCACCGACGGGCGAACCGGGAGACGTGGAGCATGTCGGAACCGGTTGAGATCAAGGGCCGGCCCGCCGCGCCGGGAGTCGCCGCCGGACCCCTTTTCCGCCTCGACGCGGAGATCGCCCGGCGGCTGCCGAGCGGCAACGCCGAGCGTGAGCGCGAGGCGCTGAACGCCGCGGTGCTGCGCTCCATCGAGCAGATCGCCGACTTGATGGGCGCAGCGGCAGAGAACGAGCGCGGCATCCTGGAGTTCCAGGCAGCGATGCTCTCCGACGACGAGCTGACCGCCCCCGCCTTCACGCTGATCGGCGCCGGGGACAGCGCCGAGGCGGCCTGGCTCGCCGCGCTCTCCGAGCAGATCGCCGGCTACGAGACGGCAAGCGACGACTATTTCCGCGCGCGCGCCGCCGACCTGGTCGATCTCCGCGACCGCGTGCTGCGCAATCTCTCCGGTGCCGACGTGGCCGCAGCACCCCCCGGCGCCATCCTGACCGGCGCAGAAGTGACCCCTACCCGCTTTCTCGAGACCGACTGGTCGCGTGGAGGCGGCGTGGCGCTCTCGGCGGGAAGCGCCACCAGTCACGTCGCCATGCTGGCGCGCGCCCGCGGCGTGCCGATGGTGGTCGGTCTCGGCGCAATCGAGATCGACGGTCACCGCGAGGCCATGGTGGACGGCGATTCTGGCGCGCTGGTGCTGAGTCCCGGAGAGTCGGAGCGCGCCTTCGCGGCGGTACGGAACGCCGAGAAGGCGAAGGACGAAGGCCGCAACGTGCGCTTTCTTCATTCCGACGCGCGCACCGCGTGCGGTATCGCGATCGACGTCATGGTCAATATCGCGCGACCGGAGGAAGTCGACCGGATCGACGTCACGACTTGCGACGGCGTCGGCCTGATGCGTACCGAGTTCCTCTTCTCCGGCGACACGCTGCCGGACGAAGCCGAGCAGTATCGCGCCTACGCCAAGGTGATCGAGTGGGCGAAGGGACGCCCGGTCACCATCCGCACCATCGATGCCGGAGGCGACAAGCCGGTGAAAGGGCTGACCGTCGAGGAGGCGAATCCGTTCCTCGGCCTTCGCGGCATAAGGCTGTCGCTCTCGCGGCCGGAAGTGTTCCGCGTGCAGCTTCGCGCGCTCGTCCGCGCCGCCGTCGGGGGACATCTCAAGGTCATGCTGCCGATGGTGACCGTCCCCGCCGAGATCGAGGCGGCGCGGCAGCATCTCGATGCCGTCTTGGGCGAGCTTGTCGCGGAAAGCGCCGCCGCTGCCCGCCCTGGTCTGGGCATTATGGTGGAAGTGCCGGCGGTCGCCATCCAGCCGAAGGACTACGCGGCGGCGGAGTTCTTCTCCATCGGCTCGAACGACCTCACGCAATACGTGACCGCGGCGGCGCGCGACAGCCATCGCGTCGCCGATCTTTGCGACGTAACAAATCCGGCAGTGATGAAGCTTATCGCCGACGTTGCCGGCTTCGGGCGGCTCGCCGGCATCGAAGTGAGCCTCTGCGGCGACGCCGCGGGCGATCCGGCGCTCGTGCCGGCGCTCCTCAAGGCGGGGCTTCGCACTCTCTCCGTCGCCCCGGCGATGCTTGGCCCGGTCAAAGCCGCGATCGCGCGGACGCGCCTCGATGAGTGAGCGCGCCCAGCGCGGCGCCGACGCGGCAAGCGCCGGCGTCGCCGAATACAAGGCGATCCTCCAGCGCGTGCTCGAATCGAGGCCCTCGGGCACAAGGCAGCGGATCGCCGCGGCGCTCGCCAAGAACCGCAGCTTCGTCACGCAGATCACGTCGACCGCTTACGACACGCCGATTCCCGCGCGCCATGTCGACCTCGTTCTGGAGATCTGCCACTTCTCGCCGAGCGAGCGGAAAGCGTTCCTCGCAGCCTACGCCCGCGCTCATCCGAACCGCCACGCGCCACCGCGCGGCCAGCCGCGCACGCGCACGCACGTCATCCACCTGCCGGATCTCGGGTCGGCCGCGAAGAATCGGCAACTCGATCAGCTCGTCAGCGATTTCATCGAGAAGCTCGCAGTCCTGTGCGCGCGCGCAAAGGACTAAGAATCCTGGCGGAGTGCCGGAAAGTGTTGATCGTGCTCAAAGGCGTGGGGTTCTGTTCCGTTTCAATATGAGGCCGGCGAGACGTACGGCGATGGAGGGCGACCGTGAAGAAGTTCATCAACCGAGTCGATACGATCCTGACCGAGAGCCTCGACGGCTTCTGCGCAGCGCATGCGGACATCGTCTCGCTCGGCGCCGGCCACAAATTCGTCAAGCGCCGCGCTTCGAAGCCGGGAAAGGTGGCGCTCATCTCCGGCGGCGGCTCCGGCCACGAGCCGCTTCACGCCGGTTTCGTCGGTCACGGCATGCTTGACGCCGCCTGCCCCGGCCAGGTCTTCACCTCGCCGACCCCCGACCAGATGGTCGACGCGGCGGAAGCTGTCTCGGGTGATGCCGGCGTGCTCTTCATCGTGAAGAACTACGAGGGCGACGTCATGAACTTCGAGATGGCCGCGGAGATGGCGACCGAGCTCGAGGTCGAAACGATGACCGTCAAGACCAACGACGACGTGGCGGTCGAAGACTCCACCTACACGACCGGACGGCGCGGCGTCGCCGGCACGATGATCGTGGAGAAGATCGTCGGGGCCGCAGCCGAGGAGGGCCGCGATCTGGAATCGCTGAAGACGCTCGGCGACAGCGTCAACCAGCGCACGCGCTCCATGGGCGTGGCGCTCACAAGCTGCACGGTCCCCGCCGCCGGCAAGCCGACCTTCGCGATCGGCGATGACGAGATGGAGGTGGGCGTCGGCATCCATGGCGAGCCGGGCCGACGCCGCGTGAAGCTCAAGCCGGCCGACGCGATCGTCGAGGAGATGATGGGAGCCATTCTCGGCGACCTCGGAGAGAAAAGCGGTGAGGCGCTCCTGCTCGTCAACGGCTTCGGCGCTACGCCGGCGATGGAGCTTTATCTTCTCTACGACTCGGCACGGGAGCTTCTCGAGAAGCACGGCCTTACCGCCGCGCGCGCGCTGGTCGGCAATTACGTGACCTCGCTGGACATGGCGGGCTGCTCGCTCACCGTCGCCATCCTCGACGAGGAATCGAAGCGGCTATGGGACGCGCCGGTCCATACCGCCGGACTGCGCTGGGGAATGTGAGCTTCGCGCCGATCGCTTATGCGGCCGGCGCGCTTCCCTCATAAGCGTGCCGCAGCAGCGCGCGAATTGCGTCGACGTCGAGCGGCAAGGGGTTCCAGTAGGAATCCCTGATCGTCATCGCCACCGCGTGATCGATGCCATCCTCCGGCATGCCGATCTCCTTCAGCGCCAGCGGGATGTTCAGCGATTGCGCCAACGCGTAGAGCCCTCCCGCCGCGTCGTCCGCGCCAAGCGCGGCGGCAATCACTTTCATCGCCTCCGGCGCGGCGGGCGCGTTGTAGGCGACCGCGTGCGGCAGGATGATCGCATGCGTCTCCGCATGCGGCAGGTCGAAGGTGCCGCCGAGCACATGGCAGAGCTTGTGGTGCAGAGCCATCGAGGTCGAGGCGAGGCACATGCCGCATAGCCAGGCGCCGTATTGCGCGCTCGTGCGCGCCTCGATGTCCTGCGGCGCGCTGACGACGACGGGAAGCGCCGAGGCGAAAGCGCGAAGCCCCTCCGCGGCCATCATCTCCACGACGGGATTGCGGTCCTTCGCATAGAGCGCCTCGACGGCGTGCGCCATGGCGTTCATCCCGCTCGTCGCCGAGAGCTGCACCGGCAGCGAAAGCGTCAGTTCCACGTCGTAGATCACCGCGTCTGGCACGACCTTGGGCGAGCGGATCGTCTGCTTCTCGCCCTCCGCCGTCTCGCCGAGCACCGGCGTCACCTCCGAGCCGGCATAGGTGGTGGGGACGATGAGCTGCGGCGCGTCGGTTCTGAGCGCGATCGCCTTGGCGAGACCCGTGGTCGAGCCGCCGCCGATGGCGACCACGCAGTCCGCCTCGTGCTCGTCGAAGATGGCGATCGCCTGCTCGGTCACCTCGATCGGGGTGTGCATCGTCGCACCGAAGAAATGCCCGACGGCCAGCCGGCCGAGGATACCGGCGACATGCTCGGCGGATTCCTTCTGCTCAGGCGTGGAAAGCACGAGCGCCCGTCCGACGCCGAGCGCACGCACGACCTCGGGCGCTTCGGCGCGGCGGCCAGGCCCGAAAAGCACGCGCTGCGGGCGCCCCTCGTAGACAAAGGGCGCGATCTGTCGGGTGGCGCTCACGCTTTCTCTCCCAACCGGGCCGGGCTCATCCAAACCGTCGCCTCCTCACTCGTGTCGCCTATCCGCTCCTCCCCTTGCCATCAAGCGCTTGTAGCGCCATGTCCTTTGGGCGGCCCCTCCCCCGGCGGCCTCCCCTCCACACGGAAGGCGCGCATGATCGATCTTTACACCTGGACCACGCCCAACGGGCGCAAAGTCTCTATTCTCTTGGAGGAGCTTGGCCTCCCCTACGAGGCACACGCTATCGATATCGGCAAAGACGACCAGTTCAAGCCGGAGTTTCTGAAGATCAGCCCGAACAACAAGATTCCGGCAATCGTTGATCGCGACAATGGTCTCGCGCTCATGGAGTCCGGAGCGATCATGCTCTACCTCGCCGACAAGACCGGGCGCTTCCTGCCGAAGGAGGGCGAGCCGCGCTATCGCGTGCTCGAATGGCTGATGTGGCAGATGGGCGGCATCGGCCCGATGCTTGGACAAGCGCATCATTTCCTCCATTTCAACAAGGGCAAGGCGGCCTACGCGGAGGAACGCTACCGAAAAGAAACGCGTCGGCTCTACGGGGTGCTCGACCGCCGGCTCGCGGGCCGCGCCTTCGTGGTCGACGACTACTCGATCGCCGACATGGCCATCTGGCCGTGGCTTTCCCGCTTCGAATGGCAGGAAATCGACATGAACGAATTCCCCAACGTGAAGCGCTGGTACGTCGACCTGGCATCGCGGCCGGGCGTCAGCAAAGGCTATCAGGTCCCGAAGTTCACCGCCGAAATCCCGATGCCGTGACAGTGACCGAAAAGACCAGCGCGACAGCGAGCATGCCCGCGGGCTCGCTTCCGGATGGACTGCGCATCTACGCGATCGGCGATATCCACGGCCGCTTCGACCTGCTGCAACTGCTTGCGGTCAAGATCCAAGGCGACGTCGAGGAGAAGCCCGCCCGGCGCGTCATCGAGATCTTCCTCGGAGACTATGTCGACCGCGGACCCAGCTCGCGCGAGGTCGTGGACTGGATGATCAAGAGCAGGCCGGTCGGCAACGAGCGAATCTGCCTCCTGGGCAACCACGAGGATCTGCTCGTCCACGCGCTCGCTTCCGCCTCCGCCATGTCGAACTGGCTCTTCAACGGGGGCGGCGAGACGATTCTGTCGTACCTGAGCAAAGGCGAGCCCCCCGACTTCCCTACCGCCGAGAGCCTGCGCGCCTCCTTCCTCAAGGCGCTGCCGGCGACCCATCGCAACTTCTTCTCCTGGCTGCCGCGGATGGCGGCATTCGGGGGCTACCTCTTCGTTCATGCCGGCATCCGGCCGGGCCGCTCGCTCAAGGAGCAGGATCCGGAAGACCTGATCTGGATCCGCAGCGCCTTCCTCGAGTCCAACGAGGACTTCGGCAAGGTCGTCGTGCACGGGCACACGCCGGTCACCATGCCGGACGTCAGGGCGAACCGCATCAACATCGACACCGGTGCCGTCTTCTCCGGCCGCCTCACCTGCCTCGTTCTTGAGGGCAAGGACAGACGGTTCCTGCAGGCAGTGTCCGAAGGATGACGCGCGTCCTCGTCACCGGCGGCGCCGGCTATGTCGGGAGCCATTGCTGCAAGGCGCTCACGGAGGCCGGCTTCGAGCCCGTGGTCTTCGATAATTTGGCGATGGGCCACGAGGTCGCCGTCCGCTACGGCCCGCTGATCAAAGGCGACATGCGCGATCCGGAAGCGCTCAGGGCCGCGATTCAGGAAACCCGTCCCGAGGCGGTGCTGCATTTCGGCGCGCTGACGCTGGTCGGCGAGTCGGGCGTTCATCCGGAGCGCTATTATGCGGTCAATGTCGGCGGCACGCTCAATCTGCTCGAGGCGATGCGGCTTGGCGGCGTCTCGCGCCTTGTCTTCTCATCCACGTGCGCGGTCTACGGCGAGCCCGAGCGCGTGCCGATCACCGAGGATCTGCCGTTCCGGCCGATCAACCCCTACGGCGCGACGAAGGTCGCCTGCGAGTGGCTGATGCAGGATTTCGACCGCGCCCACGCGCTCCGCTCGGTGCGGCTGCGCTACTTCAACGCCGCCGGCGCCGATCCGAGCGCCGAGATCGGCGAATGGCACGAGCCTGAGACGCATCTCATCCCCCTCGTCCTCGACGCCGTCCTTGGGCGGCGGCCGATGATCTCGGTCTTCGGCTCCGACTACCCGACCGCCGACGGCACGGCGGTTCGCGACTACATACACGTCTGCGACCTCGCCGCCGCCCACGTCGCGGCTCTCCGCCATCTTCTCGAGGGCGGCGAATCCGCCGCCTTCAATCTCGGCACCGGGCACGGCGCCTCCGTCAGCGAGGTGATTGCCGCGGTCGAGGCGGTGACCGGACGACACGTTCCCGTCGAGCACGCGCCGCGACGCGCCGGCGATCCGCCGGTTCTCGTCGCCGATCCCTCGCGCGCCGAGGCGAGCCTCGGCTGGCGCGCCACTGCCGACCTCGCCGCAATCGTGGAGGACGCCTGGCGCTACCACCGGAAGCAGTTCGCCCGTGATTGATCTTGTGAGCGGCCGGGGCTAAGAAACGAGCGCCAGGCCGGGCCCCTCTGGCAGCGGACCTCCGCTGTGATGTCGGACTGGACGACCACTGAGTGGCCCAGCCGTTCCCTCGAACTCAAGAAGCTCGACAGGAATCACAGCGGCGGCGGCCACGCGGAAGGGTGTGCCGCATGCTTGATTTCGTCTCCGCCGACGCCTTCTCGGCGTTTCTGCAGGTCATCCTGATCGACCTCGTCCTCGCCGGAGACAACGCCATCGTGATCGGTCTCGCCGCGGCGGGGCTGCCGCGTGAGAAACGCGCCAAGGCGATCCTCGTCGGCATCGCTGTGGCGACCTTTCTGCGCATCCTCTTCGCCAGCATCGCAACCTGGCTGCTGGCCATCATCGGCCTGCTTCTTGCCGGCGGCATCCTGCTCCTCTGGGTGTGCTGGAAGATGTGGCGCGAGCTTCGCGCTTCGCCCGGCGCTCAGGATGCGGCGGCGCGCACGCTCGCCGGCGATCATCGCAACGGCGGGGGTCACAAGACCTTCGCTCAGGCCGTATGGCAGATCGTGCTCGCCGATATCTCCATGTCACTCGACAACGTGCTCGCCGTCGCCGGCGCGGCACGCGAGCATCCGATCGTCCTCATTTTCGGTCTCGGCCTTTCGATCGCGCTGATGGGGATCGCCGCCTCCTTCATCGCGCGGCTCTTGACCCGCTATCGTTGGATCGCCTTCATCGGCCTCGCGATCATCCTCTACGTCGCACTCAAAATGATCTGGGACGGCGCGTTCGAGATACGCGACGCCGTAGCGCTCATGCCGCTCGACATCGGTACGCTGCTGGCCGCGCTCCGGCCGATCTCGTGACGGAGCTTTGGGCCACCGAGACGGCGTCCGCCGTGGAGTGCGTCGAGCTTCCACCCGCCGGCCGGCGGTTCGCTCTGGCGGCTGAAAGCTAGGAGGCGGCGATGGACCTTTCCTCCGAAATCTCGACCATCCTCCAGGTCATCTTCATCAACGTCGTGCTTTCCGGCGACAACGCCATCGTCGTCGGCATGGCGGCCGCGGGCGCGCCGCTCGCGATCCGCAAGAAGGTGATCTTCTACGGCATCGCCGGCGCCGTCGTGCTGCGCGTACTCCTCTCGCTGCTCGCCGTTCAGTTCCTGCAAATCGTCGGCTTGTTGCTCGCCGGCGGCGTGCTGCTCCTTTGGGTCTCGTGGAAGCTCTTCCGCGAGATTCGCGACAGCGCGGCGGAGCATGCCGGCACGGAAGCACTTTCCGCCGCCGCGGAAAATGGCGCCACGGAATCAACGAAGACGCTCGGCGAGGCGATGTGGCAGATCCTGGTCGCCGATGTCTCGATGTCGCTCGACAATGTGCTGGCGATCGCCGGCGCGGCGCGTGAGCATCCGCTGATCATGGCAGTCGGGCTCGTCCTCTCCGTCGCGCTGATGGGGCTTGCCGCGACTTTCATCGCGCGGCTCCTCGACCGTTACCGCTGGCTCGCCTGGGTCGGCCTCCTCGTCATCGTCTACGTCGCCGCGCGGATGATCTGGGAGGGTGGCTGGGAGGTCGAGGGGGCCCTCGCTTTCGCTTGGCCCTCCTTGTTGCCGTCCGGCTGACACGGCCGACGCCGGCGGACCGTCGCCGGCTCGATGACAAGCTGGCGCCGCGCCGCCATCGCGGCGATCCGCTACGCCGCTTCGTCGGTACGCGAGTGTCGAATCTCTTCGGCTTCGGCCTCGGTCTGGCCGGATACCTGCGCGGCGATTTCCGGTAGGCGGCCTTCGGGCTTGCTGGTCTCAGCAGGCGCCTTCGTCTGGCGTACCAGCCCGATCAGGAATCCGGCGGTGACGGTCTCCACGCCGAGCGCCATGCCGAGCGTCGCGATCGTCGCCAAGCGGATGTTCACGTCGGCATCGAGATCGCCGAAGCCCGCCACCATCCAGCGCACAGCCTGGGCGCCCGCAGTCAGAAATCCCACCGCGAAGAGACCACCGCCGACAAGGCAGAGCATGTCCACGCTCAGATATTTGCTCAGGCGCGCGTGGCGCGATGATACCGGCAGTCTCCCGGCAGCGACGGCGGCCGTCTTCGCCACCACGTAGAAGAATACGAGCTGGGCCCCGGCAAGCAGGGCAGCGACGGCCATCAAGAGCGTCGCAGAGTCGAGCCTGACCGGACCGAGGGCGACCGGGCCGGGGGCGAGGATGGCGACGATCAACGCGCCCGTGCCCGCCAGCGCTGCGCCGGGATAGAGGAAGAGCCAGTGCGGCGCATACTCCAAGAGCAGCTTCAAGTGCCGCCATCCGTCGCGCCAGCTTCTGAGGTGCGGCGGCCGCGAGCGGCCGTCCTCGTGGAGCGTCGTCGGCACTTCGGTGATCTTCAGCCCGGCGAGTGTCGCCCTCACCACCATCTCGGAGGCGAATTCCATGCCCGGCGCGTCAAGCTCGAGCGCCAGAACGGCTTCGCGCGAGAAGCCGCGGAGCCCGCAATGGAAATCGCCGATCGGGCTGCGGAAGAAGAGCCGACCGACGAAGGAGAGCACCGGGTTGCCGAGATAGCGGTGGAGGGGCGGCATGGCGGAAGCGGCGATGCCGCCGCGGAAGCGGTTGCCCATGACCACGTCGTAGCCGGTGCGGAGCTTGTCCACGAAGAGATCGAGATTGGCGAAGTCGTAGGAGTTGTCGCTGTCGCCCATGATGACGAAGCGCCCGCGCGAGGCGCGAATACCAGCAAGCAGCGCTGCACCATAGCCGCGGCGCTCGACGTCGACGACGCGCGCCTCGTGGGCGCGGGCGATCGCCTGGCTGCCATCGGTCGAGCCGTTGTCGGCGATCACCACCTCACCGGCGATGCCGGTTCGCCAGAGGAAAGACTTGGCCTTGTCAATGCAAATGCCGAGCGTCTCCGCCTCATCGAGGCAGGGCATCACGATCGAAAGCTCGATCGGCGCGGCGCTTCCCAGGCTCGACTCGACCTCAAGCAGCGCGGCATGCACCGGGCTCTCGGCCGGCCTCTCCTCGTCCATAAAGATCGCCCTCCGGCAAGAGTTGCAGCAGGCTAGCGCGAGATGCTTGCCGAGTGGTGAACCGGAGGGCGAGGCCTCGCTTCCACGGCCCGAAGAACCGCCTTTCGCGACGGCACTTCGTAGGCTGTCGGATGCCCGGCGCCTCGCCGATGGTGGCGCCGATTAAGGCTCCCTTAAGCCGAGATGCATAAAAATCGCCGTATCGCAGAATTTCCTGGAAAGGTCGCCTGACTGAAATGAGCCGCACCGCGATCGACTCCGCCGGCCGTATCGCCCGGCGGCTGCGATCGGAGCCGGCCGGCGATCTGACGATGAGGCATCACGTGACTCGCAAGATTTCCAAATCGAGGCTGGCGGAGCCGATCCTGCTCGGCGTCGTCTTCCTGGCAGGGACTGCCGTCGCTCCGGCCTGGGCGTATCTCGACCCGGGCACCGGAAGCATGATGTTGCAGCTGATGCTCGGCGGACTCGCCGGCGCGATGGTTGTCGGCAAGCTCTATCTGAAGCGCGCGACCAACTTCATTCGCAACATCGGGCGTCGCAGACATCCCGAATGAACCGCGCCGCGCCGATCGCCGGCTCTTACCGCGATCCCGCCGGAGGCGTGCACAGGCTCGGCGACCGCATCCTGCGGACGGTCGCCGATGACCACGACGCGGATTTCAACGCCGCGCTCAGAACCGGTCTGCTCGATCGCTTCGCCGACGAGGGCCGCATCGTCGCGTTCGAGCCGCTTACCGACGCGCCGCAGTCGCTCGGGCTGACAGGCGCGAGCCGCGTTTTCGAGCATCCGCGGCTTCCCTTCATCTCGCATCCCTAC
>Ga0315553_10000971_pt1 | contig 24608 bp, 21 predicted proteins | sample SalMarSW160140MG_FD_203099 | JGI IMG/M metagenome (GOLD analysis project Ga0315553, IMG submission 203099) | Salt marsh sediment microbial communities from the Plum Island Ecosystem LTER, Massachusetts, United States - Salt Marsh Sediment SW1601-40 ... | reverse complement strand
TTACCGGTCGCATGTATCGAATTGATAGACGGAGTTTTGTAGTTAACTGGCATGCTAATGCATGCAATCCTGTAGTTTCCAGCCCCTCAATATACAAAGACGACCTAATAGTAGGGACCTTTTCAAGATGGGCCTATCAATCTGCCGTTGATAGTGAGCCTAGTAGCGTCAGTGCCTTTAATGTTCATGATGCAACCAAGAAGTGGAAGTATGTGCTTCAAAATGGAGTATTTTCCTCAATCTGTTCTATTGATGATATTCACGTATTCGGATGTCTAGACGGAAAAATTTACGCTATAAGCAATGAAGGTACTCTCAAATGGCAGTTTGCTACTGGCGGCGAGGTCTGGTCTTCACCGTCGTCCGATGGACACAAAATCTTCGTAGGCTCTGATGATTGCAATTTGTATGCGCTAGACTTGGGCGGGAAGTTGGTCTGGAAAACGAAACTTGAAGGCAAGATTAGATCCTCCTCTCCCTGTCTGTCAAACGATAGTGGTGATTACAATGATCTCGGATCTACTTCTCTTTACATAGGAACTCAAGGCGGTAACCTCTATCGGATTGACAAGGATAATGGTGCAATACTTTGGTCTTCAGATTTGAGATCACCTTTGCTCTCCTCGCCTTCTTCAATTCAAGGCTACGTCTTAATAGGATCCTCGAGCGGTTATCTGCATTGTGTAAGGTCTGCAGATGGTTCCTCGATCTGGAAGTTTAAAACCGCTGACAAGATATGGGCATCACCACTTTTGACGAAAAGCCTAAAAGTTTTTGTTGGTTCACTTGATTCGCATATTTACTACTTGGACATACTCACGGGCCAGGTACTTTGGAAATTCCCTACGATGGATAAGATAGACTCATCACCTTGTCTGGCAGGAGGGATGCTTATTGTGGGTTCTAGAGATGGATATCTGTACTTTTTTGATCAAGGGGAGATGATTCCATACATAGGCTAAGGTCAATTTACCTGAGATTTACTGTTTCTTTGGGGGTTAGTCCCATACCTAGGACTTCAAGACAGCATGTCGCGTCACGTCTTTGGTAAGTTAGAAATTGAACCATTGGTAATACCAGTAAAGATTAATTATCTGGGTCTGCTCCCAACAAGATACCGATATGAGTGACTGGGACCTACTTACGCCAGGCATTGGCCTTACTTCGATAGGAATAGTAGGAGTAGGAATTTCCCTTGCAGGCATAGCCAAGACGTTTATCGACGGAATGCATGCTGTGTCTTTGCTGACACTCTTTATTGGTTTAATCTTCCTTTCCGCGGGAATATTTAAGGACGGATTTCCGAGGAGTCCTAAGGCCAAATCAGCAACATTTATCACACTAGGATTCCTGGTCACATTCGGCGTCGCAGCAGCCGTTACTATAAGTACTACTGTACCAAGCATATTTGCCTATATTGGATTGATGATGGTAGTTGCAATTCCTGCGACTGTGATAATAGTGGTGTCTTACAAAGAGAGTCCATATGTGAAGGCTATTAGCGTGATATTTATTGCCGCGGCAGTTGTAGGCGGTGGAACTTTTTACGTTTTTGGGTTGGTTTCTCCAAAGGTATCATCCGAACAAGATGCGGTCCAAGGACAGGCGGGAGGCGAGAATATGTCCACAACCGGGGGGAATGCATCAAGTGAGTCTGAGGCTTCTGGTAACGCTAGTATTACTACAGGATCGAGTTCTGGACCTGTTGTCGACGTAAGTATTCTGCCTGGTGCCTCGTCGCAGGGTAATCCCTCTTACGATCCTGCTATTCTTAACGTATCGAAGGGTGACTCAATTGAGTGGACAAATAATGACAATACACCTCACACCGTGACGAGTTCTGTTGATGAGGGTCAAACTTTTGACTCTTCATTATTAATGGCTGGAGATACCTTTCTTCTTGAAACTTCAAATCTAAGTGAGGATAGTTATGATTATTTCTGCACCTTGCATCCATTTATGAAGGCCAGCTTCGTCTTTGAGAGGAGCAACACTACTACCGCTAATGGTAATCAGTCCAACATGAATCCTCCTCTAGTTACAAACGTATCGTCCATTAAACCTGATTCACCGCTAACTTTAGTACAGCACTCTGACAACTCATTGGTCGGCATGGATTACACCTCGACAATCCTGGTAAACAAACTAAATGGCTTCTAGCTTGTTGGCAGCTCAGGCAGATTATCTTGACTGTTAGCACTGAATTATTCCCGACTTGACGGTTAGCAATATCTCGTGTTGTTAGATCATTTTGAGTATTGATTATCACCATCTCTATCTCTCAACAGCATCTTCTGGAACTTGAAAGGATCGCAAAAGAATGCTATCCTGCAGAAGCTTGTGCTCTACTAGAAGGGACCTTCATGATTATCAATGATAAATCGGATGATGAACAGGCCAACGTCCTAGCCGTTCTTCGTATGAGAAATGCCGACGATTCGATTTATTCCTTTAGAATCGATTCAAATGAACTAATTAATGCATATCAAGAGATCAGTTCTCGTAACATGGAGGTGGTCGGTATATTTCACTCACATTCTTCAAAAGCGTATCCATCTATAATAGACAAAGAATATATGGAACTAAACCCTGTTGTTTGGCTAATTTATTCGACTCTGTCTCACAGCTTCGCCGCTTATGTCCTTGATGATAAAGTAGTTCAAATTAAACTGGAAACCTCCTCTGTGCAATATTCACCATGAGGCTAAAATTCTATCTTTCAAGGGCTAAGCCTTTCAGCGTCTCTAGGATATAAGACGACCTCGCGAACGTTCTGAGAGTTTGTCAGAACCATCATGAGTCGATCAAATCCCAATCCCCACCCCGAGTGAGGCGGCATTCCCCACTGGAACGCTCTCAAATGATCTTCAAATCCTGAAGGATCTAAGCCCTGTTCTATGATCTTATTCTTCAACTTATCGGGGTCATGCTGTCTTCTGCCTCCGGAGACAAGCTCTAGGTATCCAAACTGAAGATCGAAGGAACAAGAGAGCTCCTGATTTCCTTCCTTTTCATGGATGTAAAAGGGCTTCAGCCTCATCGGCCAATCGGTGATGAAATAGAACCCTTTATACAAATCACCAAGTTTGCGTAACGCCGTATCAGATAGATCGTCTCCAAAGGAGAAAGATTCTCCCTGGTCCCTCAATTCATCAAGAGCCTTTTCATAGGTTATCTGCTCAATTTTCAATTCCGAACCATCCAATCTAGATTCGTCTGAAATGCCAAAAATTGCCTTCATATCATGGATCGCTTCGTCCTCATTCCGGTTCGCCACTGCATGCGGCTCTGTGATCTTCTGCCAAGTCGCCTTCAGATCAGCATTGCAAAGCTGCATCAGATCTTGTATTACTCTTCTCACTAGATCCGCAACGATGTCCATAACGTCGGTGTAATCAAGAAATGCTGCTTCCACGTCTACGCTTGTGAACTCGGCCAGATGCCTCACGGTATGAGATTTTTCTGCCCTAAAATATGGACCTATTTCAAATACGCGCTCCAAGCCGACCGTCAACTGCTCTTTATATAGCTGTGGACTCTGCGCTAGATATGCATGCTTACCAAAATATTCGCATCGAAACAAATTCGCTCCGCCTTCAGTAGATGTCCCAATTATCTTGGGCGTAGTTACCTCAGTGAATCGTCTTGACCTGAGAAATTCTCGTATCGTTTGCAACGCAGAAGAGCGTAGTCTAAAGATCGCTGAAACCTTGGGATCTCTAAGATCCAATGCTCTTGAATCGATTCTTTTATCTGTGGATGATACGACACGTCCCGTTGGATCGATGGGGAGTGGATGAATAGCCTTTGATAACAGGGATATCTTATTCGCTTTAATCTCAAAATTAACATTCTTGGCTTTACTACTCTGAACTTTTCCCTCGACGAGAATGCAACTTTGTCTTGGGATCATTCTTATTTGATCCAACAGATCTCCAGCGACAACGATCTGCATCATGCCTGTAAAGTCTCGCATCGATACAAAGCCTAGTTTCCCAATGTCTCGAATATCTTCAATCCATCCTGCTACACAGATATCCCTGTCTACGACCTCGTTAGTGATGCAGTCTGCAAGATGTGATCGAGTCATTTTTAGCTTCTCTGGCATGTGTTAAACCCAAACTGCCTTAATTTGACTGAGGTTCAAATTCAACTATGAGATCAATATTCTTGACCGCCCTGGCAACCTTCCTGATTCTTTCCACATCAAGTGGAAAACTTGACCTCTTCGCCAATTCCTGACTTACTGTTACCCTTGTCAATTTGTTACCATCAGGTAACCAAATTAAATTCATATTCAAGATTCGTAGAGGATAAAATAGGTTTTCTATAAATCTCCTATCTGTTCCTTCCGCTTCTATAAACCAAATATTGGCATTGAATTCTCCCTTAAATTTTTTGATAATAGATGGGTTACTTCTTATAGTAATGATATCCGAAGTTCTCAAAAAGAGGATATAATCATCATCGACCTTATGAGAACCAACTAATGTAAATTTGCTGATCTCCTGGTCCTTCTCCGCCAATTTCGCAAGTTTGATAGAGGAGTACACGGCTGCTTGGTTAAGATGACCTGAAGTCAGCTTTGCATCACACTTCGAACACAGGATGCCGGTCTTTGCATCAAACAAGCAAATAGGAGTTTTCAACAGAAACTTTGGTTAATTATCATTTCTGTAATATAACCTCTTGGCATGGTGAGTGTACAGCGCGCTACGTACTGCTTTGTTAAATGCTTGTCCTGGTCAGCCCTCCCATAATGTTTTGTCCTATGAGCTTGAACCTAATGCTCAGTCTAAATGCAGTGTGTGTTGCTCGTTGATTGGGATGAGGCTTAACCTACAGTTCTATAATGATTTAGGAGGTAAATAAAGGATATTCATCGAGCTGTCCATCAATTGGCAGAGGAGGCAACATTTGCATATGAGGAGGTTCATATGGTACTGACCACTCGTATCTAGTGATTGTCCCAACGCACCCCTAAATCAGACGACTCATTGCACCTTGCAAATTCTAGATTAAAAGTAAAAGACCTCCAAGTTTACTATTTCACCAATCGAGGCAGGGTAAGGGCGGTCGACGACGTTTCATTTGAAATAAGCGGCAATGAGTCGATTGGTATTGTCGGTGAGTCAGCCTCGGGTAAGAGTACTTTGGGGGCGGCGATTATACGTTCGGTAAATTTTCCTGGTAAAATATTAAAAGGAAAAATATACGTTAATGGAAAAAATGTGCTCGAATTATCTGAGAGTTTTTTTAATCGCGAAATAAGATGGAAAAAAATTGCAGTAGTTTTCCAAGGTGCCATGAATAGCTTAGACCCCGTCTACAGAATTTCCGAACAGTTGCGTGAGGTTATGCGAGAGCACAAGATAAAGGGCGATTTTGAACAGTTTATCTATCAGGCGCTTACGGATGTTGGACTTGACAGATCGGTTGCCAACAGATATCCGCATGAGCTAAGTGGAGGCATGAAGCAACGCGTTGTTATAGCCATGGCTCTCATACTGCAACCCCTCATTCTCATTGCAGACGAACCCACCACTGCATTAGACGTCCTTGTCCAAGCACAAATAATGAATTTGCTGAAGAAACTCAAAGCTGAAAGAAATATGAACATCGTAATGATAACCCACGATATTTCTCTTATATCTGAGATTGCCGACAAGATAGGGATTATGTATGCAGGGCAGATTGTAGAGTTGTCTTCTTCAGCGGAACTGCTCATTAATCCAAGGCATCCATATACTCAGGCTTTGATTGAGGCTATACCCAAAATCCATGCCACCTACAATAAAATTGACTCTATCAAAGGAAATCCTCCCGACTTGGCCTCGAAGATGAAGGGATGTAGATTTTACGATAGATGTCCTCATGCGATGGACATATGTTTACAGGACCCTCCTCTGTTCAAAACCAACACAGGATACGTAAAATGCTGGTTATACAAAGAGTTCGATCTTGAAGGTTCGAACAACTAATCTGGGTTACTGATAGTCATGCAGTCTCCTTTCTCTATGCAACAATATCTTTCTATCCAACAATGTTTTATGTTCGTGAAGAATATGCTCGTGTGCACAACCATCATGGATCACTCCAATGGAACAGAATTCACAAGAAGTTACAAAATCCATGACCTGAAAGCCTATTTTACAGATTGCACAAACTTCGGTCCCGGTTTCCATATCGGTCAACGGCTTGAGCCAAGGTTCTCGCCAGAGGACAATTGTCACGTTGATTTTTAATTTCCCTGATATTCCAATTTAAACTTGCCGAGTAGTGTGGGATAGATAGCCTCAAAACAAAAACTGTTTCTACGGTAAGTTAGGACTGAAAGTCGCCTTGAAAGTGATACCGAATACAACAGTACATGAAATTGGCAGTTTTGTTATGACCTTATAGTATAGAGCCTGAGTGCTCTCGTTTAAATAGGACATAAGAGATATTGCTTAACTGAGGACGCTTTCTGAAGGAGAGTAGTAATATGTTGCAGAGCTCGACCATAGATGTAGATAAGATAAGACAGGACTTTCCAATCCTTCAGAGACGGATTAAGGGAGGCCATAAGCTAATCTATCTCGACAACGCTGCTACCACACAAAAGCCTAGAACTGTGATCGACTCAATTAGCAATTATTACATGAATTACAATTCAAATATTCATCGAGCTGTCCATCAATTGGCAGAGGAGGCAACATTTGCATATGAGGAGGTTCGTCGTAAGGTTGCCAAGTTAGTCAATGCAAGGTCTACTGACGAAATTATTTTTACTAGAAATGCGACCGAGTCAATAAATCTAATAGCCAGATGTTGGGCTCGCCAGCATCTTACTAAAAGTAAGAAGGTACTGATAACTGAAATCGAGCATCATAGCAATATCGTGCCGTGGCAGTTAGTAACTGGAGAGGCGGGGGCATCGCTAGATTATTTGAGTGTTGGAGACGAAGGGCGTATTTACATGGAGGATTATGCACAAAAAGTTCATGATCCCAATCTGAAATTGGTTTCAGTTTCCCAAATGTCTAACGTTTTAGGTACTATTTTGCCTGTAAAGAAAATGACGAAGCTTGCTCACGAAATGCAAGTCCCAGTGATGATCGATGCAGCTCAGTCAGTCCCTCATATGAAAGTCGATGTTCAAGATCTTGACTGCGATTTTATGGCTTTCTCTGCTCACAAAATGCTTGGTCCAACTGGAGTTGGGATTCTCTTTGCCAAGAGGGAAATTCTGGAGGAGATGCCACCTTTCATGGGGGGCGGAGATATGATCAAGGAAGTCCATAAGGAATATACTTTATTTAACGACTTGCCATACAAATTTGAAGCAGGGACTCCCAACATTGCTGACGTAATAGGCTTTGGTGCGGCGATAGATTATCTAAACGATCTTGGGTTTGAGAATATTCGACAACATGAGATGCTGATTACTGAATACGCTTTGGAGAGAATGAAGGAGATCCAAGGGATCACAATATATGGTCCGCACCTTATTAATGAAAGAGGTGCAGTCATATCTTTCAATTTGGGTGACATTCATCCACATGACTTGGCTACCATCTTAAATGACTTTGGTATCGCGATGAGGTCAGGACATCATTGCGCTCAGGTACTTATGGAGAGATTGGATGTTTCTGCTACTTCAAGAGTCAGCTTCTACGTTTATAACTCAAAAGACGAGGTTAATATATTGATTGACGCATTACAGAGTGCACGGAGGTTGTTTGGACTTTGAGTGAGGATATTTACAGGGAGATAATACTTGATCATTATAGAAATCCTAGAAATAAAGGGAGGATATCTGACGCGGATGTAAGCTTTCATGATAGTAATCCGCTTTGTGGAGATGAAATTGACATTCATCTGAAGGTTGAAGATAATATCGTCAAGGACATCAAATTCGAGGGGAGGGGTTGTGCTATAAGTCAGGCTAGTGCATCAATGCTCACCGAAATGGTGATGAACAAGCCGCTAGCATCTGTTAAAGAATTAGGTAAGGATGACGTCCTAGAAAATATTGGCCTGGTGAATCTAGGGCCAGCAAGAATTAAGTGCGCACTGCTCTCTTTAAAGGTACTCAAGATGAGTATGGTAGAATACTATGCTTCAAAAGATCCTGAATCCGCTCAGGAGATCCGTGAGGGCTCTAGGCTCTACTAGATGATGCAGTACACGAGTGCGTGTTACATTTTTCCGCGAATTTATTTCTGCAGATAAGATGTAGAAAATGAAAAGTGTATAGGAATTTGAATCGATAAGATCGTTGTTGAAAGAAAAAAATAGATGGGTCATACAACATAATTAATGTTATATTTTGCATTTAGCACACCTGTGGCCCACGTGGGTGCCTAAACTCAGATCTCCTCAATTCGTTCTCATAATAGTACTTTTCATCATACTGACTACATTGGTGGCGACGCAACTCACCGTGGACATGGATCTGGCAATCAGTCTTTATGTAACAGGCATTCCACCAGGTTCAGATTTGATTTCAATGTTGACAATAGGTGTTACCTCCCTAGGAGACGTAGTGACCTTAGTCATAATCTCTATTGTGCTTAGCATTATCAGAAGGACCAGAAGACAGGGACTCATTCTCCTAATTACTATTCTCTTGATTGTCATTCTTTTGACGTATATCAAGCCAATTGTGGCAAGGGACAACCCTGATTATCCTTCTCCATTCACGTTATCAAACAACTCCAAGGGATTTGTGATAGAAGGGGACACTCTCTCTCCTCTGTCAAGAGATTATTCCTATCCATCCAATCATGTTGCGATTTCGACTGCATTCGCATTCATAATTGGTTATGCTTTGAACAAGAGATCCAGGATAATCGGGTGGTTGATCTGGGTCTTCCCATTTATTGTGGCATTAACTAGAATTTTATTAATTCAACACTATGTTACCGACGCAATCGGCGGCTTTCTATTCGGTTTAATCATATCGATTATCATGAGCAATGTGATGAATCTTGGAAGAGTTTCAATCGTCAAGTCCACGTAAAAATGAATATCGATTTGCTTTCGGTAGCGCGTGATAGATTTCTGCTTCTCCTGAACCAAACTGTGTGTTCCTTGTAGCACGATGAGGACTACTATTCGCTAAGTGGAGATTTATCTTGTCTAATTACATCTATCGATTTTTGCTATTTGATAAGGTTAAATAATTTGTGTAGCGATTAGATTATCGAATTGCAATCAGCTCTGCGACAGGTAGGAGACTACATCATTCGCCGCTGTCAAAACGAGGACCTTGGTGAGGTGATTGGCGTAAACCTGACGACCTTGCCAGAACATTATTCAGACTATTTCTTTGAATCTATTCTGAAGGAATTGCCAGAATCATTTGTTATTGCAGAGCTGAATAGACATGTAGTTGGTTACATTATGTGCAAGATCGAGTTTGGTTTTTCAAACTTTAAGAAGCTTGGATTTGTAAAGAAGGGACACGTTGTATCAGTTGGAGTACTTCATGAGCATAGAGGAAAGGGCGTGGGGAAGGCCCTAATGCTCGAGGGAATCAACGGGGTGATAAGTCGGAGAGGCGACGAAATATACCTTGAAGTGCGTGTTAGCAATGAGAGTGCCATAAACATGTACGACAGACTTGGTTTTTTCAAAAAATCTAGGCTAAGATCTTACTATCGTGACGGAGAAGATGCCTTCCTCATGGCGTTAGAATTGGACTGAATCGGATGAAAAGTAAATTAAGCCCTGAGTGAGCGACGTCATAGATATGAAAAAGTTATCGAATTCACATCGTTTAGGGGTACTTATCCTATCGATCTCTTTGATAGGATTTATTTTCTACACTTACCTTTTGCTTTTGTCAAGTTACGACATTTTAGTGCTTAAGCTCACACTATTTTGCTTTGTCGCAGCGATAGTGGGAGTCATAGCTTGGATGGGATACACAATGGCAACCGCAGTCTCAATGGAAGGTACCGAGGAAGGAAAAACAGACAATTAGGATGGTTATCTAATACTATACATTTCCCTTTCCGATCAAGACGTCCGAAACCAATTGGTAAAGGCATGGCCCTACCTCCCTTACTACGTGTAAGAATTTTATGTCGTGAGAGTATCCTCTGAAAGCGTCATCAGTCTCAAACCTACCATATTCCAAGGCCGATTTCTTGGAATCTGCTCTAACATGTAGAAAATAATGAATTACACCCTGCTCTTCTTTCAAACAGTTCAGTGCGTCAGTGATAAAGTATCTTGCCCTTTCGGGAAGGGGCATCAACACCCTATCGGACTTCCCTTTAATGTTAGAGTTTGCAATCTCTTTTGCATCCCCACAGAAGCTCTCGATTTTCCCTTCCATTTTGTTCAATCTAGAATTGAATACTGAGAGTTCGTGAGCAACCTGATTAATATCCACATTGTAAATCTTTTTCACATTTTGATACCTGCACATGATTATTGAAAATGTTCCTACACCGGCGAACATGTTGGTAACGACTTCATTCTCAGAAGCAAGGTTTGCAATCCTAAATCTTTCAGTAGAGAGTCTAGGTGAAAAGTAGGTTTGTTCTACATCGACCTTAAATCGACAGTCATATTCCTTGTAGAAAGTGACCGGATTATCAACTCCTGCAATTAACTCCAGTTTCCTCGTTCTGTGAACACCGGCAATCGGAGAAGTTTGCATATAGACCGACCTCGCTGATTTGATATTGTCCAAAATCGTGTCCCCTATCATGTGCCTTTTATCAACCAATGCTTCAGGGATTCTCAAGATCACTATACTGCCTATAGTATCAAAAGAAGAAGTAAGCGTGGAAACCTCAGATTCTTCAAGTTTGTACCTCATTACTCGTTTCAGAAAGTTAGACATGAATAGCTTTCCGTTAATAGTAACATTAATGGAGATTATTCAAGATAATAGTAATTGCCACTATCTTTTTGGTTCCTGTCCAGCCTGCTACCTTCCTTATTTACTCGTGGGCGTCCTGTTTCCTGATCTCGCCTATATGTAATGCTAAGTGACTTCAAAAATTCATTCATACCTAACTCTTTGGCAAGAGGCTCAGTTGCATGTCCACTTGAGCCAGGAACCCCCTGAAATATAACCAGACTGTCTGAAACCAAATCGATAAGCTGAACGTCATGGTCAATAACCATTGCCGATTTGCCATATGCTCGAACGAACCTCTGCAGAAATTTAGCTAAAGCAATCCTGTCTTCAACATCTAGAAATGCAGATGGCTCATCAAGGGCATAAATATCTGCGGGCCTAATCAGTGAAGCTGCTACTGCTATCTTCTGAAGCTCTCCCCCACTGAGATGTCGGATACTCTTTTCGTATAGTTTCTTAATTCCTAATGGCATTACTATTTGTTCCTCCATTAACGATCCCTCAATCTCGCTACCGTACGACGCAGTCAGGACAGATCTTGCGTCTCCCTGATATTCCTGACTCAGATATTGAGGTTTGTAAGAAATTTTTACATCAGTATTGATGGATCCTGAATCAGGATTTTCCATGCCTGAAATCATTTTCATAAAAGTTGTCTTTCCCAACGCGTTCGCTCCTACCAGACCGATTATCTCACCTTTCCTTAGTGATCCACTTGCAACAGTGAGCTTAAATGACGAACGAAATGACTTAATCAGGTTAGAATAACTGCTTACGGCCAAATCCATAAGTACATCCTGAACTGAGCTGGTCTTGTCAAACTTGTAAGATTTCTCCCTGAATCTAACGTTTTCATTGGGGAGGTACCCTTCAAGAAAGTTATTTATGCCTATTTTTGTGCTTCTAAGGGACGAAGTTATTCCATATGCCCCGGGCTCTCCATAAAGGACATGAACATTATCTGACAAATAATCAAGGAGGGTAAGATCGTGCTCGACAACCATCACACTTTTACCTTCTCCCGCCAACTCTTGTATAACTCTGGAAACGCTCAACCTTTGATAAACATCATTATAAGAAGAAGGTTCGTCGAAAAAGTAATAGTCTGCTTCTTTGGAAACTGTAATCATCACAGCGAGTCGCTGTAACTCTCCGCCGCTCAATTCATCGACATTCCTGCTTATTGCATTATCCAAGCCAAGTCTGGGAATTAGTCTTTCAGCGACGTCACGCTCATCGTACTTCTCGACGAGGCCACGAACTTTCCCTTTAAATGCCTTTGGTATTAGGTACACCAACTGGGGTTTGATCGAGGATTTAATTTCACCCGATGCAAGCTTTTCGAAATGAACCTTCATTTCTGTTCCCTGAAAGTTTTTGATTACTTCGCTCCACGTAGGTTCCGACTCGTATCCGCCAAAGTTGGGTTTAAGATTGCCCGACAATATGTTTACAATTGTGGACTTTCCCATCCCATTTCGACCCAGCAAGCCCACTACTGAGCCCTTCTTCAAAGCGGGGATCCGGTAGAGTCTAAACGAATTTACTCCGTATTGATGTATTTTTTCATGACCCAGCTCGCTTGCTAAATTTACAATCACGATGGCATCAAAAGGGCACTTCTTTATGCATATGCCGCAGCCAGTACAGAGGTCTTCTGATATAAGCGCCTTACCATCTGATGGCCTCTGAATTATGCACTCACCACCGGTTTTGTTTACAGGACAATATACTATGCATTCCAGGCCGCATTTTCTAGGTTGACATAATTCTTGATCCAAAACCGCAACTCTGTGAGTGTTCTGTGTTTGATCGCCCAACTCCTATTGCCCTTCTGTTTGTACGTTATGTATTATATGCCTTCTGACCAGGGAAACATGGGCATCCAAAAGACAGCTGACATTTCCCTTAGTCCACAGAAAGGAAAATATTCACTTATTTGGTCGCAATTACGCATCATGAGCACTAGTGTGCAAGAAAATCGGCTGGACAAATCCGCTCATGAAAAAAATTAGAACACACGACGATAGGAACGTTAAATTTACCCTTCTGCTTGGCTAACCTTTAGCCGGCCATAGCGAAAGGGAGCGACCCGGACCCATTCCGAACCCGGAAGTCAAACCTGTCGTTGCTGCTGAATACTGACCTGCGAGAGCGGTTGGAAAACAGCAGTGCTGGTGTTTCATTTAGGCTTTTCTTTTTTAGACATTGGTCATATATTTGAACTAGATTTCGGTTGTCTCGCCAAGGTGAACGAGCTTTAAAAGATTCTTAATATTCATTCCGATTTGGTTTATCAACGGATAAATTGATACAATACCCAATGGCTCCCAGACTTGAGTCTGAATAATGCAGCAGAAATCGGCAGGTCTAACGAATAATTTTGCAAATTCTTCTCCCGGAGGTATGCGAGCAATAGACGCAGATATAGCGTCATCTCCTGCCAGATAGTGAGACAATAATCCCCCGGTCCACCCCAGAGATACTATCTTTCCACTTCTAAACATGAACTGAGGATAACATGACACAAGCTCATGAGCATTTTCATCTGATTCAATAATGCTGGGGTTTTTTAATAGACAAAAAATGTCAAAGAAAGGTCCCATTCTCATTACCTCCTCCACACCTATGTAATCTATGTTGGAGTCGTCAATTTTAACAAATCCATCACGGTTGGAGAGCCAGCGTTCGTAATAGGGCTGTAATGTTTTGTCTACGTCGGTGTCTAGTATTCCTCTTCTGCAACGTACTCCTGTACCAATCAAGCCATTAATTAGCGAATCTATCTGGAAGATTGGCATGCAGGATCACCAATGATAGGCATTATAATCTCCTGACACACATATATCCTCATATGTATGGGAGCTATCATGGCCGATTTAATTTCTGTCTAAGATTGATCTATTCATATGCCGTCTCTTGTAAGCAATAACTAGATCACAAGATGCTTCTCCTTCACAATGAACCTGATTCATGAAGTACCAACCTAATCAGTGAACGGATGCCGAAGCCAGTTGCTCCCTTGGGATTGTAACTTTTATCCCAAGTTCCATCCTGGGTCCATGCCGTTCCCGCTATGTCAAGATGGATCCAAGGAGTTTCGTTTACAAAGTTAGAAAGGAAGATTGCCGCTGTAATGGTCCCTCCGGCACGGCCACCAGTGTTTTTTATATCGGCAAATTTACTCTTAATTTGCTCATTAAATTCAGGATAGAGAGGTAATTCCCAGAATTTTTCATTAGTTTTTTCACTAATCCGTCTGAGCTTATCGAACAATTCTGGATTGTTGCTAAGTGCCCCCGTAATATTACAACCTAGGGCTACGATACACGCTCCAGTCAAGGTCGCCAAATCAATGATGGAATTGGGATTATATCTTTCTATTCCGTACGCGATACTATCCGCTAGAATAAGTCTCCCTTCAGCATCAGTATTAATAACCTCTACGGTCTTCCCATTATACATCCTCACTATATCCCCTGGCCTATAAGATGAACTTGATGGCATGTTCTCTACACAGGGAATGATTCCTATTACGTTTGCTTTCGCCTCAAGGTTTGCCAGACCACTCATTATTGCCAGCACATCACATCCACCCGATTTGTCAAATTTCATTTCTTCCATTCGCTCCGACGGCTTGATAGATATTCCGCCTGTATCAAAGGTAACCGCCTTTCCCACGAAAAGGTATGGCACAGTTGTGCTGCTAACTTCGTTTCCCATGTATTCTACAATAACAAGTTTTGGAGGCTTGTTACTCCCCATGCCCACCGCGACAATTCCGTTTAGACCGAGAGATTCCATCTCATAACGCTCTATTATACGAGTTGAGATTCGCTGATGCTTTGAAGAAAGATCTAATGCTACACGAGCTAGATACTCTGGCGAACACTCATTTGGGGGTAGATTTGCTAGATCTCTTCCGAAATTAACGGCATCGATTATTATTTTTGTTGTATCTAATACCCTCTGCCACTCTTCTCGGTCACGATCTACAAGCAAGCTGATCTTCAACGGGGATGGAGTACGTGATGATTCACCAATTTTTTGTGACTGATATTGATCAAACTTATAGAGCGACAAGCATGTCCCCTCACAAATGGCTTCTGCGAAGTCTTTGGTTAATTGCGCGAAGGGTTTGATACTGTATTCAGTAACATTAATCTCCATTGCTCTCGTAACGGCCTTTCCTGCCAGAACTCTAACTTTTTCCTTGTCAAGGCTCTTCTTTTGTCCCAGGCCCAAAAGCATGATTCTGTGCATAGGACCCGTGAAACAATGGACAATACAGCTACTTCCAAAAGATCCGGTATGCTCCTTCTCTTTGATTACTTGTTCCACCATTTCTACAGTCGTCGTGTTAATCCCATCCAATTCATTCATTAGACCTTCAACTTCATCCTCGAATACGCCTAGAACCAATAGCGGCGTTTGTTTTGAGGTAACAGGAATCTCCTCGGCAATAAGTTTGACCATGAAATGCTCACTATTAGGACTTTATTTTAAGGTATGTCGAACATCCAATCTATACTGTAGCGTCAATTAGCGATCCATTGTAATCATGGCATAATTTATTTAAAGGCATCAGATACCAACTGGAGAGCAGAGTATTGAATCCCCACTCATAATTATGTTTGAGATAAACCTAATGTTTTTATTTTCGATCACTTCGCAATCATATTGAACAAGAAATGTCTCGCTGCTGGGATGTGGGGGGGTTAATATGACGTTGAGGATGCGCTATTTAGACCTCAAGACAAAGATCCGAGCCGTCAGAATGCTAGCTATAGAAGGGATCGCCGAAGCGGGTTCGGGTCATCCTGGGGCTTCCTTCTCGGCCGCCGAAATAATGGGCGCACTTTATTTCAGAAAATTAGTTCATAACCAGTTCGATCCTTTCTGGAAAGGGAGAGACTATTTCATAAATTCTAAAGGACATTCTGCTCCTGGATTTTATTCTACACTGGCTGTATCTGGCTATTTCCCAATCGAAGAGATCAAATCACTCCGCGGGTTTGGATCTCGGCTACAAGGTCATCCTGTACGTTATTCTAAGGAGCAACAAAAGTGGAGTGTACCTGGGATAGAGTATTCCGGAGGTTCGGAGGGGATAGGACTGTCGGTGTCTGTGGGACTTGCGCTGGCTAATCGTTTAGACGGAAATTCTAATCACATTTATACTCTGATTGGAGATGGAGAGTCAAATGAAGGTCAGGTGTGGGAAGCAGCAATGTCAGCGTCCAAATTTAGATTGGATAACTTGACGGCTATACTTGATCGCAACAGAATTCAGCAAGATGGATTTACGGAGGATATTATGCCACTTGATCCTGTCCGTGACAAGTGGGTTGCTTTTAATTGGAACGTCATTGAAATAGACGGACATAGGGTGGAACAACTGATAGATGCAATTAACAAGTCATTGGAGGTGAAGGACAAGCCTACGATCATTATAGCTAACACTGTCAAAGGTTATGGTATCAAACATATGACCAATAATCCACAATGGCATGGCAAGGCCCCCCCTAGGAAACAGACGCCCATACTACTTGAAGAGCTGGACTGCGAGTTTTTGATCGCCCCTTCGATCATAGCTGGTGGAAAGGAAAATTATGAAGAAAAAATTAGAATGGCAGAAAGGGGAGGTGCAGACATTATCCACTTGGATGTAATGGATGGAAGATTCGTTCCTAATCATACATTTCTCGCAGATACCATACACAAATTAAGAAAAATCACTACAATGCCATTTGATACTCATTTGATGATAGAGAGCCCGGCAACAGTAATCGACGAATACATAGCAGCTCGATGTGATGTAATTACTGTCCACGCAGAAGCATGCAAACAGGATGAATTTTCGGAAATTAATCGCAAGCTTATTTCAAATGGGATAAGTCCAGGGATCGCAATTAATCCCGATTCAGTATTACCGGATTGGATTTGGGACTACCTAGACTCGATAGATGTCGTAAATATATTATCTGTAAACCCTGGATTTCCAGGACAGAAATTTATTCCTACGGTTCTTCCAAAAATGATCAGTGCAGTGAAGGAACTTAGAAGAAATGGGTACAAAGGATACGTTGAGGCAGATGGTGGAATAGACTCCATAACACTTCCTCTAGTTTATGAAGCGGGGGCTAGAATTCTTGTCACAGGAAATGCAGTCTATGGAACCGCAGATATTCAAGGTGCTATTCTTCAATTGAAACATACAGCGAACGTAGTCTTAGAGAAAAAACTTCTTAATCTATCCACCAGCATCGGGATTCGTAACGATTGGCTTAAGACCCGTAAACATATATTGATTCCATTTGCAAATGAATTGGAAATAGAGGAAGAAATTCATGCTCTTAAGTGAAGGAAAGACGAGTCTTGACATGCGCAGTGCATACGGCGACAGTCTCGTCGAAGCTGGATTGAAATATCCGCAGCTGGTTTGTGTTGGGGCAGATACCACTGATTCACTGAAGACTAAGAAATTTGGAAACAAATTTCCCGAAAGGTTTTTCAACGTGGGGATTGCGGAAGCAAATCTGGTTTCCGTTGCTGCTGGTCTTGCTATGGCGGGGAAGATCGCCTTTGCAAGTACGTACGCCGCATTTCTTCCAGGCAGATGCCTCGACCAGATTCGTAATGCAATATGCTTCCCTAATCTCGATGTAAAACTCGTCGTTTCTCATGCGGGATTGACAGTTGGTCCAGATGGTGCCTCCCACCAACAAATAGAAGACCTTGCTACAATGCGAGCAATTCCAAATATGAAGGTGCTTGTGCCCTCCGATGCGATTTCAGCTAAGAAGCTTGTAATTACTTCTGTCTGTACGAAAGGACCGGTCTATATGAGACTCGCACGTCCTCCCAGTGAGGTCTTGTATGATGACAGCACAGCCGAATTTAGTTTAGGTAAGGGGAATCTTCTTCGCGATGGTGATGACGCAACCTTAATTGGGTGTGGTCTAATGGTTTTTGCTTCATTAAAAGCTGCAGGAATTTTAAGAGAGAAGCACTCAATTAATTGCCGTGTAATTGACATGTTTACTGTAAAACCTATTGATGATGAATTGCTTGAGAGGGCAGCCAAGGACACTGGATTATTAGTCTCCGTTGAGGAACATAATATTTTTGGAGGTCTAGGAGGATCGGTCGCTGAATCTGTTTCTTCCCGATATCCAGTGCCGATTGAAAGGATTGGTGTCTCAGATGTGTTCGGTGAATCAGCAAGAGACGAGGAACTAGAATTGCTCTTGGATGATTATGGATTAAGTCCTACAAGGGTGGCAAAAAAGGTCGCTGAGGCGGTGAAGAAGAGGAAGTGAAGAGTCAATGAAGATTTTTTTAGACACAGCGAATATTGATTCAATAAGAAAGTACAATGACATGGGTGTGTTGGATGGAATTACAACGAACCCAACACTGCTGTCAAAGGAACACGGTTCACCGGAAGAAATAATGAAGACAATAGTAGACACGGTGAACGGTCCTGTAAGTCTGGAGGTGATAGGGACAGAGTCAGGGCAAATGATTGAAGAAGCTCATTACCTAAAGAAATATGGGCAGAACGTTGTAGTAAAAATCCCAATGATCCCTGAAGGTTTGAAAGCCTTGAGGACCCTATCTGGCGAAGGGATCTCTACGAATGTTACGTTAGTGTTTTCAGCCAATCAAGCACTCCTGGCAGCCAAAGCAGGGGCTACATATGTAAGTCCGTTCATTGGCAGACTCGACGATATCGGACATGATGGAATGGCAATTGTAAGAAGTATAGTAAGCATTTTCGGAAACTATCAGCTCAAGACGCAGGTTTTAGTGGCTAGCATACGTCACCCCTATCACGTTATCCAGGCTGCAGAAATTGGAGCAGACGTCGTTACGCTTCCGCCCGATATTCTTGGCAAGATGATGAAACATCCGCTTACAGAAAAAGGGTTGGACGCGTTTCTTTCTGACTGGGCAAAGATTAGGAATGAATCTCCAAGGTTAATAAAATAGTTAAGTTTGCACAAGACATTTCGAGCGAGATACTTCAAAACAGAACGGCCTCGGAAGGAGATCAGTTTTTCAATAATCCTATGACTTTTTTTGGAATATCTTCTAATTTACTCACGGCCAGGCTCTTTTCATAATCTAGATACCTTAGATTTTGACCGATCGCAATAGCTTCATCTAGATTTCTCCCCAAACCAAGAGCAACCATGTGACTGCCAATTTTCCGAAAGGATAACACCATATGCCGAACCGCTTCAGTGTCAGAAGGTTCGCCATCAGTTAAGGTAAAAAAGATTTCGGGTTTGAAAGACCTTACAATTGGCTCGAGCAAACCGTAGATCTCCGCAAGGGGCGTCCCCCCGCTCGCCCTTATCTGCGCCAACCTCTTGGTACAAATTGCAGACCACCGATAGTTCGGTGGCTTTATCAACCAACATTTCACTCGCTTACCTTCAGTACTAAATGCATATACGGCGAATCTTACTCCCAAAAAGGAAAGGGCTTCGCAGAGAGCATTGGTGACTTGTTTATATTTCAGCTCCACTTCCTGAATGCTACTGGAGTGATCTAAGAGAATCATTACTCTGGTCTTAATTGCAAGCTTCAGATCCACAATGAATGGTGTGGGTACAAATTCTAGATATGCTTCTGAATCAAATTCGTCTCCCAATCGATCGTGTCTTTCGATCCAGCCTGTGCGCCACTCCCTAAACTTCGCCTTTGTCTTATGGATAAGATCAGTGTCGTAAACTTGGCTCTCGTTGACATCCAAACGATGTGGAATGCTTATTCCCAAATTTTCCAAATTCTCGTACCCTTCATTCTCATGCCTCTTGCTCTCTCGAACTAAGGTCTCATATTCGGGAAGGATATATGTGCCGTGTACTATGGTGTCGACACTCTTCTCAATGGTCTCCGCTTTTGTTCGCTTTTTCCTAACTATTTTTTCGATCTGTCTAGATAATTCCGATTCACTCATGGAAATTCCAAACCTTGAACGTATGGCTGATATGGGCACCAAGACCAAAGGATCGACCTCCAAGATCTTGATTATCCGCGGAACTTGCTCTTCTATCCATCTTGTCTGATAATTGGAGGCAAGAGCTTCCTGCACGACCGACGTAGCTAATTCGACTGCTTTAGCCACTTTATAATATTCGGAGGAGAAAAGCTCGCCTTTAATATAACCAGTCAAGAATAGTTGCCCGAAACCCTCTAGTAACTTTTGGACACCGTATAACGAATTGAGGAGCGGTCTATTTAACCATGAAATTCCTTCGTCAAATATTATTTCATCCATCATACCCTTCCATTCATCAAGGCCTATCGATTCTATTCGTTTTTTTTCGAGTGCATTAAACACGAATCCAAATGCATGGTCGTAACTGAGGACCTTAGTTGAATACTTTAGTCTCATCGATTCGTACCACAAAGATACACGCCACTGACGATATTTTTGAAATCGATTTCCAGCATAGCCACGAAGGTGCGGAAGAGCAATTTGGTTCTTATCAGGACTCGTCTTAGGATTTGTCTCTTCTGTGAACGTAACAAGCGCTTTAGGTTTGTCAGACCATCTGCGTGACAGAAAAGTGGCTATTTCTATGAGAACATCATCTCTAACCGTCAAGCCCTCAAAAGAAGAAAGGTGGCTCAAGTCTAGTATCTAGTACTTGTATTCTGAAACACTACTCAAAAACCTATCTAGTTTCCAAAAATAGAAGTAATCATATCCATTACCTTTCGATACTCGACATCTCCCCATTGACCATAGACGTTCGCGAATACCAATTGCGCCGCGTGCTTTGCTTCACTTCCTGATTCTATTAGCTTGGAGAAAGCAATAGTCTCTCTCATACTTGGGCTATAGTATAGCTCTTCAACAGCGGCTGCTTCACGAAGTTTGTTGGCTAGTTTAACGCCCATTCTTACGGATGCTAAAGCAGAGTCCTCAACCAAAGTATGTCTTCTTATTATGGCTACTTCTACCTCTTCTGGAGGGTATTCCAACCTGAGACGAACAGGAAATCTACTGAGCAGTTGTGGTGGCAGTTCCTTGGTTCCTACGTGGGACAGTGGATTGATTGTAGCAATAACCGTCCATCCTTTTGACGCAGTTATTGTCTGACCTTCAGACTCCTTCAACACTACTTGTCTCCTATCATCGAGAGCTTCATCCAGTCGCAAAAGCACGTCTGCTTCGGCAGCGTTCAGCTCATCAAGATACAGGAGCCCCCCAAGCTTCATGGATTCAACAAGAATTCCATCTACAAATCCCACTCCACCATTTTCAAGGGTCTTGGTTCCGATAAGATGAGACTCTCGAGTTCTTAAGCTAAAATTAACGGGATACAATGTTCTGCTAATCTGTGCACCAAATGCTCTAACCAGGGTGGTCTTGCCTGTTCCTTTTGGCCCTATAATCATGGTAAATAGCCCTAAATCATAGGCCTTTTTCAGAACGGGCAACGCGTCGTTCCAATCCAAATATACAGGTGACGATGGTTGACTCAATGATAAACACCGATATCTGGTTCGGTCTAGTAGACTTAAAAAGGTATATTACAAATTTAAGAGTTAGGCACGCAAAATGGTCTGCTTGTTCCTTATGAAATCACTAAGCAGGGTAGTCTCTAAGGCGTCAGGGCTCACATAGTATGATCGTCCTTTAACTCGTCTTTCCATATTGTTGACAAATCCCAAAAGTGAGTCTTCTTCACTGATCATTAGTGTATCAATGTATATCCCTTTCTTATGACACTTCTCCGCCTCAAGCATAGTTTGTTCAGCAATGTAACTATCAACCTGCCTATAGCGATAGCAGAGATAAACTAGATTTCCCGCTGAAATATCCAGTCTCATGTCATAATCGGCTTGAGCGCTATCCAAGCTCGAAGCATCAGGCTGATAAAAATGCGAATACGGCCTGCTTTTTAAGATCCTTTCTTGCTGCTTTGCGTCATCCATAAAGCAAGCACTTGGATGACCATCAGTCACGAGAATAATTCGTTTATTTGCAGAGCCTTCCTCGAGCAATACTCTCTTTGATAGTCTAAAGGCCGCTTGATAATTCGTGTAATGCAAGAAATCTGAACCTGCATCGAATGTTTTTAGATATGGAATATCCGAAATTTTTACATTAGATGCGAGCGAACCAAAGCCTACGACGTAAACGGAATCATTAGGGAAGTACTTCTTGTTAAGCATCACTAAGCTCCACAAGGCCTTCTTGGCCGCTTCGATCCTGCTTAAATCCCCAAACATTCTAGAATACTTCATAGTCGAGCTCAAGTCGATGCAGTATACTACACTGGCTCGGACATCGTATAAGGTCTCATACTCCTCCAAGTCATCCCTTTTCAATTGTAACGGAATATCTATTCTGCTAAACTCTTTTTGAGTTCGGAGAACGCAGTTTAGTAACGATAATGGTATATTGACCAGCCGCATGTCATCTCCATCTTCAAATTTCCGAGTGGTATCCAATACCACTGATCCTACCCCTATGTTATTTGTACTATGGGCTCCTACCTCGCCCAACTTCAGTGCCTTCATCACGTCATCCAGAATCAAATTACCAATCTTAGAAAACCCTTTCCAGGTAAGCCACTTTTCATCGTCTCTTAAATATCCTTCCTGAAGAAGCATTCTAACGATTGAAAAGGGCGTGCTCCGGTCACGAGATCTTTCCTCTTCCTGTCCACCACCACCACCATCATCATCATCAGCATCATCAGTATCTACTCCATTTGTAGATTCCTTACCGGTATTTTCTTGTTCTATAAGACCTTTTATTATTTGATCTAATTCTTGGAGATTGGGTCTCTTTTCTCGTAACGCTTCTCTTCCAACTATACTCAACAAGAGATCGATCTCTGTTTGAGGCTTATTATCAATATTCTCTGAGAATTTCGATTTTCTGGAATCACTGCCCAGATGAAAGAGTTGAAAAAAGTAACTTTTTTCAGAATCGTTCATTTTAATCTCGTAATCCAAATTCACTCTCGCTCTTCTTCTCTAGTACGACCGGTTGAGTCCATGTCAAGCCTTCCAACACTAATTCAGTAACCGAGGCCATAAGCTCCCCATCGACTTTATGAGGAATTGAAACGAAATGGCTGTTCACATCATGTTTTTTCAGCCTTTCTATGATCTCATCCTGTTCATTTAAAATCCGATCGATAGTCTTAACCACTAACTGTTCCAGATGCGGGAACTTTTTAAGTTGGGCTTGATAGTCACCCGTTGAAGAAGGATCAATGCCTAACATTTTTTGCGACACGTTAAATCTGCTGTCTTTGGAAAAATCCTTACGTATGAGTTGAAGCTCGTTTGAATCAACGATATCCAAATAATCTAGCGAAACTGTTCTTAATGCTTCTTCGATAAGCTTCCCTAACAGCTTTGACCTCGATTCAAAGCTGTCGTCTAATTCGGAAAGTTCAAACTTTACTGCTTGAAGAATACTGCCAAAGTCGCAGTATCTGGGCACACTAGTCACAGCATGGAAAAGCGATCTGCTTCTTTCCGATTCGCTAATGAGTAACTCCATAGAGTGCACGCCCATCCTAACGCTTACCCCTTTCTCCTGATTTATCTCGTTTCTAGATCTGGCATGATGTACTATTGTAGCTAGAGTTCTCAGAATGAATATAGGAATAAAAACCTTTGATGAATTTAAGCCTCGCGTCTCCTGTAGTATAATCATGATCTCGTCCTCCAAGCTAACTGGATAGTGTGTCTTTATATGGCTTCTCAGACGATCGGAAAGGGGTTCAATTATCCTGCCCGAATGAGTATAATCGGTCGGATTTGCCGTTGCAAAAATGCTGATGTCTGGTCTAAACGTAATTGGATATGATCCCGTTGTAAACTTTCCTTCCTGCAATACGCTGAGCAGCGCCACCTGCTTTCTGGGATCTAGTACAGGAAGCTCATCTATGCACATCATACCATGGTGCGCTTGAAGTAGATAGCCTGGAGTGTACGATTCGATGTCATAGATTTCAATGCCTTTCTTAGCGATCCTCATTACATCCACCTGTCCTACCAAATCCTTAACTGAGACGTCAGGAGTAGCGAGAAAGTATCGGTAGCGATGGATACCTTCCACCCATTTTATGCGAGTGTCCATCTTGTTATTTCTTATCGTCTTCTCGCACTCAGTTGAGACATCAAAATCAGGGCTCGTTTTTAGGATCTCTTCGTCGGAGAGCATTGCCACAAGGTGATCTTCTAAGATACTTGTAGGAATATCGTTCATAACAGATCCTTCAACGACTGGGATAGGGGAAAGCAAGTGTTTCGCAACACTTTCTGCAATTCGAGTCTTTGCTTGACCAATCTCCCCGATTAACAGAACGTCGTGTCCTGCCAGTATAGCTCGAATCAAAGACGGAAGAACATCTAATTCGTAGCCAATTATCCCAGGGAACGGCGTAATGCCATTCTTTAATCTTGCAACTAAATTTCTCCTCATCTGGTCCTGAACTGAAATGGATTTGTAATTGATTTCTAACAGATCCCGCAACCTATTCAGCTGCTTAAAATTATCGGGTAGTCCAGCCATTATCTCGGTGTAATTAGGTGCCGTTGCGTAGGAATGATGGACAGCCTTCTTTACTTTCTCCTTTGAATCCAATTCAATTCGCGAATTCAGATACAATTGGCTTGTATTTAAGAAACGCTTGATTAGCTCGGGATTACGAGCTAATTGTTTAAAAGATCATCTGACAGGTTCATGGGTACCGTATTT
>Ga0315553_10000968_pt1 | contig 24641 bp, 20 predicted proteins | sample SalMarSW160140MG_FD_203099 | JGI IMG/M metagenome (GOLD analysis project Ga0315553, IMG submission 203099) | Salt marsh sediment microbial communities from the Plum Island Ecosystem LTER, Massachusetts, United States - Salt Marsh Sediment SW1601-40 ... | reverse complement strand
CGCTGAACGAGCCGCCGGAGCCCTCGCAAACACCACTTGCCAGCGCGATTGTGCACCACGGTCTGGCAACATCGCAGTCGTAATCATCGAATGTGGGGACCAGTTCGATCGTCGTGCCGGGCGGCAGACCGCCGATAATCTTCATCGGCTCATCGATCGCGATGTAGTCGCAGTCCGGCGGAAGCTCGACGGTGTCGCTGCCGTTGTCCGGGGCGCTGCAGTACTGGTTCGGATCGACGTTGAAGGTGTACTCCCAGGCGATGCTGTCCCCGGACGGCGTGTAGTTCGCTGGCGGTGCGAGCCAGCCTTCGTCGAGGCCTCCCTGGTAGAGGTCGACCGTGAACTCGGGCGACTCCCAAAGCCACAGGAGGTCCCCCGGATGGCTCGGTTCCTCTCCAGCCGCGGGAACGTCCTCATGGATGCTGAGGGTGAATGATACGTCATCGGCGCCTCCGGCGGGCAGGATGTCGTCCAGCCACGACCCCCAAATGACGATCTCCGTGATCGGGCCGGGTGCCGTGCATTGGAGGTCGTCGGCCAGGACAAGGTTGGGGTAGTCGGCCCTGACGTCCATACCCGTGGGGTTCACGTCGGGAGTCTGCAGCCACTTGTATGTCTCCTCTTCCTCCACCGGCACCTCTCTCCCCCAGATCTCGAAGGCCAGGTCGATCGACTCGCCGACCATAGGGTGACCCGTCGGGTACACCAGCTCCGACCAGCCGATCCAGCCACTTTCGTAGGTCTGCAGGCGGATCGTTGCGGTCGTCGTTCCCATGTAGCCGTCCAGCTGCGAGCCGGGGCATCCCTCAAACTCGACCTGATAGGTGACGTCGAAGAAGCTGTCGACGGCATAGTCACCGCTGGGTAGCTCGCTCAACGTGGCCTGGCCGGGGCCCGGCAGGCCGTTGGCCGTCCCGGCGGTAATGATGAACGTGCAGAAATCCGGGTCGCCGAACAGCTCCCCTTCCAGACGGTACATGTTAGCGGCGAATGTCTGCACCGGATCGCCGGGTGTGCGGGGTGCCCAGTGGAATTCAGCGGGAGACATCGGCACAGCGAGGTGGCGGTTGAAACCGAACAGATCGCCGGTGCCTGACACGGTGAGGTCGAGCGTCGCCTCATCGAGGTCGGAGACAGTGCCGCCGAGCGAGCCGCCGGGGTTCTCGCAAGGTGGCGAATTGCAGATGAACCAATCGAAAATCGGGGCCATTTCGATCGTCGTGCCAGGGGGCAGGCCATCGATAATCTCCATCACCTCGTCGGGCGCGATGTACTCGCAGTCCTGCGCTGTGGCCGGCAGCTTGGCGGTGCCGGTGCCGTCGTCCGGCGCGGCGCAGAATGGGCTGACTGGCTCAATCGCCCAGGCGCCGTCGTCATTCCACTGGTCGAGCGATGTCTTCCAGCCGAACAACCCTTCGTCGCTGTCAGCCTGCACGTCGAGCCAGTAGATGATCGGGGCGTCCGGCGTGCCTTCCTGGACAAACGAGGGAGGCCCATAGCGAAGGGTGGCCAATCCTGTCGTTGTTCCCGCGTAGTCGGCCAGTTGCGAGTCGGGGCATCCCTCAAACTCGATCTGATAGGTGATATCGAAGAAGCTGTCGACGGCATAGTTGCCGCTAGGCAGCTCGGTCAACGTCGTCTGGCCGGGACCCGGCAGGCTGTTGACCCTCCCTGCCTCAACCCTGAACGTGCAAAAATCCGGGTCGCCGAACAGATCTCCTTCCAGACGGTACATATCGGCGTCGAATGTCTGCACCGGATCGCCGGGTGTACGCGAGTCCCAATGGAACTCGGAGTTGATCGGCACCCAGAGCGTGCGGCTAAAGCCGGCCAGACTGCCGGTGCCCGTAACGGCAAGTTCGAGCGTCGCCTCCGCGCAGGAGGCAGTGCCGCCGCTGAACGAGCCGCCGGAGCCCTCGCAAACACCACTTGCCAGCGCGATTGTGCACCACGGTCTGGCAACATCGCAGTCGTAATCATCGAATGTGGGGACCAGTTCGATCGTCGTGCCGGGCGGCAGGCCCTGGATGATCTCCATCGGCCCGCCGGGCGAGATGTAGTCGCAGTCCGCTGGCAGATCGATGGTGTCGCTGCCGTTGTCCGGGGCAGTGCAGTACTGGGCCGGATCGAGGTCGAAGGTGTACCTCCAGGCGATGGTGTCCGCGGACGGCGTGTAGTCCGCCGGCGGCTCCAGCCAGCCTTCATCGAGGCCGGTCTGGTAAGGGCTAACCGTAAACTCGGGCGACTCCCAAAGCCACAGGAGTTCCCCCGGCTGGGAGGGTTCCCCTCCACCTGCGGGAATGTCCTCATGGATGCTCAGCGTGAATGACACGTCATCGGCGCCCCCGGCGGGCAGGACATCGCCAAGCCATGATCCCCAGACGACGATCTCCGTGATCGGGCCGGGTGCCGTGCACTGGAAGTCGTCGGCCAGGACGAAGTCGGGGTCGTAGGCGCTGACGTCTATTCCCGTGGGATCCAGGTCGGGAGTCTGCTGCCATTTATTTATTCCCACCTCCGGTTGCGGTCTCCCCCACAGCCTGAAGGCCAGGTCGATGGATGCGCCCTCCATAGGATGCGTCGGCGGATACCGCAGCTCCGCCCAGTCAAGCGGGTCGATTGGTTCCGTCCCAGTCGCCCAGGTGCCGTCGTCATTCCAGTGGGCGAGCGAGGTCTTCCAGCCGAAGTAGGACTCCGCCTCCGGGTAGGCTGCGACGTCCAGCCAGTAGATGATGCCCTCCTCCTGGTAGAACCAGTACTCCTCAGGGATGGGGCAACGGTACAACCAGACCATGCTGTCCGCGTAGGCCTCGTAGTAGTCGGGAGGATAGAACCAGCCTTCCGCGAGCTCGCTTGCATACAGCTCAGCCTGACATTCGTACGGCAGGAACGTATGCAGCCAGAGCAGCTCGCCCGGATGGCTCCAGGGTGGCTCTCCACCTGCGGGGATGTCGGAATGGAGGCTCAGGGTGAATGACACGGCCTCGGGGTCGTCCCCGTACGGCAGTTCATCGTAGTACCATGATCCCCAGAAATCGATCTCCGTGATCCAGCCCGTCTCCGTACACTGGAAATCATCGGCTAGAGTGATGTTGACATCCGGTATCTGAGCCATGACGTCCAGGCCCGTGGACGCCAGGTCGGGCTCCTGCTGCCACTTGATAGCGTCATACGGACCGCCGAGGCCGGTTAGGAGGCGGGTCGTCGCGGTCGTCGTTCCCGCCATGCCGTCCAGCACCGACCCGGGGGCACCCTCGAACTCGATCTGATAGGTGATGTCGAAGAAGCTGTCGACGGCATAGTCACCAGAGGGTAGCTGGGTCAACGTGGTCTGGCCGGGGCTCGGCAGGCCGAAGTCCGTCCCGGCGGTAACAATCAACGTGTCGAAATCGGGGTCGCCGGCGATCGCCCCTTGGAGACGGTACATATCCCTGTCGAATGTCTGCACCGGATCGCCGGGTGTGCGGGGGCCGGAATGGGCTTCAAGAGCCACCGGCACCGCCAGATGGCGGCTGAAACCGGCCAGATCGCCGGTGCCCGTCACGGTAAGGTCGAGCGTCGCATCGGCGCAGCAACCATCGCCGCCGAGCGAGCCGCCGGGGGTCTCGCATTCACCTGGTGCCAGCGGCATTCCGCAAATGACAGGGTTAGAGCAGACGAACCAATCGAGAATGGGGTCCAGCTCGATCGTCGTGCCCGGGGGCAGGCCATCGATAATCTTCATCGGTTCGTCGGGCGCGACGTACTCGCAGTTCAGCGGCGGAAGGGTGATGGTGCCGCTGCCGTTGTCGGGAGCGGTGCAGCCGGAGACGGGCGCGGCCTGCGTGTCTCCGCCGTGCCCGTACAGCAGCGCCAGGGTGAGGAGGGGGACCGCCACCGCCAGAACCAATGTGCCAACTACTACGCCGATCTGCTTCCTGATCATCGCAGGCTCCTTTCTGGGGGGAACCTGTCATTGCCCAGGCCGGCGGTGCAATAGCCCCCAGGAGTTTCGTATTATGTTAGCTTATGCTGAGATAGTTCATTATGATACCGTTTTTCTAGAAAATGTCAACTCTTCTTCGAGATGGGTAGCACGCAGTCGTGGCTGTCCAGGGTGCGTGCTGCAAGGCCCCCGGGTAGCGTCCCACCTATGCTGTGTTCGCCTTCACTCCACCGCCACCACGAAGCACACCATAGCGCTGGCCAGCGACCCGATCCCCAAGGGATCAGCATCGGGTCAGGCTTTGCCGCCAACTGGCCCATTGCCTCACTGACCCGCATGCCGGGCGCGCTATGCTGCCACCACCACCGATTACCGCCCGTAACGAGTGCCTCTCACAGGCGTCTTATCTGTGCAAGCAAGGGCAAAGGCCGCCTCGCTAATACCACGCAGACAGCCTGGCGACGGGCTTGTTGGGTATCCCCCAAAGACCCCCGAGCGCCAAAAGGAACCGGCGCTGCATTTGCTGTAACGAACCGGCCTGATTGCCGTCTTGATAATGGAACAAGGGACAAAGGCCGCCTCGCTAATACCGCGCAGACAGCCTGGCGACGGGTCAGTTGGGTATACCCCAAAGAACCCCCGAGCGCCAAAAGGGACCGGCGCTGCATGCCCGTTAGCGCACTGACCCCAAGCCATGTCCTGGGGCGATCTTGTCTCCCGGCGCTCAGGCGCTGGAGAGAAGGCATTGTAGCGGTGCCTTGCCACCGAGTGTGGCAGACCGCGCAGCCGGTTCGCCCTTGGGCAGGAGAGGTAGGGCCTGACATGGAAAAACGAAACGCCACTGCAGTGAAGAGCATGAAGCGCCTGCGGACGGACAAGTCGCTGCAGGACACCGAGCAGGACTATCGCGACCTCTACGAGAACGCTCCCATTGCTTACTTCTCTGTTGGGGTAGATGGCTGCGTCCACAGCTGCAATCGCAGAGCCCAAGAGTTACTCGGATACCCCAGAGAAGAGTTAGTAGGGAAACCTTTTCTTGACCTCTACACGGATACCCCTGAGGGAAGAGAGAGCGCAACCAAGGCATTCCAGCGGTTTCGCCAAAGTGAGGACATCGTTGACCAAGAGGTGCAGATGTGTCGGGCCGATGGCACGCCTGTCTACATCAGCCTCTCCGTAACCCCCATACGGAACGCCAGCGGAGATATCGTGGCAAGCCGCTCGATGGTCGTAGACATCAGCGAGCGCAAGCGGATTGAGGAGGCCCTAAGGGAGAGTGAGGCGCGCTACCGTCTACTTGCCGAGAACCAATCAGATGTCATCTGGACCCTGGATCTGAGCCTGCGGTACACCTACATGAGCCCCTCCGTCACGCGTATGCGAGGCTACAGCGCTGAGGAAATAGCGGGCAGCACAGTGCAAGAGACCATGACCCCTGCCTCCGCTGAGGCTGCCAGAAAGACTCTGGCAGAAGAGTTGGTCATAGAACAGACGGAGCACAAGGACCTGCTCCGGTCGCGGACGCTGGAGCTGGAGATGTACTGCAAGGACGGCTCCACCATCTGGACTGAGGTCAGAATGACCGGCATCCGCGACCTGGACGGTCAGCTTGTCGGGATTCTGGGCGTCACACGCGATATCAGCGAGCGCAAGCAAGCAGAGGAAGAACTCCACCGCCGCAACCAGGAACTGGAGCTGTTTCTGGATCTGTCCAAAGAGCTGACCGGCACTCTGGATGAGAAGCAGATCCTGCGCACAGGCCTCGATTCCACCCTGAGACTGGTCGCTGCCGATGTTGTGGCCGTGACCCAAATCCGCCCTCATAAGCCCTACGCTGAAACACGCGTCTGTGCGCGAGGCCTGCTGGGACAGCGGCCCTTGAAAGACCTCAGTGCCTGGATTCTGCCCGCTGTCGATGCCTTGCTTGGCCTTCCTCTGTCGGAAGAGGAGCATCCCCTATCTGTAGTCCCGACAAGAGAGGCCCAGCGAGGAGCGCAGATTCCGGCTCTCCAGTCCTTCGTCAGCATGCCGTTGACCGCACATGGCGAAATCGTCGGCTTTGTCTGTGCAGGTAGACAGGCCACAGACGACTTCGACAAGCCTGCCATAAGAGCGCTCGCCACCCTGGCCAGCTATCTGTCCATGGCCCTGCAGAACTCTGCCTCCTACCAGGCTCTAGCCGAAACCAACATCCAGATAATCGCCGCCCTTGGTAGCACCCTCGAGATGAAGGACGCCTATAGCCAAGGACATTCCATCCAAGAAGCGAAATACGCGGTAGCTCTGGCCGAGGAGATGGGGCTGCCGTCCTGGCAGGTGCAGAACGTTCGACTGGCTGCACTCCTGCACGACATCGGCAAGATCGGGTTGGACGAGCACATCCTCAACAAGCCCGGCAAGCTGACCAAGGCAGAACTTGAACTGGTCAAAGGCCACCCCGTCCTGGGGGCCAGCATTATCGCCAAGATCGACCACTTGAAGCAAGTCGTGCCCATAGTCCGCCATCATCACGAGCGATTCGACGGCAGTGGCTACCCCGACGGCCTGGCCGGGAAGGCCATCCCCCTGGAAGCACGGATCCTGGCCGTTGCCGATGTCTTCGGGGCGATGATAGGCGACCGCGCCTATCGCAAAGCGCTGCCCTTGGCGGACGCCATCGCTGAGCTAAAGAAGAGCGCGAGCAGCCAGCTCGACCCCGAGGTGGTGAAGGCATTCCTGAATGTACTCAGGAGAAAGGGCGCCCTACTCCTCCCACGACGGAAGCGCGTAAAGAAAGAGGCAAGTATCAAGAGAGCATAGCTACGGAGAATCGCAGAGAGCACCGAACCTCACAGTTCCAACGATGGAGACAGGCGTCAGGCTGTAGAGCTAACGGATAGAGAAGAGAGCAAGACAACAGACCACAACCGAGCAACAAAGCTGGAGGATGAGATCGTGGAGAAAGCCGAGAGCGAATCCGGGGTTGCCGTGGGGACCAGAGAGAACATCGTAGACGTCTACCAGGACTTGTTCGACACCATCTGGGGGAATATCACCCCCACTCTTGGCGCGATCACGGTGGCCACCATCGTCGAGCGAGCCATCCGTCGCACAGCGGTCGAGCACGAGATGATCGAGCTGCTCACCGTCAACCACAATAGGGTCGACTTCAGCCAGCTCAAAGGCGCTGCGGGGGACAGCGATCAGGTGGCTCTCAGAGAGGGCCTCAATCTTCTTGTCGCCAATCTCCTCGACATCCTCGCTAAGCTCACCGGCAACGTCCTGGTGGACGAGCTAATGGAGGTGATCGAGGAGAAGCTATGGCGAGCACGCGGTGATTGAGCGGTTGAGGCATCATTTCAGGTAGTGGTGGGCTCTCTAAGTCATGTTGGGACGTGCTGGAGCGATGAGAACTAGCTGCGCCCTTCTGGTCGTGATTGGTATTGCTGGTGCCCTCCTGCTTGGAGCATGTGGTGGTGGGGGCCCTGAGCCCGAGCCTCAGCCTGGGACTGCGCCGGGGACTGCGCCGGGGACTGCGCCAGCGGAGATTGCAGGTTCGCGGTTCTCGGACATAGTCGCCTCGAAGCTAGCGGCAGCTCTGGGTCTTGATGCCCCTGCGCAGGCGACGCCACCAATACTGTGGGAGACAGAGGATACCAGCGCCTGGAGAGACGCCGAACTCTTCGCCGACAGAATCCTGGGCGAGATGGAGGTTCCAACCCTGACGGAGATGCAGATCAGCGTCCTGACGGACAAAACTGTGGGAAGCGAACGGACGGTGGTCGTCCGTGTGCAGGTAGCGGACCTCACCGCAGACTATCGAGTCTCAATGGGAGAACTCAACGGACAGTGGAAAGTCAGCGCCTACGAAGTCGCAGAGATCGTGGAGGCTACTGGCCATTGAGGGCCCCGCTTGTAGCGAGGAGAGCATGATGTCCCCAAGCCGCCTGCCCGGGTTGGTGAAGCTGGCCGGCTTGGTCTTCGCGGCTGTCGCTGGGCTCGTCCTCGCGTCGGGCTCAACGGTAGAGAACGATGCGGCAGCCTACACCAGCGATGTACTGCTCGGCCCTATGTACGGCAAGACGTTCAGCATCGTTGCCAGGGCACCGAAGCAAGCCTGTCAGCAGGTCAGTGGCCCGTTGAGAGAGGTGGAGTGGAGCGACAGCCGGGCTACGGATGAGGGGTTGTTGTCCCTGGCGTTGGTCGCCAAGACGGGGGCCATACCGCTCACGATTTCGACAGCGGCTGACTGCACGTGGGCGGCCGTGGGGGACGATTTCAGCGTGTCCGCATCGGGCCTGTACGATGTCCAGTTCGTGATGGACGTGTCGGGCACCCTGGTTCTGAACGGGCTTAGCGCGCTCGGCTGCGACGCCGAGCGGGCGGGCGTGCAGCTATTCGCCTTCCTCTGGGACCAAGAGACGGGGGAGGTAGTCGCCTCCAGGGCGGTAGACCTTCCCGGGATGAAAAACCCCACCTTGGATCATGATGGGTGTTCAGAGCAGCAGGCTGTGGCCGATTTCTCCGCACTCTTTGCAGAGGCCGTGGTGAAGACCGATAAGGCCCTCGAGCTTGGTGGCCACACCATCCCTCTGGAGCAGCTCGGTTATGCTGAGGCTGCGATCACAGACGACAACTCCTTGTGGCAGGCCTCTGGTTGGCCACAAGTTCACGAGATCAGCGAGCAGGGCTACAATTTCTCGCTCGAAAACCCTGTTGAGCTCGACAGCGGCAAGGAGTATGGGGTGGCGGTTGGCCTGTTCGGGTTCGTGCTTTCGCTTTCCAGTGCAGGCACCGGCAGCGCGTATGCGGCGGCGCTGTTCGAGGCGGGCAGCTACGAACTCCACGACTGGCCCTCGAACTTCGAGGTCGAGGTCGACCCGACGTGGCTGACCGGAATCCGGATTTCGCGCGTCGGCGGGGAGGATTCGAGCGGCGACAACATCCCCAACTCTGATGACGCGCCTCCCGACGAGACGGACGACAACAACGGCTCCCAGGACTCTGACGATTACCCTGACAATGACGGCGACTCTGACGACGTCAGCGACGACGTCGGCGACGACTATCCTCCCAACGATAACGAAGACCAGCCCGACACCGATTCCGACGGCTTCGGCGACCTCTCCGACAACTGCCCCATCGTCTCCAACCCTGACCAGGAGGACTCCGACGACGACGGTGTAGGCGACGTCTGCGACAACTGCCCATCCATCCCTAACCCTGACCAGCTAGACTCCGACAACGCTGGCTTCGGCGACCTCTGCGACAACTGCCCGCTCGTCCCCAACCCGGACAAGGCCGACGCCGACGGCGACGGCCTCGGCGACGCCTGCGACCCCTGCCCCACCGACCCCGACAACGACCCTGACGGAGACGCCGTCTGCGGTGACGTCGACAACTGCCCCATCGTCTCCAACCCAGACCAGGCAGACTTCGACGCCGACGGTGTAGGCGACGTCTGCGACAACTGCCCATCCGTCCCCAACCCAGGCCAAGCCGATGCGGACGCGGACAGCTTCGGCGATGTCTGCGACAACTGCCCCAACCTCTACAATCCCACCCAGACCGACACCGACGGCGACGGCCTCGGTGACCTCCGCGACCCCTGTCCTGCCGACCCCGACAACGACCCTGACGGAGATGCCATCTGCGGCGACGTCGACAACTGCCCCAACTCCCGCAACCCTAGCCAGGCCGACGCCGACGCGGACGGCCTCGGCGACCTCTGCGACAACTGCCCATCCGTCCCCAACCCAGACCAGGCCGACGCCGACGCGGATGGTCTAGGTGACCTCTGCGACAACTGCCCATCCGTCTCCAACCCAGACCAGGCCGACGCCGACGCAGACGGCCTCGGCGACCTCTGCGATACCTGATCCAACGACCCCACCAAGACCGAGGACTACAGGGGCTACCAAGACGACGGCTGTCCGGGCACCGCGACCGCTACTCCATCGTGGTAGTAAACGTTGGTTACGGGCGGCAGTGCGGGCGGTTCGTTGTCGCAGTTGCAAGCACGGTCGAGTGACGAGAGTCGTCAGTCGCGCTTGGCCTTTGTATTCCGGTGTCCTAGCGCAGAGGCTGTTCGGAGAGCCTCTTGAACTCCTCCGGGTTGGCGCAGCGGGCCAGGGCTTCATCAGAGGTGATTGTATTCGCTCGGCAGAGGGCGGCCAGGGCCTGGTCCAACGTCTGCATGCCATGTTGAGAGCTAGTCTGAATGACGTTGGGGATCTGGAAGGTCTTGCCCTCTCGGATCAGGTTCCTGACTGCTGAAGTTGCCACCATCACCTCCACCGCCGCCACTCGGCCTGTACCGTCGGCCCTGGGCACCAAGGTCTGGCAGAGAACCGCCTCGAGAGCCGTTGATAGCTGTACTCTCACCTGCTGCTGTTGATGCGGCGGGAAGGAGTCGATGATGCGATCGATGGTCTGAGCGGCGCTGGTCGTGTGGAGAGTAGCCAGCACCAGATGGCCGGTCTCAGCGGCGGTCAGAGCAGCGCCGATGGTCTCCAAGTCCCGCATCTCGCCCACAAGGATCACGTCGGGATCCTGGCGCAACACATGCTTCAGAGCGGAAGCGAAGGAATTGGTGTCAGGGCCCAACTCCCTCTGCGAAATCAGACACCGCTTGTTCACGTGGATGTACTCGATAGGGTCTTCAATGGTCACGATGTGACGTCGCTCAAGCTCGTTGAGGTGATCGATCATTGCGGCCAGCGTAGTAGATTTGCCGCATCCCGTCGGTCCGGTCACCAGGACTAGACCCCTTGGCTTCAGCACGAGTGACCTGCAGACCTCCGGCAGACCCAGGTCATTCAGCGTGGGGATGTCTGTGCGCACCAGACGAAAGACTAGCGCCACAGTGCCGCGCTGCAAGGAGACGTTCACCCTGAAGCGGCCGACTCCATCAGCGCTGTAGGCAAAATCGATCTCCTTCTCCCGGCCGAACATCTCCTGCTGATCTGGGCTGGTTATCTGACTGAGAGCGGCCTGCACGGCCTCGGGAGTCAGCTCCGGCAGGTCCTGAGGCACAAGGCTCCCGTGGATCCGCAATACCGGCGGGGAGCCGGCCTTCATGTGCAGGTCGGAGGCCTCAGCCTCTACCATGCGGCGCAGCAGATCCATGACGCTCACCGTTTCACTAGCGCCGTAAACCATCGCGAACCCCCTTCTTTCCAACCTGCGGCGAGCCGCGCCCCCGACCGAGGCCGACTCCGTGCTCGATGCCTATGATCAAGACCACAAGCAAGACGCAGGCTGCCAGTGTCGCCAGCAAGAAATAGACTGACGCTCCGTATATGCTCCAGAAGACCAAGAACAGCATGCCGGTCCCAGCCTCCACCAGGACAACCCGTTTCGGGATCGGCGCCGAGCAGTAGCGACACCTCCCCCAGAGAAGTACGTAGCTCAGTACCGGCACCAGATCATGGGCCGCCAGAGTTGTCTTGCAGACGGGGCAGTGAGAGCGACGGTGCAGGAGGGACTGCCCACGCGGCAGGCGATCGATGCAGACGTTTAGGAAGCTGCCCACGGCCAGCCCGAACAGCACAGCACAGATACCATTCACCATCGGCCTTACCGAACTGCCTCGATGATAAACGTGACTCCCGATCCCTCTGCCTCACCAGCCGCAAGCGCCAGCGAGACGATGCGAGACTCAGAGAACCTTCCACTCTTCCGAAGTGCCCACACGTATTCGAAAACTTCCTCCATGGTGAACGCCTGACCTTCCAGCGTCATCTGCCCGTCAGCTCCGCTCACGGAGGTTAGTCTCACGCCCGACGGCAGGGCAATAATGGCCACAGAGAGGTCCTGGAACACCCCCCGTCCTTCACCAAGAGTCGCCTGCCGCTCCTCATTCAAGCTGGCAATGTCCGTCTCCACCGCCGCCATCTGTAGCTGCAGACTTCTAGCCCTCCCCAGATCGACTTGGACAAGCGTCAGGTCTTGGCTGATCAGTCCCAGCTCTTCCTGAAGATACGACATCTCAGCATCGGCGGCCTGTTGCGTCCGACACAGGGGAATCAGAGCCAGGCTGACGGCTAGGAGGACAAAGATGCCCAGCACAAACAAGAGAGGAGACTGTATCGGGCGCAGTTCCTCCGGCAACACGTTGAGATCGACGAACACCGGTAGGGTCTCGCTCTGTTGCACGACTATCGGTTCTCCTTCAACGCGAGCCCGATGTTTACCATGAAGGTCGCGAGCGGCAGATCGGGCGTGTACCGGAGCGCCGGCGCCAGCGGTTCCATCGGATGCCCGATCGAGGCTTCTGCGACGTCTGTCGAGGCCGCTGCCTCGGCCAGAGAGCCCGTAAGGTATACTGGCGCCGATTGCTGGAGCGCCTCCTCCGGATGCGTGTCTCTGTAGAACTTCACGGCCCGGGCCAGCTCTTCGCCCAGCCGGTGGACTTTGTCCTCTGTCCTCTCCATCTCGCGCCGTAGACTGACTGAGCGGATAGTGGCGGGAACGCCGCCTCGCACTACGATGACATCGAGCGTCTCAGGTTCCAGATCCGCGATCAACGCTTCGCTCCGGCCTACCGCTCTCACCAATGCGAGCGGCTTGATATCCATAGACCGCAGCGTCGCGCCAGCCAGGCGAATGGCGCTCACTTGCGGACCAAGAACGTCCTTCGGCACGCCGAGAGCGAACACCCGCAGGTGGCCGTCCTCCCTGCCAATCACCTGCCATGAGATATGCATCTCATCGAGCGGCACCGGCAACTCCTTCTTCATCTCCCGAGGAACTGCTTCCTTCAGCAGACGGAGATCCATCTGCGGAAGGTCGAGGATCCGCGGCACGCATCGATGGCCTGACAGCCCCGCCACAAGACCCCCCTTGCTGATACACTGCGCCGCCAGCAGGGACTCGATGCGCTCGCCAACCGCCTTGGGGTCTACCACCACGCCTTCCTGCACCAAGCCCGGCTCCATCGGCTCTGTGCCCCATTGCGTGACCCGCCCGCCCCTGGCTACGAGCAGCCGTACGCTACTGCCTTCGATGTGCAGCGTGGTGACCGACCGCGACGGGCGGCGCACTAGTCTCTCAATTGACTCGCCGACGTCAGCCCTCATCGCCATTCTGATTCCCTCGGTGTCTCCTCACCGTCGCCAGCAGCTTCCGCTCCCTCATCAGCCGTGCCTCCCTGCTCAGGGGAGGGAGTCGGAGACGGCGCCACTGGGATCACCGCACCACCGTCCGCGCTCCCCTGCTCAGGAGCGGCGGTCTCCAATGCTGTCGAGCGTGCATAGGCGACCAACTCAAGATCCATAAGATACCGTCCGTCAGCTTCCTCTAGGCTGAAAGTGCTGACTCTGATCGTGCTGGTCTCGCCTTCCTCCAGCGCCTCAAGAAATGCTGTCAACTGGCCGAAATCGCCTTCCACCTCCACATCGTAGGTAAGAGTGATCTCTGTCCCGGATTCCTCCTCTGACTCTGCGACAGGCGGGATAGTCTCGATGCTCCGCACGTCCACTTGGCTCTCGCCTGCTAGCTCCAGGACCATCTGCACGATGTTGTTGCTATTCAGTTCGCTCGGAAACGCCTCTTGAGCCGCCCAGAGCTCCTGTCTGGCCTCGGCCAAGCGATCCGGCAGCACCTCCAGGTCCTGCCGGACATCATCGGCCACAGCCAGCACTGCCACCCCAGACTCCAGCTCCGCCGTCAGGGCGTCTTTTTCCGGGCCCTGTCGAAGCAGCGACATGCCCAGGACCACGTAGGCGACCGCCACTGCCCCTGCCAGCAGCAAGAGCATCACGTAGGGGTTGAGCCTCGTTTTCCTTAGCACATCTAGCTTGGACATCGTCTACTGCCTCACGTCTAGTCGATCTGCCACGAGACGACACTCACCCCGCTCGGACTGGCCGCGACCCTGGCCGTTATGGTTCGTCCGCCCCGCTGCGACCGCAGGTCGTAGCTAACGGAAGAGCCAGCGCTGGACACGAAACGAATCTCCGTCGTGGGGAAGCTATCGCCGTTGACAGCGACAGGAGTCGGCTGCAAAGGCGTTTCCGTGTAGGTTGTGCTAGTTGTCAGCGTGGGGTTGTTCTTCAGTCGCCAGAGCCCCCACTCCATACCGGCATCAGCGGAGTAGCGGTTCGCGATGGCCTCCCCAGCGTGGCGGCTGGCGATGACGTTGACGCTGACGGTGGTGAGGAACGGCGTAACCAGCACGACACCCAGAGCGAGAGCGATCAGCGCCAGAGGGAGCGCCTGACCTTCCTCCCGTCCTGCCAGTAGTGCCTGAATTGCTTTCAACGCCGCTCTCTCAGTTCGCTGCTTTACGGTCATGGCCCACCATCACGAAGCGCCAGACCGTGGTAGAGCGTATGGTTCCGGTTCACCTCGCTGTCCCTCCCGACCTGGACGCCATCCGATTCGAGGGCCTGGATACGGTCAGCAGCGCCGGCACTGTTGCGCCAGTACAACGTCATGTCACCGCTGACGCTGGCAGGCCGCCAGACCGAGTAGTCGGCGGTATCCCTCTTCACCCACGCTACCTCCGGCTGAAAGCCGACGCCGGTGATCGAGCGGTTGTCATGACCGTCGCCAGTGTAGGTACCTTGGAGCACCTGGGAGCTTGCCGCCCACGCGATGTAGTGGAAGGTCGTGCCTGATTCGTTGACGTCCCGGTCCCTGCCAATCTGGAACCCATCGGCCTCCAGGGCCTGGATGCGGTTGGCCAGCTGTCCGGTACCGATCATCTGGTAGGAGTTGTCGCCTGAAACCGAAGCGGGCCGAAAGATTGAGTCGTCTCCATCGCCCATCGTGATCACCCACACAGGTTGGAGGCCGACGCCGCTGATCGAACGGTTGTCATGACCGTCGCCAGTGTAGGTGCCCACGGCCAGGTCGCTGCCAGCCCTCATCGCGACCCAGTGGTAGGTCTGGTTCCTCTGGTTGACATCGTTATTTGAGCCTATCGTGAACCCGTCAGCGTCGAGTGATTCTATCCGGTTAGTCTGAAGCGACCCAGTAGAGGTAAGGACCTTGGACCTGTCCCCAACCATGGTGCTGGTGCGGATGATGCCGGAACGATTCCTTTCCGCCTTGATGATGACGACGTCCGGCTGGAAGCCAATGCCGGTGATCTGCCTTCCGTCAGTTCTATTGCCGACGTAGCTCCCCGTCACCAGCCGCATCGCCCCTAAGGGCACGCTGCCCGTGGCGCGCATCAGGACGGACTCCGTCCGCGTCTGAGTCGTGTCACCCTCCACAGACGTGATGCTGACGGTCAGCAGATCGCCGTCCAGAGATGCGCTGAATCCCGACGTATCCAGATTCCGGGCTACCGTTTGACTCGATGGCGTTCCGTCCACCGTCGAGGTCCGCACCAACTCGTCGCCGGACTGGGCATAGGAGCTCTGGTAGGTAGTGCCGCTGACGGCGTCTGTCCAGTTGATGGCCACGCTGTCGGGCAGCACGGTCGCCTCAGCGGACACACCCATCTGAGCGTCCCGGTTCAGCCACTGGAAGGCGGTGCCGTGGTCGTGCAGCACAGCCAGCTTGTCCTGGCCACGGTCGGTAGCAGTCAAGATCTGGAACACAGTCGCTGAGAGGAGCCCCATGACCAGCGCGGCCACGGCCAAGCCGACGAGCAACTCGACCAGGGTGAAGCCCGCCTCGCCTGCCTTCGCTCTCATCGGTACACCTTATAGTCCTCGACGGTCAGCAGCGTCACACCGTCTCTCATGACGGTGACGGTGATCTTCTGGATGGAGCTGTCTCCGCCCGGGATGGAGGTGGCCTCCGCCGAAACGGTGTAGTCGGCTGGCGGGGTCACCGTGGCGTAGGAAGCCGGAGCAGTGAGATACGGCTCGCTCTTGGCGTACTCCAGCTGGGAGCGGGCCAGGTTCTCCGCCGTGACTCTCTCCTCAGTGATGGCGACGCCCCTTGAGCCGGCCGAGATTGCGGCGAGGAGCGCCACCAGCGTGACACCGAGGATAGCGACGGCGATCAGCGTCTCGACGAGCCCAACGCCGGCCTGACCGTCCACAACGGCTGGCCAGAGACTCGCGAGCGCCCGCCGGCGCCCGCGATTATCGCCGCTCGCGCCCCATCTCATCATCGTGTTCACTCTCATTCGATCGACCCCATGATTTCGTACATCGGCATGATTATGGAAAGAGCGATGAACGCCACCAGAGCGCCCACGACAAGGGTCAGCGCCGGCGTGATCATGCCCGTTACCGCGTTGATCCGCTCATCCGCCTGGTTAGCGTAGAACCCGGCCATCGTCTCCAGATTGCTATCCAGGGTGCCCGTCTCTTCGCCCACCTCTACCATCTGAACCAGCATTGGCGGGAAGATCTTCGAGTCCGCCAGAGGCTTCGAGAGGCCTTCCCCCCTTAGCAACCGTTCCTCAACCTCTCGCAAGCGCTCACGAACGATCCGGTTCCCCGTCGTATCGATAGCCAGGTTCATGACTTCCGAAATCGGTATCCCTGCTCGAAGGAGGATGGCCGTAGTGCCGCTGAAGCGGGCGGCGTTGCTCAGGACAACGATGGAGCCGAGCAGCGGCATCCGCAGAAACGCGTAGTCTAGCTGCCTACGGCCCTTGGGCTGCCTCACATACAGACCGCCGATGACCGCCACCACCACCAGCACCACAGATGCGTGAAGCCAATATGCGTTCGCGTAATGGCTCACAGCCAGCAAGATCTTGGTGGGCAGAGGGAGTTCCGCATCGAACTCCTCGAACAGACCCATCAGAGGCGGTAGCGCCGTGGTGACCACGATTGCCACGACGCCGATGGCCATGAGAATGACGAAGGCCGGGTAAGTCATCGCTCCCCTGACCCGTTTGATAATTGACTGCTCCTTCTCCAGGTGAGTCGCCAGTTGCCGCAGAACCACGTCCAGGTTTCCCGTCCGCTCGCCCACGGCGATCATGCGGCTATAGATCGATGGAAACACCTGAGGGTGCTTCCGCAAGGCATCGGAGAGAGCTGACCCCTGCTTGACAGCATCGATCACGTCGCCCAGAACCCGACCCAAGGAGCGCCCCGCCTGCCGGCGCAGTAGCTCCAGGGCGGGTATCACGGCGATGCCGGATTCGATGAGGGTGGCCATCTGACGCGAGAGGGTGACGATCTCTCGCGTCTTGACGCTGAAGAGCGTCGGAAAAAGCTCATCCAGCCGCGGCAATGACCGAGTGGCCCGAAGGGTGACGATCCGGTAGCCCCGCTCCCAGAGTGCCTGTTCGGCTGCCCCCTCACTGCCAGCATCGATCAGGCCCTTTGCCTGCTTGCCCGAGGGTGTGAATGCAACGTATCTGTAAGACAAGGCCACCCCCTCACAAGATGGAGAACGCCGCCCTGATCACCTCATACGGCGTCGTGATGCCCTGCTGGGCCTTCAGCATCCCCTCCCGCCGCATGCTGATCATGCCTTCGCTTTCGGCCTGAGCCTTCAACTGGCTAGACTTCGCACCCTCCAGCAGCAAGCGACGCATCTCCTCGCTGAACACCAGGACCTCGAACACACCCGTCCGGCCCAGGTAGCCCGTGTTGGCGCAGAAGTTGCAGCCGGATCCGTAGTAGAACTCGTCCCGTCTTTCGCCGATCTCGCCTTCATAGGCCAGCCGCTCCTCCGGCGGCGCCTCCGCCAGAGCGCGACAGTGGGGACAAACCCGCCGGAGCAAGCGCTGAGAGACCATCCCCACAAGCGCCGATGCGATGAGGGGAGGATCAATCCCCAGGTCAAGGAGTCGGTATAGCACGCCGACGGCGTCATTGGCGTGTATGGAGGAAAGCACCAAGTGTCCGGTGAGGGCAGCCTGCGTGGCCATCTGGGCGGTCTCTCGGTCTCGCACCTCGCCGATGAGGATCACGTCAGGATCCAGCCGCATGATGGAACGCAATCCACCGGCAAAGGTGATGTCCGCCCGGGGGTTCACCTGGATCTGATTGACATCTTCGAATTGATACTCGATGGGGTCCTCGATGGTGACGATGTTGCGACTCTTGCGGTCCAACTGGTTGACCGAAGCGTACAAGGTTGTGGTCTTCCCGGACCCGGTCGGTCCTGTCACGAAGACCATCCCATAAGGCGACCGCAGTATCTGTAAGTAGCGATCCAGAGCCTCCGGGAGAAACCCCAGGTCCTTCAAGGCGAGAAGGGAGAGCGACGTGTCCAGCACGCGCAGAACGATCATCTCGCCGTGGGCGCTGTCGGAGGTGGCGACCCGGAAGTCCACGTCCTTACCCTCCACTTGGACAGAGAACTGACCATCCTGAGGCCGCCGGCGCTCGGCTATGTTCATGCCCGCCAGTACCTTGATTCGAGAGGCCAGTTGGGCATGGACGCTCAAGGGCAACGTCTGTACCTCGTGGAGGATGCCGTCGATGCGATAGCGGACCCGCAGATGTCCCTCCTGAGGCTCCAGATGAATGTCTGACGCCCGGTCTCTCACTGCCTGGGCCACGAGCAGATCCACAGTCCGCACGATGGGCGCATCGGCCACGAGATCCGACGTCAGCGCTTCTTGGACGGACGTCTCGGTCACTGGCGGGGCCACCTGGCTGATCTGCGCCTCGATCTCACCGCTTGCTCGGTAGTGGCGGTTGATAGCCTCATAGATTTCGCTGGGAACCCCTATAGCGGGCTGGATGGCCATCCTCGCCCGCGTCTTCAGGTCCTCCAGAACCTGGATGTTCCCCGGATCCGCCATCACCACGACCAGGGCATCGTCCGCTATTTCGATTGGGATTAGAACGCGTTGGCGGGCGTAATCCTCGGGGATGAGCTCGAGCGCCTGCGGCTGCACGTCGTGGCGCTTGAGATCCAATAAGGGCACGTTGAGCTGGAGGCTGAGTGCCATCGCCAGCCCGCCTGGCGTCACCAGCCCCTCTGATACCAGGTACTCTCCCAACCACCTGCCGAGTCGGCGAGCCTCTGCTATCGCTGGCTCAAGCTGCTCCTCCGTGAGCACCCCAGATTCAATGAGCATTTCGCCGAGCTTCTTTGTCGGCGGGGCCATCACCGATTCAGACACGCTGTTCCTCCCACTGGGCTAGCAGTGCGCGAAGCGCCTCGACAGAATATGCCGAGGCCTTTGCCTTAGACATTGATGATCAGCCCACCTCCGCTCACCCTGACGCGCACGATGATCGCGCTGTGCTCAGGGCTGAACCTGATGGCGTTACTCACCAGGTTCGTGAGCACCTGGCCGAGCCGCTCCATGTCGCCTTCGACCGGGGACAGATGTGGGGGCAGGACACCCCAGGCCGCGCAGCCAAACAGTCTGCGGAAAGCCCCTGTGAGGTCCCCTAGCGAAGGTTCCTCCAGAGGCTGTCTCACGATGGCCTCGCTCAGACCCAAGGTGACCCGAAGCGTTGCCATGCTGTCGTCCGTGTCGTCGGCACGCTTCATGATTGCCTTGCCCGGCAGCCAGCCGAACCTTCTACTTTGTCGCGCAAGCTGGGCCCTGCGGTCTGCGAATGCCACGTCCCCGCAGGGCCCGGTTGTCAGTAGCCGGTTGACTCTTGGGTCACCTCGCCGGTGGCGTTCACCGAATAGGTGCCCTTGGTCGTCGAATCGCGCATGTACTTGGGGACCAGGTCGAAGCCGGCGGCCCCCATGTCACTGGTGGCAGCCGCCGGTAGGATCACCGGAGTCCAGGCAGACCAGCTCAGATCGGCCATCTTCACGTCCACGGACGTCTGCACGATTTCGAGCTCAGCAGCGCCCGCCTTTGTCTGGGCACCACTGAGGAGCCCTGTGAAGTTGACCGTCACAATGGCGACGAGTATCGCCAGGATGGCCAGCACCACGAGCAGCTCCACCAGGGTGAAGCCCCCCTCACCTCTGTTCTTCCGCTTCTTGCGTTCCATCGCGGATCTACCTCCTTCTGACTGACTCGGCGCTCCCTTCGCACCGTATCTACTCCGTCAGTCACGCGCCCCAGTGTCCGCCCGCAGCCAGTTCTCGATTCCTTGGCGCGTGGTTCCACGGCGGTGCCCTTGATGCTCCCGTCCAGCGGCGAACACAGTATTGAGTTTCTCTTATGTTGAGACGCCCACGCGTGCTGAACGTTACACGGCAGCTCATAGCTTTCTTGCGCACATGTATGCTCCCAATAGCAGCACGCGGCACGCTTGGGCGCTTAAATACAATACGTACGTGCGTGGCGGCCAAACCCACACCCAGACGCAAGTCAAGCCGGCTGTCAGAAGAGGTCCAGCGGCGGAAGAGGCAAACGTCCCAATAGATGCGGACTGTCCTTGCTTCCAGACAACGGTATGTCAGGCTGCAGCGAGGAGCGAGCGGTGATAGAGCAGAGGTCTCCGGCGGAGTTGGCGGCCCAGGCCAGCAGCGAGGATACGAGGAGCTTTGTGCGGAGTGTGAAGCAGGCCACCGACGGGGCCTACCTGAAGGTAGTGGGCTGGGGTTGGTACTACCTGGTAACGGTCTTGGACGATTACAGCCGTTTCATCCTGGCCCGGCGTCTGCAGAGCAACGTGAGCGCTGCCTCCCTCATGGAAGTGGTGCAGAAGACGGAGGCCGCCTTCGGCGCCTCTCGTTTTCCTCAGTGTAGATCGCCCGGCCCAAATGATGAGTACTGCGCCTAGGCGCCTTCGTTACTTACTGCAGCCAGTTGTGTTCTCGCGCAACCACTCCGTTAGGGTCTCGCTGTCCAGCCGCCATTGCTTCCCGACTTTGACCGCTGGCAGATCTCCCCTCCGCACGAGCCTGTACACGGTAGCAGGATGGAACCGTAAGAACTCCGCCACCTCTTCGATGGTCATCAGGGTGCTCTCCCTCGCCCTTTGCGACCTCGCGGCCACTTCCGCGTGAGCGTCCAAGATCCCTCCTCTCAGCACGTCAGTATGCGGCTTCCACCACGTATGAAGAGGTCTAGTGCAAGTCCATGATGCCGTCGATCTCCAGGGCCATGGTGCGCTCGATAGTCAAGAGGGGTGCCGCTTTGATCTTCCCTCCTCGGCCCCTTTTTGATCTGGGCGCTGGATGTATCCTCCTCGCTCTGGCAGAACGCACGCTCGACGAGTGGGCTGGGGTCCGTCCGACGCAACTGCCCTCACGCCGTTCTCACGCTTTTCACATCAAATGGACGCGGTTGATCTATGGATGTTACATTCGCTGACGCGATTTCCGAGGAAATGCCCGCTTTGCCGCCTAAGAGGTGAAGCAGTAGCTGTAGTGCGTGAACTTAGCCCCTGGTTGGACATCCTGGGCTCAGCGATCCTCCAGGGGAAGCTGAGCGCCCTCCCAGCAGCTATCGCCGTCGCAGTCCTCGAGGAGGCTGCCTTCTATGACCAGAGGCTGGGGTATCTCCCTGCCCTTCTCCAAGCGGGTGAGGCTCATGTGGAGGTGGCCGCAGCCGTCGAGGGGGGCGAGATCGCCCAAGTAGGCCCCGGCCGTCAGCGGCACAGGCTCACCGCCCGGCCGGAGATCGCCGCCGATAGTGGCCGGGTCGAGGTGGATGAGGCGCAGCCGCCAGATCGCGTCGGTGGCGTCCCGGAAGTCGATACTGATCGCGGAGCCTCCCTCCGGGCCATGACGCCACTCGCCCTGGCAGAAGAAGGTGGCTGAGTCAACGACGGCGCTGATCTGCCCGTCCACTGGGGAGTAGACCGGCTGGCCCGCCGATTCGCCCCCGACTGGAACGATGTCCAGGGCGAAGGTAGCGTTGTTGGCCGGGGTGTGCAGGCCGCAGTGGTAGCCGCAGGTGACCTGCCAGGTTCCCACCACAGGCATGGGCACAAATGTGTATAGAGGCGTCAAGATCGGCTCCGGCTGGGGATAGAACTCGGCGAAGACGGAGCCCCCGCGGTACGCCCCCCCTTGGGGTTGGAGCTGAGCGAAGACAGAACCCCCGCGCTGTACCTCCTCCCGAATGGGAGACTGGGCGAAGACAGAGCCCTGGCGGTGTGTCTCCCCCGGAGAAGCGGATTCGGCGAGGACGGAGACGCGACGGTATGGCTCCTCCTGCAGAAGGGTGGCCAGGTGGCTGGTCTGGACAGGCCGAGCGGACGTGACTAGGAGCAGCACCACCGCAGCGACGACCAGGCCCGCCATCACTAGCACCAGCACCCAATGGATCGTCGAGAGAGGGTGCCCACAGAAACGCTCGGCTCTCCCGTGCCCTGGGGTTATCGACATCGCTATAGCTAGCCCTCATTATCCTGACGCGGGTGGTGGACGTTTGTTACGGCTGACGCAGGGGTCTTCCAGCTTCTATCAGAGAGGCATGACGCCGTAAGCGGGTACGGGAACCGACGGGGGTTCGCCATTAGCAAGACAAGAGCGCCCATATCGCTGTAACGATTGTCCTCCCATTACGTCTTCAATTCGAGAGAAAGCCGGACCCTTCCGCCCACACCGGGCGGCAGACCCCTGCTTTTCGAGTTGCTGACCCCATAGCGCAAAGGAGGCAAAGCGATGAGGGGAATAGGCACACTACTGAAGACCGCAGCCATCTTAGCCATCCTGGCCCTTCTGATGTACGGTACCGGGTGGCTTTCGACGGCACTAGCCCAATATCCACCCCCTGCTGGCGCAGTAACGGCGTCCGCGGAAGCAGACGCTGCCCCCACCGGCGCATCGGTGGACATCACCTGCACGGTTCTGGACACCGCGGGTGCCCCCGTAGCGAACGAGCTCTGCACCTTCACCATCGTGTCCCAACCCGGAACCGATGCCAGCATCGGCTCCGATCCTGTGACTAAGGTCACGGATGCCAACGGCGTGGCCACGGCCACTCTGCATACCGGCAGCACGGCCGGCGTCATCGTGGTAGAGGTAGAGGCACGAGGCGTCCCCTCGCAGGTCAGCATAACGACCGGCGCGGAGCCTGGGATCGCCCCGCCCTCATCGCCGTCCGAACCGGCGTCCCAACTGCCGGCTACTGGCGCGGGTGGTATCGCAGGGACCTCGGGCGACGCTGCCACCAAGGGCGTCCTCGTTATGGGAGCTTTTACCGCGCTGGCCATGGTCACCGCGGCGAGCGCCTATCTGATACTCAGACGGCGAGTGACTCACTAGACTCCCTGCGGGGGGCCGGTAACTATTCGCCCCGCTAGCGGGGCCGGTGCTATCCGTCCCCCTGGCGGGGCTGTATGTCGGCCAACGCCAAATGTCGCCTGATCAACCAAGGCGTCGGAGCCTACTCCTATACCTGCGGCTGACCGTCGCTCTGACCATCCTGGCCATCATGTTCCTGCCAGGAGAAGTCTGGCAAGCGCCAGCCAACGACTTCGAGGCGAGTGGCTTCGACCCAGCCACCCAGCACGTCCGCGACACGAGCGCCTATGTCTTCGACCCCTTTGTGGTGCTCGAGAACGGTACGTGGGAGCCTTGCCCCTGCGAACCAGGTAGCGACCTGGCCATCGTTGGGCAAGACCTGGCCACGATCAGCGCGCGCAACCCTGAGGGAGCACTGGAGTTAGAAGGTACCTCTGTGATGGTGGACGGCAACCCGACCAAGGTCTACCTGGTTAGCCCATCACAGGTGAACTTCTTCCTCCCGCCTACAGCGGGCCCAACGGCAGTCATCACTCTCATGTCGCAGGGCAAAGAGAGGGCGCAACAGATAATCGGTGTGCAGAGCGCAGACTCTGTAGAAGAGCGCGCCGTCGTCCACATCACCCCCGACAAGCTCCTCCTGGCGTCCTTCCTGGGAGCCGAGCCAGCCGTCCATCTTCTCACCAGCCCCCTCTCTTTCAGGGCCGCCTTCGACGTCACCATCCTCGAGCAGAACGGCTCCGGCCGGCCGCTCCAGGCCATGGTGTGGAATCCCCGCAACTTTGGCAGGGCAGCAGCGGTATTTGAGCCATCACCCACCAGGGAGGTGATCGTCGAGGTGGCCGAGAATCGCGGCGATCTGACTCACCGCATACCCCTGGGCCAATACCGCGTGGGCGAGCCCTACCGCATAGAGATGGAGCTGCACCGCTCACAAGACCTGACGATCAGCTTCTTCGCCTTGCACCCGCTGGATGAGGAGGCGCCAGAAGATGCGCTGACGCCCCACCTGCTGGGCACGGTCACCCTGGCTAGCGACGAGGCACCAGGCCTGTTTGCTGCCTACCGGCCGACCCTGACCGTTGTCAGCAGCGGCAAGGATAGCTTCAACGCTGCCGTCCTCACCAACTACAACCTGGAACTACCGCACGAGAGGTTCACCACCATTCGGGCGGGAGACAAAAAGGCGGCACCGCTGCTCGCTTGTCTCCTGGCGCTGGGCCTGATCACCTACGCCTATCCGGGAGCTCGCTTCCTGCCTCGAGCGCCGTCCGCCGTCCGGCGGTCATGCCGCCGCATCGCCATAGGCATGGGACGCTTCGCCCGAGAGCAGGCACGAAGGCCTGGCAGAACAGCGGCTGCCCTCGCCCTGAGCGTCGGCTTCCCAGCGGCTAATACCTACCTGTTCCGTCTCGGCAGCCACCCCTTCGACATGACCAGCCAAAAGATCTGGGCCTACGTCATCACCCGCTACGGCATCACCGACCTCTACTATGCATCCCAGGTCTCCACTCTGGCCAGCGTCTGGAATGGCATGCCCTTCCACGAGGCGGTTTTCCCCTACGGTCCAGCAATGGCCTACTACTTCGGAGCCATCGGCTACCTGCACCAGCTACTCTTCGGCTCTGCCTCCCCGGATAGCACCAGCCTGGCGGTCATGATCAAGAGCTTCAACCTCTCGGTGGCGCTGCTGGATGGCGTGCTCATCTACTTCCTAGCGCGCGCCTACGGTGCCCGCCGGGCGATG
>Ga0315553_10000967_pt1 | contig 24650 bp, 27 predicted proteins | sample SalMarSW160140MG_FD_203099 | JGI IMG/M metagenome (GOLD analysis project Ga0315553, IMG submission 203099) | Salt marsh sediment microbial communities from the Plum Island Ecosystem LTER, Massachusetts, United States - Salt Marsh Sediment SW1601-40 ... | reverse complement strand
TTCAGATTTTCCTGGGATAACTTTTCCTGCGGGCGAAGTTGTTGTCCATGCTCCCATTGGGGTGCCGCTGCTTCTCTGTATGCCTGTGTTCATGTAGGCTTCGTTGTCGTAGAGCACGTAGAGAAAGTCGTGTCCTCTCTCAACGGCGCCGGATAAAGCTTGGATGCCTATGTCGAAGGTTCCGCCGTCTCCGCCGAAAGCAACGACATCCACGTGGTCATATTTCAGTTGTCCCTTCTTCTTCATAACCTTAAGTGCCGTTTCTATTCCTGCCGCGTTGGCAGCCACGTTCTCGAAGGCGGTGTGTATCCACGGTATCTTCCAGGAAGTGTATGGGTAGATTGTGGAGACCACCTCCATGCATCCTGTAGAGTTGGTGGCTATGACTGGTCCTCTTGCAGCCTTCATTATCAAGCGGAGAGCTATAGCCGGACCGCATCCAGCGCATGCTCTGTGTCCAGAGGAGAAGAGTTCGGGCGTTTGACTGAATTCTTTAGGTGTAACTTTCCATTCTGCCATCTTTTTTCACCTCATTACTCCCTTAATCCAATGAATTGAACTTTGTCTTTGATTTGCCCTGTTTCCGCAATCTTCTGCAGGTCCCGGTAGATGCTGTCGATCATGTAGGGCGGCGTGTCCCTTCCTCCTAAACCGTAGATGTAATTTACTATGGGCGGCTTGTCTGGTAAGTCGTAGAGAAGATGGCGGATTTCATGGAACATTGGTCCTCCGTTTCCGCCGAAGCTGCATGCCCTATCCATTACCGCAACCGCCTTCTTGCCTGAGAGAGAGCTGATTATGTCCTGTGCTGGTAGGGGTCTGAAAACCCTCAGTTTGAGGAGTCCGGCTTTGATTCCGTTTTCGCGCAGCTCGTCTACAGTCGTTTTCACTGTGCCTGCGGTTGAGCCTATACATATTGTGGCTATTTCTGCGTCGTCAAGTCTGTATTGTTCAACTAAACCGTTTCCGTAGCTGCGTCCGCTCTGTTCAGCATACTCGGCGTGAACCTGCTTGATGACTTCAACGGCTCGTCTCATGCCTTCTTCCTGTTGTCTCTTATGCTCAAAATAGTAGTCGTAAAGGTCAAGTGGTCCAATCGTTATGGGGTTCTCTGGGTCAAGCTTGAAAGGAACCATCTTCCCATTGTGATTCATTACCAGCGGAACCTTTCGGGTTCCAACAAATTTTTTCACACTTTCGTCTGGAAGAACATCCACGTTTTCTAATGTGTGACTTAAGACGAAGCCGTCAAGTCCAACCATGGTGGGAAGCATTATCTCCGGGTTCTCGGCTATCCTGAAGGCTTGAATTATCGAGTCGTAGGCTTCTTGGCTGTTCTCCGCGTACATTTGTATCCATCCCAAGTCTCTTGCAGCCATGCTGTCCGAGTGGTCGCAGTGAATGTTAATCGGAGCTGACAGCGCCCGGTTTACAACTGACATGACAACAGGGGCTCTGCAGCCTGAAGTTACGCCCAACATTTCATGCATCAACGCTAAACCCGCTGAGGCTGTGGCAGTGAATGTTCTGGCGCCTGTTGCGGATGCTGTTAGGCAGCATGTCATGGCGCTGTGTTCTGATTCTACGCAGACGAAAGCTGTGTCTACTTCGCCGTCTGCTACGTATTCGCTGAATTTTTCTACGATTATGGTTTGCGGTGTAATCGGGTAGGCAGCTACCACATCCACGTCGCACTGTTTGACGGCATAGGCGACGGCTGCATCTCCGTTCAAGGGCAGTGTTTTCTGTTCGATCTTAGCCATTTTCTGTTCACTCCTTTCCTCCCAAAACCATTTTTATGGCTTCTGCGGGGCATTCGTTGGCGCAGATTCCGCATCCTTTACAGAAGTTATGATCAAATATCATGTCGTTTGTCTCCGGGTCATATTTTATGGCGCCGTCTGGACAGTATATGTGACAGAGCATGCAGCGGACGCACTTTTCTGCGTTCCAAACTGGCTTGTTGGCGCTCCAATCTCCGGTTTTGTATTCTGTGCTGGGAACCCAGCATACGCCAGCTAAAGGAATTTCCTTCCATCCTTTCGGTTCTGGACTCATTCAGGTTTTGCCTCCTTGTAAGCTTCTTTTATTACTCCAATGTTTTTTTCTGCTAGTGGACCCGGAAACCGCTCTTTCACGGCTTGTTCTATGCTTTCCATTTTCACTATCCCTATTGCACGGGCGACTGCCCCCAGCATGGCTGTGTTAGTGATGAATCTTCCAAGAATCCTCATGGCTATGTCAGTAGCGGGAACTGTCCAAACGGTTCCCTCAGCCATTTCCAGTTCTTCCTTCATCTTCTTTGGATCTTTAGGGCTGTTTACTATGAGAATTCCTTTTTCGCCTAAACCATCTGCTACCGGAACGGTTGCCAGAAGGGTTGGATCCATAACTACTGCGAGATCTGGATTGTAGACTGCGCAATGTAGGTTTATGGGTTTGTCGCTGATTCGCGTGTAAGCTTTTACTGGTGCTCCCATTCTTTCGGGACCGAATTCCGGAAAGGATTGGATGTATTTTCCTTCGTGGATTGCAGCTCGTGCCAGAAGTTCGCTTGCTGTCCATGCTCCTTGGCCGCCTCGTCCGTGCCATCTAAACTCTTTGAGGGTCAACAAAGTTCCTCCAAACAGCATCTCACGTACTCAGGTAAATTAGAGACATACAAGTTCTCGCCATTCTTAAATTTTTGGGGAAAATGCTTCTGAAAGAGGTTTATGTGAAAAAATATAAGAGGCTATAATGGCGACATAAAGTTTAATCCATGATGGATGTTGTTTACTAATAGATTGAGGGAATGAGCTTTGGATAAGAAAGAAGCAAAACGTGAAGAGGAGACAACCCAGACAGATAATGTTGTTCTTATAGGCAGAAAACCTGTGATGAACTATGTGACTGCTTGTATAACCTTTTTCAACAGTGGCGAAAAGAATGTGGTTGTTAAGGCAAGGGGAAGAGCAATCTGCAGGGCAGTTGACGCTGTGGAGTTGCTTCGCCGCGCCTTTATCAAAGACTTGGAGATACAACACATCGATATAAACACTGAAGAACTGTTTAGAGCTGAAGGCGGACAAAAATCAAACGTTTCAACAATTGAAATAACTGTCAGTAAAGCCGAACCCAAACAACCTACAGAAGAGGAATAGACTCCCCACTTTACATAACAGATCAATACTTTACGCGAATTTTTTATTGCAGGATATTCCGAGATTGTTTCAGGGGTCTCAGATATCTATAAAAATGGTGTGATTTAATGGATTGTTATTGGTGAGCTGATTGCCTGACTACCCTAAAATTGTTGTTCGCCCTCCTGGTCCGAAGGCTAGAGCCCTCGTCGAAAGAGATTCAGTTACGATTTCGCCTTCGTACACTCGCTATTACCCGCTTGTGATAGATTCTGGAAACAACTGTATAGTGAAGGATGTGGACGGAAACGAATACATTGACTTCAACTCCGGGTTGGCATGCCTAAACGTGGGACACAACCACCCCAAGATAGTCAAGGCGATAAAGAGCCAATGCGACAAATTTCTTCACTACTCCAACACCGACTTCTATTATCCGCAAACCGTGAATCTAGCCGAAAAACTGTTCCAAATAACCCCCGGCACCTTCCAGAAGAAGGTACACTTCGGAAACAGCGGAGCAGAAGCCATAGAAACCGCCATAAAACTCGCCAAATGGCACACCCGCAAACACCAGTTCATCGCCTTCACCGGAGCGTTTCATGGCAGAACATGCGGCGCCACAGCCCTTACCGCCAGCAAACCAACCCAAAGAAGGCACTATTTTCCGTTGCTTCCGGGGATAACCCATGTGCCCTACCCGTACTGTTACCGCTGCCCCTTCGGCTTGTCTTATCCAGAATGCAACTACCGATGCGTAGACTTCATAGATGAGCAGGTTCTGCAGAAATATGTGCCCCCAGAAGAGGTTGCCGGCTTCGTGTTCGAGCCTATCCAAGGCGAAGGCGGATACGTGGTTCCCCCTCCCGAATACTTCCAGCGCCTCAAAAAACTGGCAGACAAATATGGCTTACTGCTGATCGCAGACGAGATTCAATCGGGCATGGGAAGAACAGGAAAATGGTTCGCCATCGAGCATTGGAAAACAGAGCCTGACATCGTTTGCGCAGCCAAATCCTTAGCCTCCGGATTGCCCTTAAGCGCCACCATAGCTAGAGCGCGACTGATGGACTGGGAGGCTGGTTCCCACGCCAGCACTTTTGGAGGTAATCCTTTAGCCTGTGCAGCGTCGCTGAATGTGATTGACGTAATCAGGGAGGAGAAGCTTCTGGAGAACGCTGAGAAACAGGGCGGCTACATCATGAAGTGGCTGAGAGACGTGAAGCAGGAACAGGAAATCGTGGGGGACGTTCGAGGCAAGGGGCTGATGATTGGGGTTGAGTTTGTGGAAGACAAGGAAACCCGGAAGGCTGGGGCAGATCAGGCTAGAGAAGTGATGCTCCGCTGCTGGAGAAGAGGAGTAGCCATCATAACCTGCGGCGTTTCCACCCTCAGACTTATTCCGCCTTTAACCATAACCCGCGAACTGGTGGACACCAGCCTAGAAATAATCGGAGACGCAATCAAAGAAGTCGAAAAAGAACATTCTGCGTAAGGCTACTTTTCTGACTGTTTTATGACCTTTAGGTTTCCCCGTTGCCCCAAATGCAGTTCCGGCTTTCCATCCAGCCCCTCCCGCACGTATCCATGCGAGATTCTAACTGTTTGTCCCCGCTGAATCTTTCCGCCCTCAACCAGCTCCACCTTGTCATCCCACAGAACCGCCCTCAGAGTTCCGCTCTCATCGGAAACGACAAGGCTGGCGAGCTTTCCCTCTGTCCAGTCTCGGCGCTTAAAGGTTTTGGGGGGATAAACGGCGACCACCTGCCCAGCCACAGTCACATCATTCAGTCCCGAAACAAGGTCCTGAATCTTGATTTTGAGCCGAAAAGGCTTCTTAACGATCTCCACCCCCAACTCCGAAGCGGCAATCCGCGCCGCGGTTTCATCGGTTAGAAAATCGCCTGCGCCCCTCTTTTTCTGTTTAATCATATCCATAATTTCTTTGCGGTTAAGGTCGGAGCGGGACGACAGTATTCGGTTAACGATTTCCTCTAAGCTCGTCTTGCTCATTTGTTTTTATTCCTCGTGAATATTGACCTTGTAGTGCCGACTTTTCTTTTGGCTCATGGGTTTGGATGCTGAGCCGCTTGCTTTCTGGTCGAGTATCGTGTATATTGTCTGCTGCCTTAATTGTTCTTTTGCTAATCTTGCTTTCTATTTGGCAGAAAACGAGGGCAAAAAGAAACCTATTCTTCTTCGACGCTTTCCTCTTTGCCGTAAACCAAATACAGGAAGCCTAGAACCAAAGCTATGAAAATCAAAACTGTTAAAATGAGGATTATCCAGCCAAAGTAGTCAGTCGGGGTCATGTAAATCTCTCCTTCGTCTAATATTTGAATGTGACATATTTAAGGTGTAACCTTTTTCCACTCTTCCATCAGGCAGTCGTAGAGCCTATCCTCTTCCTCAACCTTGTCATACCCCTCCAAAGCATCCGCTAATTTCTGGGCAATAAAGTGGTAACAGATGTGTGCTTCTCTGTCCATTACTCGGAAATAGAAATCGTCGCAGGAACAGAAACCCGCGGCTGGCAAAATCTGGTATTCCCTTTCTCTGCCCACAACTATCCAGACAATTCTGCCGCTGGGGCTAAAAACATACTTTTTGACTCGTTTCTCCTTTATGGTGTCCCATGCTTTAGTGAACTGTGAACCAAACGCCTCTGAAAGCTGGGTTAACTGGTTAGCCGTTAACTCTCCCTTGGTTTTCGCTTCCTCGCAGACTTTTTCGAGCACCTTGATTTCTTTGGGCACTTTCACCGTTTATCTTTCCTTCAGAGTGCTATGGACTTGTGGGGAGAAGCGTTTGCGTTTCAACAGCGGAGGTCACAGCCGTTTTTCGCGTTACTCGATTTTTATCTGTTCTCCGCTGGGCTTCTTTTTCTCTCCGATTTTGGATACTGTAACCTCTAGCACTCCATTTTTGTATGAGGTTTTAGCTTTCTTGGGGTCAATTTTCGCTGGCATCTCAATTTCTTTGAAGTACTTACGCTCAGGAGCCTCAACAGAAATCGTTAACTTGTCCTCTGCTCCAGAAAGTTTGATGTCCTCTTTTGCGACGCCAGGCAATTCCACTATGACCTTTATCTCCCCGTTTGTGTCTATTATGTCCACAAGCGGTTCCCTTTCTTGCTTTACATCAATGCATGGTTTGTTTAAGCCGCAGGATTCAAGGTCGCTTGAAGGTTTGACGTTGCCGAATTCCCTTATTTTCGGTTTTCCATCCGGTCCAATGGTCATGCTGTACCCGTACACGAAGGGTCCCCACTCAGCACTTGTCGAGCCGTCAGGAAGCTTGCGTTCCCGTTTCAGGTCTTCTGGGATGCGAGTTTTGAATTGGCTGAACTCTCTTTCCATCATCTCCTCCATTTCCTTCATCATCTCTTCGATGTCTCCGAAGAACCAGTTTCCAAAAAATGGGTTCCGCTTCTTTCTTTTTCTGTACCATTCAGGCAAGTCATCCTCTGACATTCTTTCACCCTCGCAAGTACGTACGCACTGAAATTCATTAAAACCTTTCTGAACTGAACTTCTGCCAAATGATAACTGGAGATGTTTTCATGTTTAACTCAGCGCTTTCAGCTGATCAACTGTTCCCAGAAATGTTCCGTCCAGAAGATAAACCTCCGCCTCATCCATGTTTACGCAGCCGGAACGTAATATTGGACCAATAAACGCGCCGCTCTTCTTTTTTCCTCTCTTTCCCTCGTTGATTGGTCTGCCCCCAAGGAACTGGTTGAAGGAGGGCATTATGAACAGCTGCGAAACCTTAACTTTCACCTTATACTGCTCCTCAAGAACCGCGGAAAGATTGTTGCCGTTTTTTTTGGCGCCCAAACGGTTAAGAATACTCCCCGCTAGCTGCATTCCGTCGCATGGCGCCTTGACCAGAACCTGTTTCGTCATCCTGAAGCCCATGGGGTCGCGGATAAGCACTGTGGGGTGAACATGACCTGAAATTAGGCTTCTGCATTCTAGAAGTTCTGGCGCTGGCCATGCGTGCCCATGGAAGAGTCCGACATCTCCGAAGCTGACTCCTGTTGAGGGGATGATTTTCACGTTTTCGGGGAGGAGGGGCTCAAGGTTTCCATCGTGGTTTCCCAGAACGACTTGGAGGTCTGGAACCATTTTTTGTATGTCCTCGAAGAATTCTGGGATGTCCCGCCACTCTTCCATCTCCACCTTTGCGATGGCGTCCTTTATGTCTCCCAGAAATATTACTTGTGTGGGTTTGGATTCTTTGATTAGCCTAAGCAGTGTGTTCTTGATTTTTGGGGTTTGGGGGGGAACGTGGATTCCTCTTTTGCTTAGCAGTCTTTCCCAGCCTATGTGAAGGTCAGAAACCACCAGCGCTCGGTCATGTTTCTTCTGCAGTATCAGGGCTGGATACGGCTGTACAGGCTTTATCTGCGTCAAGTTACCACACGTAACTCTCTGGTTTTCTCTGTTAAAAACTGGACTGCCAGCGTCACCTGTTTAATGCCTCTTGGATGGCTTCGTAGATGCTCCTGTTAGCTGCCGCGATGAAGGACAGTCTTTGGGTGGGCGCTAAGGGAACGTCCAGTTCTTCGCCTTCCGGCGAAACCATGATTCCGCCTGCCTCGCGGAGTATAAGATGGGAGGCAACCATGTCTGTTACCCGCAGTTTTCCGCGGATGTCGATGAAGGCGTCTGTGGAGCCGTCTGCAACGTAGCAGATGTCTAGGGCGTTGGCTCCGAAGTGGCGGAAATGTTTTCCCCTCTTGAATAAGCCTTCCAGTTTGGCTACCAGCTCCTCTATCTTGAAGGTGTTCAAGTCAACGCCGATTAAAGCGTCTTCCAAGTCCGAAGTTTCGGAGGTCTTGATTCTTTCACCGTTTTTGAAGGCGCCCCCATTCTTCTGTGCAGTGTAGGTTATGTCGTGTATGATGTCGTGTACGATTGCCGTTTCCACGTCCCTAAGCCACGGTCCCCTAGAAACCGCAATAACGTTAGCGCTGAAGGGTATTCCTCGGACAGCGTTGGTTGTGCCGTCCACGGGGTCTGTTGTAACATAAAATTCGGAGGGTCCAAAACCGATCTTTTTTGTTCCAGCCTCTTCGCTGACAAGCGTACACGATATTTCGTGCTTGCCTAGACAGTCTATCAGCGCCTTCTCCGCAGCCAAATCGATCCTCTTTGATGTGTCGCCGCCTGCTCCAACCCCAAAACCTACAGCGGCTTTCGGCGAGCCATAATATCTGAGGGCAGCTCTTCTCATCTTCTGTGAGCATTCCCTTAGTATTTCCATCCAGTCCATAATCTTTCACGTCACACTTGGCTTAGGGGATAACTGCTTCATTAATCTTTTAAGCTACAGTGCAAGCGAAAAGACACTTAAGGAAGAATATTGCCTTCAAAACAATAGGGGCGGGGGTCGCCAAGCCAGGTCAAAGGCGCAGGCTTCAGGAGCCTGTCCCGTAGGGGTTCGTGGGTTCGAATCCCACTCCCCGCACCAAAAAATAACTGGCAACTTGAGATGCTGACACGTAGCGATTGAGCAACCACACTGAAGGCTTACCGACATGCTGCAACTCAGTTAAGCCGCTACGTTATTTTATTATTGATTGTACTCTGCCGACTTTGCCGTCTGTAAGTCGTACTTTGATTCCGTGGGGGTGAGTTGAGCTGTTGGTGAGGATATCCTTGACTGTGCCCTCGGTTAATTTTCCGCTCCGCTGGTGCTGCTTCAAGACTATTTGTACGCGGATGCCCTGCTTGATTTGGTTCCTCTGCTGATTAGGTTGCATTTCCAGTCCTACATGCTTCACTGCTTATAGCTCGTTCGCACGAACACGTGTGACTTAAACTATGTTATCTCTCGTAACTAATATTCGACTAATTTTCTTCGAGCAAAGCGAGTATTCAAAAACAAATTTATAGGTGTACCAACTGCAATCACCCATACGTATACTACTCAATCTATGTTTTAGATGGAGGAAAAAAGTTGCCCAAAAAAAGCAAGAAAAGCAAACAAGACAAAACAGCGGGTATAGAAAAACATAAACAGGCCCTAAGAGAAAAGAAAATGAAGAAGAAAGAAAAAAAGAAAGTCACAATTCCCGCCAACTATAGAAAAAAATAGTTCTTCTAAAACAAAATTTTCTTTCACCCTAAAAACAGGGGGTTCGCGGGAGACCTCGCCAATGGTATCTGCACATAACAAATTATTGTCTTCTGAACTTTATTTTGAGAAGCGTTCACACGTTATTTGCTAGTAACTTTAGGTTCGAATCCCACTCCCCGCACCATTTGATTCACGCGCGTTCGATTAGCCCTAAAATGATTTATACTAAAAATGTTAGATGATGTGATAATAAAATTCTAAAGAGGGAAAATTTTGTCGCTTATTCCAGCTTTTGAGTTGGGTTTGTGGAACGCTTGGATTCTTGTCATTCCTATCCTGATCATCTCCTTCTCTGATATGAGAGTGACAGCTGCTAGGGAATCGGGGGAAGCAGGAGATTTTCAGCTAACTAAAAAGGAGAACAGACTCACTTACGCTGTTTTCTTGCCTATGCTAGTTTCTTGGGTTTATGCCGTTTTCTTGCCTCTACAACTTGGAACAACATGGCTAATCATCGGTCTACTATTCTATTTGTTTGGAATAGTTTTCACCCTTGTTGCAATTCGGAATTTCGCTGCCAGTCCTAAGGACAAGGTCATAACCAAGGGTCTTTATAGCTTTACAAGAAATCCCACGTACATTGGTATGGTTCTAATGCAAACTGGTTTGGGAATAGCCTGCTCCTCTTGGCTGTACCTTCTCCTAACAGTGGCGCTGATGATTCTGCTCAACGCCAACTTGTCAGCTGAAGAACGTTACTGCCTCTACAGGTACGGAGACGACTACCAAAAATACGTGAACAGCACACCCAGATGGATAGGCACACCAAAATCAAAAAACAAAGAATGAACATTTTACAAGTATTGTGCAAATCCCCCGCACCAGTTTATGTGCGTAGCGGCAATCATAGTAGGAGCCTAATAAAGGTACATTGTTGAAAACAGTATTTTTTCCTGAAAACCAAGCAACAAAAATAAACTGTTACCGGTAGGGGTTACCAGCCCCACATTCCGCCGCTACCGACAGTCGTTACAATCTCTGAAATAGTGAAGCTGGCATATTGGGTTCCTGGAGTGTAGGTTCCATCCTCATATACGCCGTATGAGATAGTGCCTGTGGAGCTTCCTCCCAGATACACTTTATACGAACCAGTTGCAAGCTCAGGAGAAGAGAAGACTATCGATTGATACGTTTTTGTGGGACGGAATGTAAGAACTGTTTCGCCTGAAGCAGTTTGGATATTCACTAACGTGTATGCTGACTGCGGTGAGCGAAGATTCACGAGCACAGAATACTGGGTGGATAATTCTGGGGTTGGAGCCTGCGGCATGTCAGCGCTTCCAACAGCCACTATTGTGCCACCTGTGAGTTTGAATTTGCCTGACCCATAATCTATTGCACCATTGGGGAAAGATCCTGGGATAGGCCCATTTACAATCACGAAACCGTCATTCATTTCAATGTATCCACCTGTGTCAAGTCCGTCACCGCCTGAATCGATAACAATAAAGCCGCCGTTAATGTAAAGGTAAGACTCGTCTTTCTCGTCAAAACCGCCTCCTCCCCATCCTCCACCTGTTGTAGAGCCGTCATTCGCTTCAACCGTGTTTAATGCGTCGTCGCTTGCAGTAAGCTGGATATAGCCGTTGTTAATGGTGATTGTTTCACTCTCCATCCCCTCAAATGATTGTGATATATCAAATGTTCCGTTGTTGATTTCCAAAGATTTGTCGGCGTGGATGCCGTCGTCCCCTGAGGCGATGTGGTATGTGCCGTTATTTATGATAATCATGTGATCTGAGTGAATTGCATCATCAGAAGAGCTGATGCTAAAAGTTCCACCATCTATAATTATGAATACTCCTGCTTTCAGCCCTTTAGTGGATACATTTTCGTCTAGCCATGCGTTGCTTCCGCCGCCGCTTGTCAACGTGATGGTTCCGCCAGTTACCAAAAGATCTGTTTGGGCACTGATAGCGTCCCCTTTGGTAGAAGCGACCTTTATCGTGCCATCTTCAATAGAAACGTATCCTCTATCCTCTTCTTCGGCATTATCCGATTTCAAGCCGTCGCCAACCGAGTTTACAGTAATGTTTCCGCCTTTAATCACCAGGTAATTTTTGCCCCTAATCCCGTCATCGACTGAAGTCACCGTGATGTTCCCGCTTTTGATGATGAGTCCGTCGTTGCTTCGAATAGCGTCGTTAGCGTTTGCGTATACTGTGAGCGCTCCATTTCCGCAGATTGTTAGGTCGTCTCTACTGGCGAGTGTACCGTTGTTTTCGTTGTTCGCGTTGTCTGTTAGATAATTTTCTGTGTTGTCGGCGAGGACTATGACTGTTTTTTTTGCGTCTTCGACATAGATGGGGGCGTTTGTGGTGCTGCTGATGTTGACTCCGTTTAAAATAAGTTTCACAGTCTCTTCATCGTTGGTGTCTACGACTATCTGCCCGTCTTCCAAGGTGCCGCTTATGCTGTAGGTGCCCGCAGAGGTGATGGTAAGTTTTGTGCCGGTGATTCTGGCGCCGTTTTCGTTATCGACGCTGATGGAATCTGTGTTCAGCGTTATTGCGGTGACGCTGGAGCTATCCCACGTATAATCTTCATCCTCTTCATGGTCTTCTTGGTTGAGTTGCGGTGTGTCAGGTTTCGTGGTGTTTGAAGGGTTGTCGGGTGTGTCGCCAGATGGGTTGTCTGGTTCGTCAGGTGGGTTGTTTGGAGTATCTGGGTTGTCGCCTGTCGTGCTATTAGTGCTTGTGTTGTCTCCTATTGGAGTTGCTGTGTCGCCGTTGGTGGTGCTATTGGTGCTCGGGTTCTCTACTGGTGTCTCTGTGCTGTTGGATGGGTTGTCTGGTTCGCTAGGTTGGTTGTTTGTGCTGTTGGTGCTTGTGTTGTTTTCTGTCGGAGTGTCTGGGTTGTCACCTGTTGTGCTGTTGTCGGGCGTAATGTTTTCGGGTGTAGTATTGGCAACATCTTGACCCCAGTTCAAATTGACGTATCCTACAACAATTAATAGTATACACACAGTTCCGAGGAGAAACATCAATTTTCGTTTTGTCATCTTTATGCCCATAAGAAGCTCTATATAGACTATATAACAGTTTTTCATAATTTAGCACTTCCGATATTTTGGTTGAAAAACTATGTTAAATTTGATGCTGGATTAGAAAATTTCGAGAACAGACAAACCTTCGACGCCGCTTGGAGATACTCACAGAAATGGTGAAACAACCATATTAGGAGACTAATAGAGGTACATTGTTGAAAACAGTATTTTTTCCTGAAAACCAAGCAACAAAAATAAACTGTTACCGATGCGCAAAATAAGCCGTCAGCTTCCCATCAACGCTGTCAACCCTGACGAAACCGAAACGCTGGAACTGGATAACCTCATCTGGCTTCAACGCCCTGCAAGCCTCCTCCGCAACGCCCTCAGCCACAGAAGCGTCAGGCATAACAACCTCGCATGGAACACCGCCGCCAACAGGAACCCAGTGAATCAACGGCGCCCCAACCTTCTTGGCTTCCTCGTAAGACTCGCCCAGAAAAGTGGCTTGAACCAAGGTTTCTTCAACCTTTTCCACTCTAAAATTGAAGAGATCCATAAAGCGGATTGCCTGTTTATCTTCTAAAAGATTCACATCACTCTTTGATATCAAGAACGCTGCCTCTCCTTTAGAAGGCTTAACGTCAAAGACTCGAAAACCCATTTCGGGGTAATCAGGATGCAGCGGAACCTTCGCCGTGAAAGCATGCGGAACATCTTTAACAACTACTTTGACTGGGTTGCTAACAAAGAAGTAACGCTTCGCTGTGGGGTCGATTTGCTTTCTGTTGTGCGCGTACAAGTTTTTCCAGCTTAAAACAACATCCGCAGGCTTGGGACCAACATCAACCATCAAACTGCGGATTGCCTCCGCCGTTATTCCCCTCCTTCTCAGAGCCGCAAGAGTGGCAAGCCGCGGGTCATCCCAGCTTTTGTAATCTCCGCTAGCTAAGCCCTTCACGATTTCTGACTTGCTAAGCGACGCTCCTGTTATCTTCAGTCTGCCGTAATGGATGGTTTCAGGATACTCCCATCCGAAGTGCCTGTACATGTACTCCTGTCTAGCCTGATTGGTCAAATGCTCCTTCCCCCTGATGATGTGAGTTATGCCCATCAGATGATCGTCAACGGCGGTAGAGAAATTGTAGAGAGGCCAAACACGGTATTTGCTGCCCACCCGGGGATGAGGATACCTTTCGGGGTCGATTATTCTCAGCGCAGGCCAGTCTCGAACAGCCGGATTCGGATGACCCAAATCTGTTTTAACTCGCACCACAGCCTCTCCTTCGCCATAAGTTCCATCCAACATCCGGTTCCAGCGAAGCAAGTTTTCGTCCGCCGACAAAATTCGGCACGGGCAAGATTGATTCTTCCTCGTTTTTTCCTGAAAATCTTCCCGTACGCAGGTGCAGACGTAAGCGTTGCCCTTTTTTATGATCTCTTCAGCGTGTTCGTAATAGATTGGGATTCTGTCGCTTTGGATGAATTCGGCGTCCCAGTTGCAGCCCAGCCACTTCAAATCCTCTCGGATCGCCTCATAGAACTCCAATTTCGGCTTCTTAGTTTTCGAGTCCGTGTCCTCGAAGCGGAGAATAAAGGTGCCATTATAGATTTTGGCGTAGTCGTGGCTGAGAATTATTGCCCTAGCCGAGCCTAGGTGCAAAACAAAGTCGGGGTTCGGAGAAAACCGCGTAACAACCTTTTCGTATTTTTTGGCGTTCGGCAACGGGGGAAGCTGCTTTGTTTCCTCTGTTTTTTCTTCAGTTAAAGCCTCAGGCCACTTCTCCTCGACAATCTCTCTCTGCTTCTCTAAGGTGAGCGCGTTAATCTCCTGTATAACATCGTTGATGATTGGGGTAATCTCCCGTATTCTTCTCCTAAACTGGGGATGTTCACCGAGCAGCTTGCCGAAAACAGGTTTCTGTGCAGCTTTTCCGTCGTAACGAAGCGCGTTTAGGAGCACAATTTTTTTGATTATTTCTTTTGCTTCTTTTTCTTCTGTCGGATTCAAGGCATGCCACTTAATTTTGAGTTTAATGTTGCCTAGCGAAAATGAGGTCTGAGAGGCTTATGAGGTCTTCCCTGTCTTCTGAGGCTGGAAAACTAGCCAGCGCCTTTTTGGCTCTTTTGATGTACTTTTCTGCAAGCTGTTTGGCGTAGCTGATTGCCCCCAATGAATCAATCAGACTGATCGTTTCTCGTGTTTCTTCAGGAGACGCATCCTTGTTTCCCAGCGTCTCAAGAATCTTTCGTCTCTGACTCTCTGAAGCCTTTTCCAGCGCATAAACAACCATCAGAGTCCGCTTTCCCTCACGGATGTCATTTCCAACAGGCTTTTTCAGAGCATTCTCATCAGCAGTCAAACCCAGAACATCATCGATTACCTGAAACGCGATTCCCGAGTAATGCCCAAACATTCCGAGGCGCTTAACCTGTTTTTTGTTTGCGCCGCCCAGGATTCCGCCGCACCTTGCAGACGTTTCGAACAGTGCCGCGGTTTTGCCTTTGATCATTTCAAAGTATTCCTCCTCGGAAACGGTTTCCTTGTTTTCAAACATCATGTCTCGGGCCTGCCCCTCGCAGAGGGTTATGGTTGCTTCGCTGATTTCCTTTAACACCTGCAGTATCCGCTTGGGCGTTACATGTTTGGTGTCTGTAAAGCTTGTGATTGCCTCGTAGACCTTGGCGAAGAGCATGTCTCCCGCCACTATGGCGATGGGTACCCCCCATTTGGTGTGAACGGTTGGGACTCCCCGCCTTTTCTCATCCTGATCCATTATGTCATCGTGAATAAGAGTGAAGGTGTGAAGCAACTCTAAAGCCGCCGCCGTCGGAATCGCATCCTCTTCCCTTCCCCCCACCAGCCTGCAGCTCTTCAAAACAAGAAAAGGTCTCAGCCGTTTCCCTCCAGCATCAATTATCTGCCGAGAGGCTCTGTAGAGCAGCTGAGGCTCACTGTTTATGTCAACAATTTTCTGGATGAAACTGTTCACTTTCTCGGCTGATTCAGCTATCTGAGATGACAGCCGACTCATGCTTTTCTCCTCGCATAAACTTCAGGCTGAAAACCTCGCACCTTTAGCCATTCAGCCGTTTTTCCAGTCAACACAACCGGAACTTTCCGCAACTTTTGAATCGAGTTTGCTCCTACAAGAAACATTGCGTTTCTCACTTCCCCAACCAAGTAGCTAAGCGCCTTTTTAACATCTTCCGAGCCAGTTGTGGCTGGACCTAGAAACGGGTAAGTGGCGCTAGCCAAACTTGCGCCTAAAGCTAAAGCCTTTGTTGCATCTATTCCGTTTCTTATTCCACCTGAAGCTATTACAGGCAAATTAACTGACTTGACCGTTTCTACAAGGCTTACTGCTGTAGGTATGCCCCAATCCCAGAAAGTTTCGCCCAGCCTTTGGCTAGACCCATCTTGACGAGCCTTAGCCCTGTAATACTCTACCGCTGCCCAGCTTGTGCCCCCAACCCCAGCCACGTCGATTCCTGCAACCCCAGCTGCTTCAAGCATTGTTGCCTCTTCTGCTGCTATTCCTGCACCAGTTTCCTTCACTATGACTGGAACATCTAACTCTTGGGCAATCTTGCATATTTTTTGGAGAAGATTTGAGTAGTTTGTGTCGCCTTCTGGCTGCACAGCCTCCTGTAACGCGTTCAGGTGGATTGCCAAGGCGTCTGCTTTCACCATCTCAACTGCCTTCTTTGCTTCTTTGACGCCGTATTTGCCGACGAGCTGCGGAGCTCCAATGTTGGCTAGTATGAAGGCTGTTGGCGCCTTTTCTCTAATCACACTAAATGAGCGTTCAACTTTTGGGTTGCCGATTGCTATTCTTTGGCTTCCGACACCCATCCCAAGATGGAGTTCCTCAACTGCTTCGGCTATGGCAGCGTTTATTTTTGTGGCTTTTTCGGTGCCTCCGGTCATGGCTCCCACAAAGAGGGGTGCAGAAAACTTGTAGCCGAAAACGGTTGTGGAAATGTCTATTTTTTCTCTTTCTATTTCAGGAAGAGCCTTGTGGACAAGATGAACGTCTTCAAATCCTGTTGTTGCTCTTCGTGATTGAACATTTTCTTTAAGACAGACTTCTATATGGTCAGCTTTCCTTTCTCCAATCATATCATCCAACTATTTTCACCCTTTCTCAATAATTGTTCCAACCACTTCTTCTCCCTTAAGAGCCTTATAGACCCTCAAGGGCTTTGTGGCGTTCACAATCACCGTTTCGATATCATGCTCAATGGCAAGTTTTACTTCAAGCATCTTTCCAAGCATGCCCCCGGTCACGTCAGTTGCCTTTGACCCTTCAATCTTGTGTTTCAGGCTTTTCAATTCTTCCAAGGTCACGTGACCAATTAGCTGCGCCGAAGAGTCTGCTTTGGGGTCAGCTGTGTACAGGCCATCAACATCCGCGCCCATTATGATGCGGCATGCGCCAAGTTTTATTGCCAGTGAAGAGACAAGTTGGTCTCCGGACAATATGGCGAAGCCTTTCTCCGAGTCTAGGACAGCGTCTCCGTACAGAACGGGCACAAACCCGAGTTTAAGCATTTTTTTCAACGGCTTCAGTTCCATGTTGACTATTCGACCAGCCTTCGTAACCGCACAGGAGGACGGGTGAACCTCTACTGCGGGAATATTATGGCTTATTAGAGCCTGCATAACCCAACTGTTCAGCAGGGTCATAGCCAGATGGGTCTGCGAAAACCCCAGAATCTGTGACGGGTCAACATACCCTCCTGCTATATCGTATAGTTCCGCAACCGGATGCCCAAAAGAGCCGCCTCCGTGAACCAAGATGAGGGACGAAACCTTGGCTCGAGAAATTTCGTCTGCCAGCCGTTCAATTGTCTGCAAGTCGGGAGTCAATGGCTTCTCCTTGTCTGTTATCACAGAACCGCCCAGCTTCAGAACAGTTGGCTTAACTCTCATCCTTCGCATCATCTTTCCGTATTTTTTATTGTAGGCTAGTTGATTGGCATGTTTTCAACAGGCTACTTTTTTATTGTGACCACACCGTTTTCTATTCGAACAGTGTCTCCGGTTTTCATTTTTGAGATATCGATTTCGTCAACGCAGGGTATCTCCGAGATTATTGCACCCACAGCAACCACCGTCTCGCAGTCCCTGTTTATGATTCCGGCTGGAGCCACCCCGCCCTTTTTCAGTCTGTACAGGGTGTAGGACCCAACTGTTGAGCCTTTACCATTCGGGAAAACCAAGATTTTGTCTCTTATTTGTTTTCCTTGCAGTTCATGCCCCTTTTCCAGTATCTCGCTGGTTTCCGGGTCTACCCCACCGTAGAACGAAATCGGCTGAGTGGTGGTTAACGCTTCGCCCTCTGCAACTCCCTTAAAGATTATTCTTCCTTTCAACTCCATTTTCCCTTCACCGCAGCCTCTATGCACTCCTCTAAGCTCCCCATTTTGGTCAACATCTTGTTGTGCCTCGAATAGTAGCAGCCCTTCGCGGAGGTTGTGGCAACAGCTCTAAACCTTCCCTTCAACGGAGCCACCGCCATGCAGGTGTCACAGGCAAACTTTCCTCCCGCCTTCTCAATCGCTTCCGTGTAGCCTCTATTGTCAGCGAGGTGCTTCATGGACCTTGAAGTTGCAACCCAGAATTCAGTGTTTGCTGATATCTTCTTGTTTTTCAGCAGGTCAGCAATTTTTGCTATCTCTTTGATAGAAGCGTGGGGGCAGCCTATACACACAAAATCGATGTCTTCCACCTCATCGTTAATAGCCTCGTATGCTTCTCTGATGTCGCTGTCCTCAAGGATTATCTTCTCTTTTGGAGGCTTATATTTCTCGGATGCCGGCGTTATTCCCCTCATATAAAACAGCGGTTTTGAGCCGAAAGTCACCACTGAGGCACAGAACGACTTCAATTCGTCCAAGCTCACATCGGTTATGCCTGTAATGTAAGGAATCTTGTTTTGCACCTGCTTTCCAACACAGTAACCAAGCGCCCCCCAATCCGAGAACTTCGACAATTCCGCCGTTACTTCCACGTGAGTGTCTGGAACTCTGTTCTCGTCCAGATGAAGCCCATAGCAGGGTGTTTTTCCCACAAACGCTGCCGCAAGAGCTGAAGGTCCCCCTTCCCTGTTTGTTTTGGCTCCGATAACCGAGTTGGCGAAGGTAACTGCGGAAGATTCTGACCAAGCTATGTGCTCTCCGTATCTGGGCAGGTTGCCTATCAGGTAGGGTGTGCAGGTGCAGGAGATGAGTATCCCCATCTTCCTGAAAGCGTCTATAACCAGATTCTGTTTTCTCGCAAACTCGGGGTCAATCCCAAGATTTCTCCAATCTTCCAGATCCATTCCTGCGGGATTCAAGGTGGTTAGCACTTTGACTTTGCCGTCTTTCGCAAGTTCGTTCAGAAACTCTAGCCCCGCATCCCCAAGGTTATGATAGGATACGCCCGCAACTTGCACAGACCCAACTTCTATGAGTTTTTCGGCGCCGTAAATGTTTCCGAGGGCAACAAGTATCTCCATGGACTTTTTTACTGCGTAGCCCTCTTCGCCATCCAACATTTTTTCTTCATTCTTTGTCAGATACATACAATCACAGGAACTTGTTTAACTCAACCTTTCGGTATTTTTCCTTTTTAAATCCTTTACCTGCCCCTCTGAGGAGTATTGTTGCGTCTAACCCCATCTTGCAGGTTCCAGCTTTTTCCCTCACAATTTCTGGATTCCTATCTTTGTTCTCAGCACTTTAAAGCCTTCATGTTCCATGGCTGCCGCAACTGCTTCCTGCAGGTCTTTTCCGGGCGTCAACGCCACCATGCAGCCTCCGCCGCCACCGCCAGTCATTTTTGCTCCAAACGCCCCCTGCTCCCTAGCCAAATCAACCAAATGGTCCAATTCTTTGCATGAGACCTCGATTTCCTGAAGTAAACGATGATTCTCGTTCATTAATTCGCCAACTTTCTGTAGGTCAAACTCTTCCAGCGCCTTTCTCCCTTTATGCGCCAGCTTTTCTGCTTGCCTGAAGATTTCACCGTATTTTTCGGGGTTTTGTTTCTTTCGTTCCCCAACCCCAGCAACCATAGCCTTAGTGTTAGCGACGATTCCAGTGTTGCCTATGACAATTTCAACTGGCTCTCGTATGCCCAATTGCTCTATCGTGTTTGTGCCTCCGCCCAAATTTTTCTTGAACCAGATCAAGCCGCCGAAGGTTGCTGCGGTGTTGTCGATTCCTGAGGGGTTTCCAGCATAGGCTTTCTCCGCTTCATAGGCAATGTCATTAATTCGTTCATCTGACAAATCTAGGCAGAACTCTTCCGCTATGGCTCTGGCAATCGCAACGCTGCTTGCCGCGGAAGCTCCAAGTCCACTGAATCCGGGCAGGTTTCCGCCCAACCAAACGTCTATAGCAACCTTCTTGACGTCCATGCCCATTGCCGCTAGCATTCTTTCGATTGACTCTAGCTGCTGCAGTTTCTTCTTTTCAGCGTACCCTTTTGCGCCACTTCTCTCGTCCGTTACATTGATTCCTTTTACGGCTTTTTTCACTTCTGCATCAGCCGCTGAATCAACTGCTGAAGCAATCCCTGGTACGCCATGAACAACAAAGTGTTCACCAAACAAAATTGTTTTTCCGAAACCAGAACCTCTACCCATCGGAACATACCCAAAAGACAATGGAATAGAATATAATAAAATACTTTTAGGTTAGTTAACAACCTAAATTTCTTTCGTGATATTCATGCGCTTGTTTCAAGAATTAACTTACCACGCTTGTCATGTAAATTTGTATCAAGCTCCATATAACAGGCGAGTGATAATAATGCCTCAGGTTCTTCCGCTTAATTGGGAGAAAATATCATGAGCAATCAATCTATAGAACAGAAGCCATCCAGAACAGCTGGAATTGTCTGTTTCTTTCGTGCATGTGCAAACAAAGAAAAAAATGAGCAAATTCGTGGACCCGATCATCTAGCAAAAATCTATCTAAAAGGGTTTGACAGTCTGCTGCTAACCTTCCACAAACTAACATTGACGATAGCCAAAAGAAAGGTGCCAGGAACCTACGAATACGTTATTGCCAGAACCAAATTCTTTGACGAAGTCTTCAAGCAGGCACTTGCGGAGAATTATCCTCAAATCGTATTTCTTGGAGCAGGATATGACACCAGACCTTACCGGTTTAAAGATTCCATAAAGCAAACAGAAATTTTTGAATTGGATGTTCCTACAACACAGCAAATCAAAAAACGGTTTTTGAAAAAATCTAACATCCCCATACCCGATAAGCTACACTTTGTTGCAATCAACTTCAACAAAGAAAACCTTGGCGAAGTCTTGATTAAAGCAGGATTCAAAATGAACAAAAAAACTCTGTTCATCTGGGAGGGCGTCACAGAGTATTTAACCCCTGAAGCGGTAGACTCCACACTAGATTTTATCCGCAAAAACTCTGGAAACACTGTTGCCTTTAACTACATTTACAAATCCGTAGTAGATGGAACCTGCGATTACTACGGCACTAAAGAAGTAGCCAAAGCAGCGTCAGAATCAAATGAGCCATACCAGTTTGGAATTGAAGAAGGCAAAATTGAACAATTTCTAAACGCCAGAAGATTTGAAACAGTCACCCATTATACCGCAGAAGAATTAGAGAAAAAATATCTCACCAAAGACAACGGCTCCATTTTTGGAAAAATATGTGGCCATGTGTGTCTCATACTTGCCTCAGCCAAAACTTAAACAGCTAATTTGGGTTCACTAAACCATTCGAACTTGGCGCGAACCTGCCCTAAATTCCAAACGCATTGACTATGTTTATGTTAACTTTTCGTGAATGCTATGGATGCGTAGCCTACTACTGCAGAACGGTCGCCTATTACGTCGCCGCTTGTCTTGTAGCATAGCAACTGTGCCTTTTTGGCGCCCAGCTCTTTTGCTGCTGTTATGGCGGCTATGGTGGGACCGTAACCGCAGGTGGATATCGCATAAGCTTCTACGGTATTGTAGTATTGTGTTTCGTCCATCTTGAGGACAGCATCTATCGCCATTTTGTCCTTCTTTTCGGCTCTTTCCTGGGGCTCGTAATGGGTCATGTCAGAGGAGGCGATAACCAGCCCGTTCTTTCCCCTCAAGGCTTCTGCAACCGCTTTTCCAACTTCGCGGCTGGACTCTAAGTCTTGCATCATGAAACAGATTGGAACAAACTTGAACTCTGAACCGTAAAGGTATTGAAGGAAGGGGAGTTGAAGCTCAATGGAATGCTCGTAAGCATGCGCCCTATCATCAACATCAACAATTCGGGATGCACTCAAAATCTTGTTAGCGGTTTCGGTGTCAATCTCCACATCGCCCAGAGGCGTACGCCACGCCCCCTCATTCATAATCGAAAGCGCGCTTCCCCGTCCAGTGTGGTTGGGACCAAAAATCACTATAACGTCTGGTTTTCCATCCTTCGCTAGACTGTAATATGCGTGGGCGGCTACAGGACCAGAAGCCATGTATCCGGCGTGGGGAACAACAAGCCCAACAATGTTTCGTGGGCCCTCCTCCACTACTGAAGGAAGGCTGCCGGGTCCCAGCCTATGAGTGAAAAGCTCTTCTATCTGCTTTCTTAAGCTGTTGGGGGTGCCAGCGTACCATGAACCTGCGACTGCCGGGTGCCTAATTTTCAATCGTCGTCTACGTCCCCTCTTTCCCTAGTCAGCTTTATTTCGAAGTCTTCGATGGACTGACTTGGGTCGCCGTCCGGCGGGATTTCGCCTCTCTCGCGCATTATCTGTCTAGCTAGAAGCCAATAGATAACCGCCAATGCCCGTCTTCCCTTGTTGTTGGTGGGTATAACCAAGTCTACAAAGGAGAAGTCGTTGTCGGTGCTGCAAAGCGCTATCACAGGAATTCCTATGCTCGCCGCTTCTTTCACCGCTTGCACATCAGCTTTGGGGTCAGACACTATTATTACGCTGGGTTCAAGGCGATTTGGGTAAAGAGGGTTTGAAAGCATTCCGGGGATGAACCGTCCAACTATGGGGGTTGCTCCAACTACTTCGCAGAATTTCTCTACAGGAGACTGCCCATACAATCTTCCAGCCACAGCCGCTATCTTCGAGGGGTCAAATCGGGCTAGAAACTTTGCAGCCACTCGTATGCGTTCATCCGTTTTTTTTACATCCAAAACGAACAAGCCGTCGGCTCTAACACGGTATATGAACTGTTCCATGTCTTTTGTTCGCATTCTGGTTCCTATATGAACCCCCGCGGACAACAGTGTATCCTGGGGTAACAGAAGGTCTTCCTCGCTGAATGTTTCGATGTTTTCTTCACTTTCGGACAAATTTTTTTCCTCCAATCACTCATAATCTTGCCATTTTGGCTCTGTTTCCAAGAGTTTCCTCTATGCGGATGAGCTCGTTGATTTTCGCCACTCGCTCTCCATGTAACACGCCAGCCTTTATGACCGGGCAAGAGAAAGCAACGGCTAAGTGAGATATATGCGTATCAGTTGTTTCTCCAGAGCGATGTGACATAACCGGAACATACCCAGCCCCCTTCGCCAGTTGCGTAGTCTCCCAAGCGTCCGTGAGCGTGCCCACCTGATTCGTTTTCACAATAAGAGCGTTCCCAGCACACATTTTTATTCCCTGATTTAGCCGTTCAGGGTTTGTGACGAACAAGTCGTCGCCGCAGATGAGGCAATCTTCAACTTTTTTTGTGAGTTCCGCAAAACTTTCAAAGTCATCCTCATGGAAGGGGTCCTCAACATAAGCAAGATTATACTCCTCAATGAGATGCAGCATAAACTCCATCTGCTCTCCAGAATCACGTTTTGTTCCTTCCATAGAATAAACGTAAACCTCTTCTTTTGGGCTCCAGAAACTGGAAGCAGCAACATCGAGACAGGCTCTACATTCGATGCCTAGCTCAGCTGAAACCTCCTCACAAGCCTTTGCAACTATCTTCAGGGCTTCCTCGTTTTCTATGTTGGGCGCCCAAGCTCCCTCGTCTCCTCTTCCGCCAGTAAAGGTTGGGTCAGCCTTTCTGAGAAGAGCGCCGATCCTGTGATGCACCATAATGTTGGCTTTCGCCGCCTCTGCGAAGCTACGTGCCTTAAACGGGATAACCAGATACTCTTGTATGTCCGTTGTCCTTCCGAGGGCATGTTTTCCTCCGCCCAGCACGTTTCCAAGGGGGTATGGAAGCTCGTTTGCGAGGTACCCGGATAGCTGCTGAAACAGGGTTGTGCCGTAGGAGGTTGCGGCTGCTTCTGCCGTGGCTAGGGAAATAGCGAAAACCGTGTTTCCTCCGATGTTTCCGAAGTTTTCTGTTTCGTCGATTTCGTGAAGAAGAGCATCAATTTCCTGTTGTTCTTCAGCGTCCATGCCTATAATTTCTGGGGCAATCAGCTCTTCCACCTTTTTTATAGCCTCGTCCACTCCTCCCTCAGGATAGGAAACCACCTCAGCTTTGCCTTTGCTGGCTCCAGCTGGGGCAGAGGCTCTTCCAAACCCATCAACGGTTACGATGTCAACTTCAATCGTTTCTTCCCCTCTGCTGTTGAAAAGTTTTCGCGCCATAACGTCTTCTATTATGGATGACATGTTTGCTCTCCGCTAAAACGGTTGGTTGCTGTTCATTTTGCCTTTTTCGTAAAACCTGAGAATCTTGTCAGCAATCTCTACGTGAGAAAGAATCATTCGGCGACAGCAATACCTTGTTACTCCTAGGCTGTCCAGAACCTTTTTCGGGTCTTCTCCAGCTTCGACTCTTCGGGTGAACTCTTCCCATTTGTCAGCTATCAGCTTACCGCATGTGAAACAGCGAACTGGGATAATAATTTCAATTCATCCTCCTACACATAATCATGACCTTCAGGTTGTTCCGAGCATTTAATTCCTACTTATACATTTCGGCGTCATTTTGTTTAGACTTCTAATACACACATTTCTTTTAGGGGGTGCTCACCTGTAGCTTTTCTGATCCCTGGCCCTAGCCCCGGGACCTCCGAACTTCTTGGGCTCGCTTCTTCTAGGATCACCGGCAATCATTGTTCGATCATAGTCTCTAAGCGTAGTGCGAAGCCGGGTGCTCTTTGTCCACTTCAGTAGACCCTTAGCTATAGCCATACGAACGGCTTCAGCCTGACCCATGAAGCCTCCTCCAGAAACCTTAACGTTGATGTCAACTTCTTTCCAAACTTTCTCCTCTACCAAAAATAAGGGTTCCAGAATTTTGTCGCGAGCCAGTTTAGGCTCAAAAATCTCTAAGGGCACATTGTTTATTCGGATTCTACCCTTTCCAAGCCTAACTGTGGCTCGAGCTATTGCGGTTTTCCGCTTCCCACTTAACACCAAAACCTTTTTTGATTTAGACAACCTATTCAACCTCTGGGCTCCACCCAATCTCTTTAGCCAATTC
>Ga0315553_10000966_pt1 | contig 24653 bp, 21 predicted proteins | sample SalMarSW160140MG_FD_203099 | JGI IMG/M metagenome (GOLD analysis project Ga0315553, IMG submission 203099) | Salt marsh sediment microbial communities from the Plum Island Ecosystem LTER, Massachusetts, United States - Salt Marsh Sediment SW1601-40 ... | reverse complement strand
TCCAGAAAGCGGTGGCAGGCCTGGACGCGCGAGAAAGCGCGAGGCGGCTGCTGGGAGGCGAAGCGCTGTCGCTGGAGCTCGACGGTGAGACGATCCACCTGGCTCCGGGGGAGATCTCGGTGGATACGCAGGCTCGAGAGGGGTATGCCGTCTCCCAGGAGGGAGACTACGTCGTGAGCGTCGATCTCAGGCTAACAAAGGATCTGATCGAGGAAGGTCTGGCCCGGGAAGTGGTCCGGCGTATCCAGAACCTGCGCAAGGAGGCAGATTTCAGGATCGAGGACAAGATCCGCACCTACTACGAAGGCGACCCAGAGCTGAGCAAGGTCATGCAGGGTCAGGCGGATTACATCATGCAGGAGACCCTCTCAGAGGAGTTGGTCGAGGCTGCGGGACCGCAGGGAAGCCACACAGGGGTGTTTGAGATCGACGGCAAGAAGATCACGTTCTACCTACTCCCCGTGAGTGGTGAAGCTGGGCCTGGATGACCGGGCAGCGCTTGCTTCCGAGATCGAACTGGGCTAGAATAGTAGCAAACGTCGCGCGACGACAAGAACGGCTCAGACTCGACTGATCGCAGTGCGGGCTGCGTTCACGTGGCGTAGCGAGGCACTGACGGGTCGAGTGGTCGGGGAAAGAGGCAAGAGGTGCCAAGGGCGTACGCTGATCTGAAAGAGGAACTGGAGTTCGAGCTTGTCCGGCTCGGTGACGAGATCCGGGAGCTTGGCGCGCGCGAAGAGGAGCGCCCGGGGTACGGCAATCACATGGCCGACGACGCCACAGGCGTCTTCGAACAGACCCGGAATCTGTCCCTATGTACCAGCCTGAGAGAGAGACTGCGACTGGTGGAAGAGGCGCTGGCCCGGTTCGACACGGGGACGTACGGCACCTGCGAGGACTGCGGGGGTACGATAGAGTGGGGGCGGCTAAAGACTCTTCCGTATACGGGGCTCTGTGTGGAATGCGTTCGACGCCACGAGAGGAATCGATAGAACACAAATCCGTTCTGGCCAGCGGCAAGGCAGGGTGGGCGCTGTTCTTCGGGGTAGCCGCCCTTGTTCTTGCGGTAGACCAGATCACGAAGCACATGGTGCTGACGCATCTAGCGATCGGAGAGATCTGGAATCCTATCTCGTTTCTGACCCCCTTCGTTCGAGTGACACACATCACCAACACGGGTGCCGCTTTCGGCATGTTTCGGGAGTACGGGGTCTTCTTTGCCGTCGTTGCCGTCGTGGTCGTGATTGGCATCGTGGCCTTCTACAGCTATCTCCCACCGAGACAGGGTCTGCTAAGGGTCAGTCTGGGACTTCAGTTGGGCGGAGCACTTGGCAACCTGGTGGATCGGATCCGTTTGGGCAATGTGGTGGATTTCATTGACTTCAGGATCTGGCCGGCGGTATTCAACTTGGCTGATACCGCTATCGTCGTTGGCGTGGCCATCTTGGCCTTCTTCCTTCTGTTCAGCAAGCAGGAAGGCGACTAGGCGGTGAAGCGACCACGGTAGGGTGAGGTTACAGTTTATCCTCCGGATGCACCGAGCGCTGAGCTGGCCTCGGTGCTTTTTTGATGCGGTGGGCCAATGGACAAGAAGCTGCAACTGACCGTCAGTGAGGGTGGCGAGCGCGTGGACAAGTACGTGGCAGGGGAGGTCCCCTCTCTCTCGCGCTCGCAAGTCCAGGACCTCATCGCTCGTGGGCTGATCACGGTCAATGGAATCGAGGTCAAGCCGAGCCAACGCCTGAAAGAGGGCGACTCAGTTGGTGTGATCGTACCGCCTGCGGAAGAGGTCGAGTTAGTCCCGGAGCGTATCCCACTGAGGATTGTGTACGAGGATGAAGACCTGGTAGTAGTGGACAAGCCCCCGGGTCTGGTCGTGCACCCTGCTGCCGGGCACCAGAGAGGTACGCTACTCAACGCTCTGCTAGCTCGGTACCCTGACCTGCCGTTGGATGAAGAGAAACGTTCGGGTATCGTGCACAGGCTAGACAAGGATACTTCTGGGCTGATCGTAGTGGCCAGAAGCCGCGATGCCCGAGAGCACCTCCAGGCTCAGTTCAAGGCCAGGGAGGTGCTCAAGGTCTATCTCTCGCTGGTGGAAGGCGTGGTGGAGCCAAGGAATGGGGTCATAGAGGCGTCCATCGGCCGGGACTCCAGGGATCGCAAACGCATGGCAGTTGTGCGGAGCGGCGGGCGTCGAGCGGTGACCGAATTCCGCGTCTTGGAGCGACTGGGGGAGTATACTCTGCTGGAAACGAGGCCCAGGACAGGACGCACGCATCAGGTCCGGGTGCACCTGGCCTTTCTTGGGCATCCTGTAGTGGGCGACAGTGTCTACGGCCATCGGAAGCAGCGTCTGGGACTGGAGAGACAGTTCTTGCATGCTCACCGCCTGGCTTTCCGGCACCCTTCCTCGGACCGTCAAGTGGATCTGGTGTCGGAACTGCCTCCAGACCTGGAGCGCGTACTGGAAATGCTGCGAAGGCCGAATCTGATCAGCGCTGAGGAGTGGGAACGGCTCGGACCGCTGTCGTAGGTACCCTGGCTGCCGGGAGTCAGGGGAGACAGTCGGACGGGTCGAGTGAGGGAGCGGCAAACACGTGGTCGTGAACAATGATCGTGGAGCACTGAGAATCGTCGTGCTGGGATCGGGACCGGCTCTGGCGAGTGCGAATCAGGACAATACGTACTTCCTGGTGGAGAATGAGGGGGAAGGGTTGCTCATCGACTGCGGGGGAAGCCCATTCCATAAGCTGCTCAAGGTGGGGGCGGAGCCGAACGGGCTGAAGGGTGTGATCCTGACCCATGCCCATCCGGACCACGTCTATGGGCTTCCGTCACTCGTTCACGAACTGTGGCTCTATGGCAGGCGAGCGCCGCTCCGAGTCTTCGCCAACCGCGAGACGCTGAGAGTGGCTCTGGCGTTGGTGGATCTGTTCGATCTCCGTAGCAAGCCCGTGCCGCTGGAGTTCGAGGTGATACCGAGCGAAGAGGAGCATCTGGTGATGGAGGACTGGGGTCTGATCGTTCACACCAGCCCTGTCAAACACGAAGTGCCCACGGTAGGCGTGAAGATCACCTCTGGCGCCACGGGTAAAGCGGCCGTCTTCTCAGCGGATACCAGCCCGTGCCCGGAGCTCGTATCCCTGGCCAAAGGGGCCGCGCTACTGTTCTGCGAATGCACTGTTGAGAAGCCTCACCCGTTTCACAGCACGCCCAGGCAAGTGGGAGAGATCGCCGCCGAGGCTGGCGTGGGAGAGGTGATACTGGTGCACTACCATCGCAATCTGGTCAAAGAGCCGTACTTGACCAGTGCGGAGATAGGGAAGCGGTATCCGGGGCCGGTTCGGTTCGCCAAGGACTTCGATGTGTATGAGTTGTGACCGAGGATCGTGCGGACAGTGCTTGGTCTGCTACTGGTTTCCGGAGGCACAGAGTTCGTCCAGGCCCATGTTGACGAGTATGGCGGCCACGAGATATGCGGGGACCTGGGCTTTGGTGGAAAAGGGGTTTCTCTCGACCAGGGGTGAGAGCGCTTCTCCCAAGGCTACGATCAGCTTCTCGCTATCTTGTAGCTCAGGGTCAGCTTTCTTCGCTTCGTAGCCCCATTCGTCGCACACGCATTCCTGAAGGCTGGGCAGGAGTTCATGGAGCCAGACGCGTCCCTTCCCCTTGAAGCGGTAGGAGGCCCGTTTTCCTCCGGGGGAGGAAGCGCCGTAGTAGCGGTCCAGCTCCCTGAAGAGCCTCTTCTGGTCCCACTTCAGGTATCTCTGTATCTCCTGCTTCTCAGATTCCGAAAGCTCAGGCATTGGCTATGTGGTCCCCGATTCTCTGCTCGTCCTAGTGGGGACTATACCACAAGCGAGGAAGCTGGTCAAGGCACGCACGGTAAGTGTGGAGAAGGCGTCCTTAGAGCGCAAGGCGTCGGGCTCCGATGATCCCAGCCGAGGGGAACATCCTTCCTGCGCCTCTCGGAAGCGTCTGAAGCAGGCTTCCTTGTTACCTGGTTGGATTTCGGTCGCACACTGCCGTGCCCTCAAGCCTCGACGTACACCGCAGTATGACGCGCATGGCTCTCGGATGGGGCAGTGAAGTGAGCGGCGGGGGCGCAATAGGGGTGCTTGGGGGGTGTCGTGGGTCGACGGCCGGGTGGGTGCTTTGCAATCGATGGTGGAACGCGCGGCGCGGTCTGCTGGTCAGAGGACCTTGATCCGGCGGGTGGTCGTGACTATAATGGCGTGGCAGTGGCCTGATGTTGTCTTGGGTACCGAAAGGAGACGCGCTTGAAAGGCGAACTGGTCCGCGTGTGGACGGAGGACGGACTTCAGCTACAGGGGCTGTACTGCGAGCCACGGAGGAGTAGTAGCCTTCCGGCAGTGCTCCACATCCACGGCGCCTCTTCGAACTTCTACCGCAGCGAGTTCCTGGACACACTTGCGGGAAAGCTGGTCGAACGGGGCTATGCGTTTGCCACTGGGAACACGCGGGGTCACGACATCGTGAACACGGTCTATACCAGGGATCCCACCGCGAGCAGGCGTATCGGGGTCGCCTTCGAGGTCTTCGAGGAGTGCCTGCTGGACATCGCGGCTTGGCTGAACCTCCTGCAAGAGCGTGGCCACGACGAGATGATACTGCTGGGGCACAGCGCTGGGGCTCACAAGGTGGCGTTCTACCAGAGTGAGACGTCGGATGAGCGAGTGCAGGGGCTCGTCTTTCTGTCACCGGCTGACCAGGGTCTCTGGGTAGAAGCGATTTCAGATCGGCTAGAAGGGATCTCGAGATCGGTCAGTGATATGGTAGACAGAGGGCAAGGCGACTACCTGGTGCAGGACTCGCTGGCCCCCTATCCTATGTCGGCGAGAGCGATCCACAGCCGTCTGATTTCCCCCAAGTCCGACATCTTCAAGTTCGGCAGGCCTGACGAGGCGTGGGAAGTGGTGGGTCGTTTGGACTGTCCCATACTGGCCACAATGGGCACGGTAGCCGAGTTCGCCGGGCCAACGCCAGATGAGGCCCTGGCTACCCTCAAGGCCAAGGCGGCATCCAGCCCTCGGTGTGACACATTGGTGCTTGAAGGCGCACCCCACAACTACCGCGGCCATGAGGCCGAGATCACAGAAGCCATCGGTGACTGGTTGGTAGGCGTGGTTGGAGCCTAACGGCGCTGGGCGGAGGGCTGCCTGCTGGAGGTAGGCGCTTCCCTGGTGAGGGGCTGGCACGGTGGGAGTTGCCAACCTCAGGTTTCTGACCAAGGCTCACACATCCTCATGAGAGTACGTTCCTGTGGCTCTCGACGCTCATCAGTTGACTAGCTACCTCGCTGGATATATCATCTCGGAGCGTATGATCTCCCACCGGACCGTGCGGCAGATATCGCTGGCAGCGATGTCTCGGCAGTTTGGATGTCGCTGTCTGCAAGGGCACGATGGCGTAGATGGCAGAGTACAGCGAGGACGAGCGGCTAGTAAGGCGTGCGCAGGAGGGTGACCAAGCCGCGTTTGGCAAGATCTATGAGCTGCACCAACCTGTGGTGTTCCGCTACGTGTACTACCGCGTCGGAGACGTGTCCACAGCCGAGGACCTGACTTCGACAGTGTTCACACGGCTGGTGGAGAAGATCGACAGCTACCGCTATCGTGGCCATCCCCTTTTGGCTTGGATCTACACTATCGCCCGCAACGTGGTGGCCGACTACCATCGGGACACTGAGCGCTCGAGGGTGGTCCCTCTGGACGATCGACTCGTAGACCGCTCCTCGAACGTGGAAAGCGCGGTGCAGCGGCGGTTGACCAAGAGCCGCTTGGCGGCGGCGATGACTGAACTGACCGAAGAGCAGCGCCAGGTGGTCATCTTGAGATTCATTGAGGGCATGAGCTGCAAAGAAGTCGGTCGCATGCTCGACAAGTCGACTGGAGCGGTGAAGGCACTTCAGCACCGTGGTCTGGCCGCTCTAGCGCGCATCCTCGGTCCAGAGGGCCCTTAGGCTGTCATTCTCACCGGTCCCCGACTTTTCGACCAACCCGTATCCTTTCGTGCCCCTACCTCGTTAGACACGACAGAGAGTGCATAAAGGCCGATGTGTCATGGCGAACGTAGATAACATTCTAGAGGAATGCGTCGAAGAGGTGCTCGCTGGACGGTCAACAGTGGATGAGTGTCTGGCGGCTTATCCGCAGTACGCGGATGCCCTTCGGCCTCTCCTGCAGGCTGCAGTGGAGATCGAGGCACTAGACCGACTGGAAGCCTCACCGGTTGCGTTCCAGGCTGGTAAGCGCCTCATGATGGAGGCGGTTGCCCAAAAAGGGCGCGACCGTGCAACATCGGCTGCGGGTCTGTCACAATCCATCAGACGATACCTTTCTTTCCTACAGCCAACGGGCAGCGCTGGCGCGAAACTGGCCAAGCTGGCGCTGGTGGGTGCACTGGGGGCGGCCACGGTGCTGGTGTGGCTGGGAGTCGCGGGGTTGCTTCTGCGGTCGTGGTACGGCGCTGTAGTGCCGCAGACCTGTGTGGTGGCGGATGCAAGCGGCATCGCCCAGGTCCAGAGCAGCCCTGGCGGAGCATGGCAGCCTCTGGCTACGGGTTGGGTGCTAGAATCAGGGCACCGTATACGCACGGGCAACCCGGCCAACGTCACAGTCAGATTCTTCGATGGCAGTACGACCTCGTTGGGAGCAGACAGCGAGTTGCTGATTGCCCAGGTGGGGGCGCGGCGCGATAGCAGCGGCAGAGTGGTCGTGGTCCAACAAGTGGCAGGCACGACACACAATCGGGTGGAGAGCCAGCAAGACTCAATATCGCTATTTCAGATCGAAACGCCCAGCGCCTCGATAATGGTGCATGGGACCGAGTTCAAGGTGCGTGTGAATCCTGACCACTCTAGCTCAGTTGTCGTGATCGAAGGTGAGGTAACCGTGACCGGTCAAGAGGTCACGATCATGCTCACCGACGGTCAGGCAACGATGGTGCAGGTCGACCAGGCCCCCGGCCCAGTCGTTCTTGCCCCGCTCGAGGAGCTCGTTGAGGGACCATCTGGAGGAGAACCATCGCCGCAGGTTCCCGAGACGCAAGCGTCTGCGGAGCCGAGCGCACAGGGTGGGGGGCCAGAGCCAGGTGCGAGCCCGGGTGAGCCGGCGGCGACTAACACTGCCGGTGCCGGGAGTCCGGAACCATCGGCGGTCACAGAGACTGCTAGCAGCACCTCGGAGCCGGTTGGGGCTGCGACACCGACAGTGACACCAAAGCCGCCCGCGCCGACAGCGACACAGAAGCCGCCCGCGCCGACGGCCACACGAAGAGTGCCCACGTCCACAGCGACACCGAAGCCGCCTACGCGGACGGCGACACCAAAGCCGCCTACGCCGACGGGGACACCGGAACCCCCTCCGCCCACGGCGACGGCCACCCCTAGCCCCTCCGAGGTGGTAGAGGTCTTCCAGGCGACCTACAAAGCGAGCAAGGAAGAACTCAGCGTCAAAGCCAGGACCAGTGTTCCGGGGTGCACGTTGACCTTGGTGGGCTTTGGCGCCATGGAGCCTGAGGGTGGCCACTGGTTGTATGTGGAGAAGCCTCTGGACCCGGACGATGTGCCATCAACGGTTACCGTGCGTTCGAGCTGTGGCGGATCAGGCACGAGTCCAGTGGTGTGGGAGTGACAACGAGCCGAGGGGCTTGATACTGGAGGATGTATGGCCGGACATAGCATTTGCCAATCTTGTGGCTCTCACCTCACTCATCTGCAAGGCGCGACTGGTCGTGTGAGTTTCTGTACGCGCTGTGGGTGGGGCAGGGTGGAGTTAACCAGCGGGGAAAGGATTCTCGCGGTCGGAGCCGGTCTCGCGCGCCTACCTATCCGGCAGCGAGTCATGGCCCTCGAACCGCAGGAGGGTTGATTGCTGCAGCCCCGTCCGCAGTGGTGAAGAGCTCTTGCGCCGGTCCGGTTGTTGCCCCCTAGCAGGGAGGGCGGCAGAAGAGGGACCGGGGCAGGGTGCCAGGTCTATGGGGGCTGTGAGTGCTAGTTGGCATATTCGAGATAGGGGGTGACCATGCATAGCGATGTGTACAGGCCAGAGGCCAGGGCTAGCTGCGACATACTGGTGTTCGATGGAGAGCCAGTGATCCTGGATCTGTTGACAGCGGTCCTGGACAGGCAGGGATACCGGGTCACGCCCACTCCTCTTTGGGAGGAGGCTGTACAGCTTGTGAGCACGCGGAGCTACGGCTTGGCGATCGCCGATCTGGATCTCCGCCGAAAGGATGGCTGTCGCTTGGTGACCGCTCTCAAACGCGTCAGCCCTGGGATCCCTATTGTGGCTATGACTGCTTACCCAGCGGAAGAGATCGTGGCGTTCGCCGAAAAGCACGTAGAAGCTTTCCTCGTCAAGCCCTTCGGCATGGACGAACTACTGAAGGTAGTGCGGGCCGCTTTGAACGGCGGCGTGCCTAGTCATATGAACGGGATGAGTAGCCTCGCGCCTCGGCAGCAAAGTGCACCAGTACTTGCCGCAAGTGGCTAGGGGCCATCAGGCACAACAAGGAGGTGGTCGTCTCTGGTCGCCCAGCAGGCCCTGATCGGCCTGCGCGGTCTAGGGACCATGTCTGGGATTGGGCGCGGCCCAATTACAGGCCGCTCAAATGGAAGTACGCGCCTCCAAGTGTCTCACATCTTCTCTTTGGCCAGCGCAAACCCCTTCTCCAGTGCCCTGATGCTGGTTTCAGCCCGTTTCGAGCTCCCCTCCGAGAGAACGTCTTCGAGTGCATCCTTGGGTATCAGGTCGGAGGCAGCGGCCACCGCGCCGAGCATGACCATATTGGCCGCCTTGGCGTTTCCCGCTTCCGAGGCAGCCTCTATGGCGGGCACCGGATAGTGCCTGGCCGCTGACTGACCAGCGGATGGAGGGCTCACAGAGGCAGAATCGTAGAAGACGGAGGTCCTGCCCGTCAGAATCGGGCTGAAGTAATCGTATGCCTCCTGGGAGAAGGCTACGAAGATGTCGGGTTCGAGGACTCCGGGATAGACGATCTCATCCTCAGAGATCACTACCTCGGCGCGAATGAGGGTCCCTCTCGCCTCGGCCCCGTAGGAAGGCAGCACCGAGACCTGTTTGCCAGCCTCCGTGCACGCTCGCGCCAGGATGTCTCCCGCCAACTGTACCCCTTGCCCTCCCAGGCCTGCCAGGAGCACTTCAACTTTCCGCATACCACTCTCCGATCAGCATCTTGTCCTCTAGATCGTCCGCGGCTGCTTTGTCATGATCTACAGCGATCCGTTTCTGCCACTCGATCATACTCCAGATGAGGCTCGGCCCTTCGAATCCTCTCCTGGCCCTGTTGGCCCTTCCGTACTGAGTTGGACAGAGCGACAAGACATCCATGAACGCGAACTGATCGAACCTCAGGGCGTTGACGATACCCTTTTTGAGCTTGCGAGGCTGGGCAACCGGGAACCGCGCCACGTAGGGTGCTCCTGCACCTCGAGCCAACGCTGCGAGATCGAAGGCTCGCTCGGGATTGCCCTGGCGCGTGGTAGACGTGATATCTCCCTGGGGTGTGGTCGCTGAGACCTGTCCACCTGTCATGCCATAAAGCAGGTTGTTGAGGCAGAAGACCTTGATGGGTATGTTCCGCCTCGCGGCGTGGATGAGGTGATTGCCTCCAATGGTGGCTATGTCCCCATCACCACCGATGGCGATGACGTTGAGTTCGGGTCTAGCCATCTTCACGCCCGTGGCGAAGGCCACGGCGCGGCCGTGTGTCACGTGCAGGGTGTCCGCCAGGAAGTGTGGGCTGGGCACCCAGGCCCCGCACCCGATGCCCGAGACAAAGACGGTGCTCTCGAAATCGAGGCCTACCTCATCCACGGCTTGTAGAAAGGCGTTCATGAAGATGCCATGGCCACAGCCAGGGCAGAACGGAGTAGACTGTCGCAGGTACTTCTCTCTAAGCGGTTGGACCATACGTGAAATCCCTTTCCTGACGATGGCAGATGCTGCTGTTGCTCTCCTGGTGTGCGATGCTCCTCTTCGGCAGGGGTGGGGTCAGCCCGCGCGTTGGAGCAGGGCGTCACGCACTCGACGAGGGTCCATGATCTCGCCGTCGGTCTGCGCGACCAGCTTCACCGGGGTGGACGTATGTTGTTGGACTACTCCTGAGACCTGGCCCCTGTTGGTCTCCGGCACAATGATCTCCTCACATCGGTTACCCCAGTCCCGAACCACTGCGGCTGGGAAGGGCCAGATGCTCTTGAAGCGCAACATGCCCACCTTCTCCCCACGACTGCGGGCTTCCCTGACTGCCCAGAGGGCGCTGCGGGCCGTCGAGCCGTACGCCATCACGAGTCGCTGTGCATTGTCTGTTTCGTAGAGTTCGTAGTCTGTGATCTCGTCTACATGGGCCGTGATCTTCGCGGATAGGCGGGTCACGAGCCGCCTCTGCACTTCGGGATCCGCGGTCTTACGCACACCATACCGATCGTGAGTCGACCCTGTGATGAGCAGGCGCTCGCCCTCGCCGAAAGAGGGCATTGCCGGCACGCCATCCTCTTCGTCGGTGCCGAATGGCGGTGCCCCGGGCACCTTGATCCTGTCGAACAGGTCGACGCTTTCGGGCACGCGAAAACTCTCGCGCAGGTGTCCCACTATGGCGTCCCCCAGGAGGATGACGGGCACGCGAAAGCGTTCTGAGAGATTGAAAGCTCTGATCGTCAGATCATACATCTCCTGCACCGACCATGGCGTCAGGGCGATGATCTCCACCCCGCCGTGCGTTCCCCACTTAGCCTGCATCACGTCCCCGCTGGCGGGGCGGCTGGCCTGCCCTGTGCTTGGACCCGCCCGCTGGATGTCCACCACCACGCATGGTGTTTCCGTCATGCAAGCGTAGCCGATGTTCTCCATCATCAGGCTGAATCCGGGGCCCGCGGTGGCGGTCATACTCTTGGCCCCACCCCAGGAGGCACCGATGACCGCAGCCATGCTACCGATCTCATCCTCCATCTGCACAAAGACGCCATCGGTCTCGGGGAGGCGCGTGGCCATGTGCGCCATGATCTCTGAGGCAGGCGTGATGGGATAGCCAGCGTAGAAGCTACACCTGGCTGCAATGGCTCCCTCAGCACAGGCCTCGTCACCCATCATGTAGAAGGCGCCTGGCTTCAGGGTGCTGGGCAGGGTGGTCCAGCCTCCGCTGGCGCGTGCGTCCCGTCTCCTAGCCCTCTCTGTGGCCACGGGAGTTGGCCGATCCGATTCCTCAGTGATCGAGATGGCTAGGTCCGGGCACAGGTCCTCACATAGCCTGCAACCGATACACTCCTCAGGGTTGGCGACCTGGGTCGGGCGGAGTCCCTTGGGGTTAACACGGTCTCCTTCCGAGAACACCTCCTTGGGACAGGCGTTCACGCATATCAGGCAGTCACTGCCCTTGCAGACGTCCTGATCCAGTTCGATGTGATACCTCTTGTTCTTGGACATCAAGCTACCTTCTGTGGTGTTTTCTCAGCAACAGTATTCTACACCAGGAACCTGGCGTCTTTCCAGCGAACGGCACCATGGGGTGATCAGAGAGTCGAACGGAAGATGATCGGCTCTCCCAAGTGAAGGCCCAGTTCGGGCCCGGTCTGGCACTGTTCTACTCTGAGCAGAACGTTCATGTGGTTCGGAGCGTGCGTGACGTCGAAACCTGCTATCTCTCCGACCTCCTTTCCAGCCACTTCCACCTTGTCTCCCACCAATACGACGCCGCCTTCTTCGATGGAGAAGAAGGCCAGATAGGCTACTCTGTCTACCACAGAGTTGGGGGATGCTGCGGCATCGTCGGTGACCGCCAACTCGTGGATCTCGTTCCTGCACAGAGCTCGTGAGGGGTGGATGACCAACTCCATGCCCCTCTCCTCGGAGCGAGCGTCCAGCAAGCAGACCAACCTACCAGTCACGTCGCTCTTGGCCGCATACGGATACTTGTCCAGGATTCCAGCGCCATGGGGCTCTTTTGACATAAGCTGACCTCCGGAGTTAGTGTAGCGGACGAGGGGACGATGATCTCAGCGGCTATGTGCTCGGACGTCACGTGCTGTGGCTAGCGTGCGGCACGTCCTTTCCTGGGACGAAGATGCCGATCAGAATGGCCAAGGCCGCTGTGGCGGCGACGAGATAGAAGTCCAGCCGGTAGGATTGGATGATTGCTCCCGTAACGCCCGCTTGGAGCACGATGGCGAATACTGCAGGGCCCAGGGTTCCACCCAGGAAGCGTAAGAGGTTGAAGAGGCCGGTGGCAATGCCCAGCTTGTCGGGTGACACCACCAGGCTGATGACAGCGGGCGCTGGGGCCTGTACCATGCCCATGCCGACTCCCGCCAGCACCAGGGGCAAGATCACGCTCGAGATAGGCGTTGCTGCACCCACCCGGCTGAGACCGAGCCCCGATACGGCGACCACAGCCATACCTGACAGACACAGGAGCCTACATCCGTACCGGTCTGCGAGCCTGCCGGCCACAGGGGCTGAAACAGCCATCGACACCGGCAGACTGGCGACTATCAGGCCGGTCCTTGCAGATGTCAGACCCTGCACCTCCACTAGGAACAGAGGGATGAGAAGCAACAGACCGAACTGGCAGAAAGCTTGTATGAAGGCGATCATCGAAGCGGATGCGAAGGGCTTATTGAGGAAGAGGTTGAGATCGACGAATGGTTCCTGCACTCTCCTTTCCGTGACCAAGAAGGCTATCACCAGGACTCCGCAGAGAACCCAGAGGGTCAGACTGTACGGAGATGTCCAGCCCAGGGTTGCGCCTTGTCGGAGATTGAACATCAGGACCAAGGTGGCGGCGGTGAGCGCCGTGGCGCCTATGAAGTCGAAAGACTGGCGCTCTGACCTGCTGTCGTCGGGCAAGAGGCGCCAGACCAGAAACAGGCCGGCAAAGCACAGCGGCACATAGGACAGGAATATCGACTGCCAGCCAAAGTACTGGGTCAGGATCCCGCTCAAAGGAGGTCCCGCTGCATGGGTGGCGCTGTTCGCCAGCGCCCAGATGCCCATGGCCCTACCTCGCTCTCCGGCGGGGAAGGTCATCCCCACGACACCCATGATGGTGGGAAGGATGGGGCCATTGGAGATGCCTTGTATCACGCGCAAGAGGATGAAAATGGGGAAGGTTGGTGCGAAAGAGGCCAGGCAGGAACTGAGGGCGAAGACCCCCATGCCCGCCAGATACAGGCGTTTGTAGCCATACCTGTCTCCCAGGCGGCCGAAAAGGGGCATCGTGACCGCAAACAGCAGAATGTAGACGGTTACTGCCCAGATGCCGGTGCCCACGTCAACGGAGTAGTGGTCCATGATGCTGGGCAAGGCTACGTTGACGAGGCTGTTGCCCAAGGTGCCCGTCACCGTGCCAATGAGCAGCGTGGAGAGGATGACCCAGCGTAGGCGGAAGGCCCTGTTGTCGGCGCGAGGCATAGGCTAGACCGTCCCCCCGCCTTGGCCGTACTTCTGGGTGACACCCAAGCTGTCGAGCAGGTTCTTCAGGGCTGTTGTTTCATCGGCCCCCATGTCCAGGAGAGGGCGCCGCACGTGGCCTGCGGGAAGACCGAGAAGGCGCAACGCGGCCTTGACCACGATGGGGTTGGAGAAGCTGTACAGCGCAGACATGAGCGGGAAGTAGGTGAAAAGCAGCTCTCTAGTGCGTTCCACGTCGGGCCACGAACGCCAAGGCTGCGAGAGCTCAGCCATCTCCTCTGGGATGACGTTACCTGAGATGTTCGCGGTTCCGTGTCCGCCCAGGGCGAGCGTGGGTATGATCAGGCTGAACGCTGGAGCATCGCAGCACAGGAGATTGATCTTCTCGCCAATCTCTCTACGGATGCGCACTAACTGGCCGATGTTGCCCATGGCCTCCTTGTCGGCGACGATATTCGGTATCTTGGAAAGCTCCACCACCGTAGGCGGATCGATGTTCACACCCACGCGCCCGGGGTTGTTGTAGATCGCCACAGGTATGTCCACCGCTTGGGCCACAGCCTTGAAGTGTTCGTAGAGGCCATCCTGCGTCGGCTTCAGGTATGGTGGCACCACCAGGAGAAGCCCATCCGCACCAGCCTGCCGGGCATGGCGGCTCAGTTCAATCGTCTGCTTGGTGTTTCCGCAGGTGGTGCCGGCCAGGACGGGTATCTTGTCCGCGGCGTAGAGCAGCACCCTGTCCAGTATCTCCCTGCGTTCGTCCATGGTGAGGGAAGGGGATTCCCCCGTTGAGCCCATCAGCAGTAGGCCGTCCGAACCGTGCTGCACCTGGAAGTGGATTAGTTTCTGGAAGCCACCGTAGTCAATCTCGTCCTCTTCGGTGAAAGGGGTAGGGATGGCTACCCACGAACCTTCAGGCTTGATCATCCTGTCTATCTACCTCCGTCTATAGTAGCGATGGGTCGCCACTGCCTATTCGAGGTTCTGGTCACCGGGTACCTTGTTCTGCAACGCCTCGGGTCGAATCACGAGGAGCGGAATCGTGGTGCCGCGCAGCACCTTCTCGGTTACACTGCCGAATACCCAGCGGCTGATGCCCCCGCGACCGTGGCTGCACATGACTATGAGATCGACGTCTCTTTCCGCGGCATAGTCCACGATGGCCTCGGCAGGATCACCTATCACGACCTCGGTGGCTACGTTGATCCCCTGTTCTCTCAACACGCTGGCAGCCCCCGCCACGGAGCGCCTGGCCTCGTCCTCCGCGCTCGCTATCTCCTGATCCTTGTAGATGGGGTGGTGCGCGACGTGTGCGTCTTCTTCATTCTCGGGAAGGGCCCCGGACACCCCAGGTGTACGGGCTCTGTAGGCGGTGGCAGACCTCCCTGCGGGAGCGGGTATGACGCGGAGGATAACAACCTCGGTGTCCCGATCCTTGCCCAACTCCACGACGTGCGGGAACACGGCTCCTTGAGCCAGTTCCGATCCGTCACATGGTACCAGAATCCTCTTGTACATGGCCCCTCCTCAAAACGCTCTGCAACTGCCCGGAGTCAATCTGAAGCTCCATGCAGCGATGCGGAAGACGAGAGGACGCTCACGCGCGCTAGCCTCTTGCTCCGCTCGTCACGCGAGGCCTCGACGGGCCGATTGCTAACCACTGCCGGTCCCTGCTGGAGCAGCCCTGACTCGCTGCTCGGGATCCAGTACGGTGCGCAGCCAGTTGGCCACCGTCATCACGCCGAACACGGTGAGGGCAATGGCCAGACCAGGGAAGGTCACCAGCCACCAGGCGATGGTGATGTAGTTACGCCCGTCGGCGATCATCAGACCCCAGCTTGACTGCGGGGGCTGTATGCCCAGTCCCAGAAAGCTGAGACTGGCTTCGGCCAGGATGATGCGTGCGAGCTCCAGCGTGACCAGGGTGAGGGTGGGCGAGATGAGATTGGGAAACGCGTGCAGAAGGATGATCCGGAGATCCGTGGCTCCTACCAGACGGGCGGCGTCGATGTAGTCCTTCTCCCTGATGGTGAGCATGATCCCCCGAGTGATGCGGGCGAAGACCATCCACCCGTTTATGGAGAGGACGATGATGATATTCCTGGCGCTGGGACCGATCATGGTGATGATGACCAAGGCCAGCAGCAGTCCCGGAAAGGCGGTCTGGGTATCCACGATGCGCATGATGATGTCGTCGACACGTCCACCATAGTACCCGGATACCAGGCCCGCCATGGTGCCCACCGTGCCGGCCACCACTATCACACCCACGCCGACCATTAGCGAGATGCGCGCTCCGAAGATCAGGCGACTAAGGACATCTCGGCCCTGCTGGTCCGTTCCCAGGATGTACGTCCTACCTTCCTCGTCGACGAAGCCGGGCCCCTTCAGTCTTTGGCCGATGTAGCCGCTCCTGGGATCGTGTGGGGATATGACAGGGGCGAGGAGGGCGGAGACCACAACGGTGAAGACTATCGCTGCGCCAGCGAGCGCCACCTTGTCTCTTAGCAGGTCGCGTCCCAGCCGAATCAGGCCGCGCCACCGCCACAGGGGATCTTCCACGTAGGCAATAGCCTGGTCGTCCAGAGCGAGTTGTCCTTCGGCCATCGTCGACCCTCTCCTTGGAACTCGATCAGTGCTGGTCCGTGTCTAGTTTAGCCTGACCCGAGGGTCAAGCGACGCATAGACGAAGTCTATGGCGATGTTCATGGCCACGACGATCAGTGCGACCAGGAACACGTCTGCCTGGATGAGGGTCAAGTCACGCTCCTCGATAGCTTGCATGGCCAGGAGCCCAAAGCCGGGCCAGGCGAAAACCGTCTCGACTACGATGGTATAGCCGGCCAACATGCGTGTCAACTCCCAGGCAGCCAGGGTCACGATGGGAATGCTGGCGTTCTTGAGAGCGTGAGAGATAATCACCTTCTGTTCGCTCAGCCCCTTGGCGCGGGCGGTCATCATGTACGTCCGGTGCATCTCGTCCATCATGCTGCTTCGCACGATCTGAGTGATGCGGCCCCACGGCCGAGCAGCCAAGGTGATCGCAGGCAGGACGAGATGACGGGGGGTGCCGTAACCCGAAGTGAAGAAGAGATGGATGGATACCGCGAAGAGCAGAATGAGCATCAGTCCGAGCCAGAAATCCGGGATGCACACCCCGACCAGGGAGATACTGGTGGTCAGTTTGTCTAGCCAGGAACCTGGTCGCAGTGCGGCCAGGATACCCAGAGGTATCGATGCAGCGACGGCCAGGACGATGGCGGTGGAGCAGAGTTGCAGCGTCGCCGGCAGCCTCTCGAGCACCAAGCCCATCGCTGGCTGTCGCTGCCACAACGAGTCGCCAAAGTCGCCCCTCAGGGCTTTGCTGGCCCAATCCCAGAACTGAACGATTAGGGGGTCGCGGAAGCCCATTCGCTGGGCATAGGCCTCGACTTCCTCATCCGTGGCCTCGAGTGGCAGGCTCATACGCGCAGGGTCTCCTATGGCGCGAGTGATGACGAACACGACCACCGAGACCCCGACGATCACGAGGATGGACTGGAACAACCTGCGGACGAAGTAGGCGCTGATGGTGATCACCCCCTTCTGTGGGTACTGGGTGGGGCCGATGCGGGCCCCACCCAAGTCCTTCCGCTTGTCCTATCCGGTGAGGGTCATATCCTTGACGAAGATACGCCCATCCAAACGTGGAGTCCACTGGAGATTAGGGCTCAGCCCGTAGATGTTGTCCAGATTGAGCAGGAAGATACAGGCCGCCTCTTCCCTGATGGTCTCCACGGCCTCATGGTACATCTGCTCGCGCAGCTCGACATCCGTCTCGGTCCTCGCGTCTAGCACCAACTGGTCGACGGTGGGATTGCCGTACGCAGCCTGGCTACCCTCAGTCGTGAACAGTGCGGACAGAGTACGATCGGCGTCCAGCAGCACGTTGTCGTGTGCAGAGTACTGGAGCTGTGGGGCCGCCTCCGCGCCCGCGAAGAGCAAGTCGAGCCAGTCGGACCATTCGACGATGTTGACCTCGATATTGAGACCAACCGCTTCGAGCTGTGCGGCAATAGCCTCGACCAGCTCCTTGTCCTTGAGCCAGCGGCCCGACTCGCCGACGAACTCGAGGGTCGCGCCGGAGGCGCCAGCGTCCTCGAGGAGGTCCATGGCCATGTCCGGATCGTAGGGGTAGGCTACCACGTCGGGATTATACCCGAAGTGACCGGGGGTGAGTATCTGTCCCTCGGCTACCGCGGCGTAACCGCCGTACAGAGCCTCGGCCAGCGCCTCCTTGTCGATCGCATAGTTGAGGGCCTGACGGACGCGCACGTCGTTGAGAGGCTCGACGTTGGTGTTGATCCTGATCCAGGGGAACTCGAGGCCATGGATGGCAACAGAGTTCTCGACCTGTGCCAGGTATTCGGGTATCAGGTCGGTCACCACGTCCACCTCACCCGCCTGGAGCGCCGCCAGTCGCGTGGCAGCCTCCTCGATGGGCCTGAAGGTGACTTCGCCGATAGAGGGTGCACCGCCCCAGTAGTCTTCGTTGGCCTCCAGGGTAACGTGGCTCCCTCGCACCCACTCCACGAACTTGTAGGGACCGGTGCCCACTGGCGCTTGCGCGAACTGATCGGCGTCCTCGCTCGCGTACATGGGCGGCACGATCTTCAGCCAGGTCATGCGCGCTGGCAGAGTGGGGTCAGGCCCGTCGGTGAGGATATCGACGGTATAGTCGTCGATGACCTCGCCCCCGATGATGCTGGCCACAAAGGAGATTTGCTCGGAATTGAAGTCGGGGTCTATGATGCGCTCCGCGCTGAAGACCACAGCTTCGGCATTGAAAGGCTCACCGTTGTGGAATTCTATGCCTTCGCGCAAGTTGAAGCGCCACGTGGTGTCGTCGATCTGCTCCCAGGACTCGGCCAGCTCGGGCAGAATCTCCCCGCTATCTGGGTCCCGCGTAAGCAGATGTTCGTACACATTGTCGTTGATCTTGTGCTCGTTGCCATCATCTGAGAATTGAGGGTCGAGCGTCGACGGGTCATTGCCGATCACGATGACGATGGAGCCGCTGGGCCCCATGGGCGGAGCCTCCTCGGGCGGCGTGGTCGGCTCTGGCGCCGTGGTCGCCTCGGGCGCCGCTGGGGGTGTCGTCGGCTCGGCGCTCGGTGCTGGCGTGCCGCAGGCAGCCGCCAACAGGGATACCAACAGAGCCGCGATGATGAGTCTGCCGATGTTCACTCTCACTTTCATTTCCTCCTTCAGTACTCTGTGGACAATCCATGGAGCGGTGTTCTAGTGCGTGATTTGGTGTCGATCACCCCCTTTCAAGGCCGCAACTTGCGGAGATAACGCTCTGGTCCATCAGGGTGCGAAAGTCAGCCCCCCCTATTCTCGAAGATGCCGCTCATGCCTGAGTCGGCCACCCTGCGTTCGATCGCCCCTAAATCGGTGCTGTAGAGACCCAGCTCCTTCATGCGGTCGAAGTATACAGAGCCAGAGAAGGTGTATTTCTTGAACATACCCTCGCCTGCATCCATCTCTTCCTTGACGTTGGCGATCATGTCGCCCACAGCGAGGCTGCGAGGCAGTTCGAGGAGCTCCTTCCCCATGGCGTGGCGGGCTGCGTTGTGCCCAGCCAGGGTACCAGTGCAGATGGCCTCCGTGATGCCTACCAGGATGCCAGCTTTCTCGCCTCCGCAGAATAGGTTCTCGATTCCCTCCACTCTCAAGTGCTGATCTCGAGGAGACAGGGCCAGGAAGCGCATGGAATTGCCCATCCCGCCGGAATACGGGTCTTCGAAACGGGCGTTCTCCAAGCCCGGCAGCTTGCGCAGATCGATGAGCGGGTAGAAGGGGGCCATGAGTTTAGCGTGACCGGTGTCGAGAAGGATTACGTTTTCGGCAAACGCTGGAAGAGCGTACTGCTGGCAGCTCTTGATGGCGAGCAGCTCCTTCTTGTGCTCCGCTACGTCTTTGGGCAGCGGGATCACCGCCACACCCTTCTGATCAAGCTCACGCACCAACCCCTTGTCCAGGGAATCCTTGTTCAGCTTGCACGACCCGCTCATGGAGCCGAAGGAACCGTCCGCTTTCTTGGCCTTCATCTCTTTGACACCGAGGCGCTCCGCGATGCTGACCCTCCCGCCGAAAGTGGGACAGCGTGTGATGCACATGGCGCATCCATTTCCATACTTGCGGCAGTTGCCCTGCGGCCCCATGGTCCCTGTGGCCTCTACAAAGGCGTCTCCTTCAAAGGTCTGGCCGGTCTCGAGTTGGACTGCCTCGATCGTGTTCTCGCTGGACACGACCTTGGTTACTCTGCTCACCGTCCAGATCTCAATCTGCTTCTCCTGGAGGTAGCGCCGAACGACGGGTTCCATCAGCGCGACGTCATAGAGGTTGGCGTGTTTGTGCCCCGGAAACTCGATGTTCGTGTGCCGGGATGTGGCGTCACACAGTTTGAAGAGATCTCCACCGCCCATGGCGATCATTTCCTCAGTTGCGGTGAACCGGCCGTTGTTGCGCATGATGCCGCCCACCTGTCCCGCCCCGAGCAGTGAATCGGCCCTCTCCAACAGGATGACGTCGGCGCCAGCCTTCTTGGCCGCCAGCGCGCCCGCGCACCCTGCCCAACCTCCTCCAATGACTACAACCCTTGGCATACCTATTCTCCTTTCTGGTGTGAATCTCTCACCAATCTGGGCGAGAGACAAGTGCTCATTCCGCTTGCGATAGGCTACTGTCGGGAGCCGCCCGGAAGGGACTGGGCATCCCGCTCACCACGGCATCCTTTCTGCTCTCCAGACCCGAGAGGATCTTTTGGGGCGTGGCCGGAAGATCGTAGATGCGTACCCCGACAGCATCGTAGATGGCGTTGAGGATGGCGGGTGTTAGTGGCACAGTAGCCACTTCCGAGATCCCTTTAGCGCCCAGAGGACCGGTGGAATCTGGCTTCTCCACGATCAGGGTCCTGACCGGAGGGGCATCCATGATAGAGGGAAGGTGCAGATCACGGTAGGTGCGCACCCTGGGAATCCCCTCTTCCACAGGGTACTCTTCCGACAGGGCGTAGCCCTGGGCCATGTGACAACTCCCCTCGATCTGGCCCTCAATCTTCTGTGGGTTGATAGCGCGGCCTACGTCATGGGCAGCCAGCACTTCGAGCACCTTGACCTCGCCGCTGCCTGGGTCCACCTCCACTGCTGCCACCTGAGTAGTGTAAGCGTAGGCGGGATAATTGCGGTACTCTTCAGGGGGGATGGCCCGCCGACCTTCGACGTCGGCCAGGGCCAGCGTCCTGGGAGCAACGTAGACGAATTCGGCTACCACTTGCTGGCCTTGCTCCCGGAGTTCGCGTTCCAGTTCCTCCAGGGGAAGGTGATTCTCGGTTTGCACGTGCACCACACCCTCGGCGAAGAGTTCCAGCTCTTCAGGGGGCGCTGCCATCACTTGGGCGGCCGCGTGTAGCACCTCAGTCCTGAACCTCTTCGCGGCCTCCAGCACGGCGTTACCGCTAATCAGGGTCTGCCTCTCAGCGACCGCGCCGCCATGCTTCGGCGTGAGGGTCGTGTCGCCGGTGATCAGCTCCAGGGTGCCGTCAGGCAGGGGCAGAATCTGGCGGGCGATCTGGGCCAGGGTGGTACGGATGCCCTGTCCCATGTCCACGGCAGAGGCCCTCAGTTGGACCTTGCCGCCGGGCAGCAGGGTGAAGATGGCGCCGGCATCGTCGACCTTGCCCTTGCCCGCCCCAACGTTCTTGAAGCCCGATGCCACACCGATGCCCAGCTTCTTCTCAGGGGCTACCATCTTCTTGATTCTGGGTAGCTCTTCCTCCAAAGCCTCACGAGCCGCAGTGATCGTTTCCTGTATAGCCACGCTTCGCCTGAGAATCTCGCCGGCTGCGGTGGTGCTCCCCTCTTTCAAGGCGTTCCTGTAGCGCAACTCGAAAGGATCCATACCTAGTCTGCGCGCCGCCTCATCGAGTAGGGACTCGATGGCCACGGCAGCCTGGTTGATGCCAAAACCACGAAAGGCACTGGCGTTGACGTTGTTCGTGTAGACGGCCCAGCCTTCCACACGCAAGTTCGGGACTTCGTAGGGGCCACAGGAGAAGATACACGCCTGGTCGATCACTCTGGGACCGAGGTTGGTGTAGGCGCCGGTATCGGACAGGAGCTTGGCGTCCACCGCCAGAATCTTGCCTTCTTCGTCCAGCCCTACCCGGTAGTCCATCGAGTATGCGTGTCGCTTCACGCTGCGCTTCAGGGACTCCTCCCTGGTCAGAGTGAGCTTGACTGGCCTCCTGGTGACGTACGCCCCAAGGGCTATCAGAGGCTCCACGGTGGCGTCGATCTTGCTGCCGAAGGAGCCACCCAAGGGTGTGGTCTGCACCCGTATCGTCTCCTCGGGCACAGCCAGGACCTTGGCCAGTTGGGTCTTCAGCTCGAAGGGGAACTGGGTCGGCACCTTGAGGCAAAGAACGTCCCTATCCCAGTAGGCCAGGCCCGACTCCGGCTCCAGATAGGCATGTTCGACGAAAGGGGTCTCGAAGTGCCCCTCCACGACCAGAGAAGACTCGGCCAGACCTACCTCCACGTCGCCCACTGTGTGCACCAGATGCTTGCAGAGGTTGCCGTCTTGGTAGAGTTGGGGGGCGTCTTCTCTCAGGGCCTCTTGGGGTGAGAATGCTCCTGGCAGAGGCTCATACTCCACCCTTATCAGGTCGCGCGCCTTGGCTGCTGCCGCCTCGGTCTCCGCCAGCACGAGGGCTACCGCATCGCCGATGAAGCGCACCCTGTCCCCACACAGAACAGGCTGGTCCTGCTTGAGCGCCCCGAATCCATTGTGGCCAGGGACGTCTCTCGCCGTCAGGACACGCGCCACCCCGGCCACCGCCTCCGCGGCTGCCGTCTCCACTCTCTCGATGACTGCATGAGGGTGTTCGCTCCACCGCACCTTGGCGTGGAGCATGTCTGGCAGGTAGAGGTCGTCAGCGAAGGGTAGGCTTCCCTGGACCTTGGCCACGCCATCCAGATCGATCACGGATTCGCCGTAGCCACCGCCCAGACACAGCTTCATCTCTCTGGGATCTCTGAGCCAGCGTGCAGCTAGCTTGACGGCATCTATGATCTTGGCATAGCCCGTGCAGCGGCAGACGTTGTCCTTCAAGGCCTCACGGATCTCAGCATCCGCGGGATCCGGGTTGGCGTCCAGCAACGCCTTGGTGGCCAGAATCATGCCTGGTGTACAGAAGCCACACTGCACGGCCCCAGCCGCCAAGAAGGCAGCCTGGATCGGGTGCAGCACTCCCGGTGGGGAAAGCCCTTCGATGGTGACGATCTCGGCGTCGTTCAGTCTGGCCACTCGCAGCAGGCAAGACTTGGTGGCGCGGCCATTGACCAACACTGTGCACGCCCCGCAGTGGTTGGTGCTACAGCCGTTCTTGGTGCCCGTCAGTCTGAGCTCTTCGCGGAGGAACCTGAGCAGTGTCGTCTCAGGTGGCAAGCTGGAGCTGATTTGCTCGCCGTTGACGTTGAGAGAGATGGTAACCACAACTTGCTCCAGGTCAGCGTCAGGCTGGCTTTCGCTATCCAGCGGGTGGCAAAGCTCGGCTAGTCGTCGTGCTGCCGTCCCTCGACGATCTCTTCCCACTTATGCACAGGGGGCAGCTCACTCTCTTCGGACTCGGTCACTACGTCGATGAAAGTAGGCTTATCGCTATGGAGAGCCTCTCGGATAGCAGGTGCCAGGTCGGATGGTTTCTCGACGCGCACGCCCAGCAATCCGAAGCCTCGCGCTATGGCTGCGTGGTCGGTGTCGTCCGAGAAATCCACGGACACATATCGGTCGTCATAGTACAGGTGCTGAAGCGTCTTGATCCATCCGAAGCAGGAGTTGTTGAACTGGAGGATGGTGACGGGCAGCTTCAGACGGGCGATCGTCTCCAGTTCCCCCACGGACATCCCGAAGCTGCCGTCGCCGATCAGGCCTACAACTGCGGCTTCTGGTCTGGCGAGTTTCGCTCCCACGACCCCGGGGAGCGCATAACCGAGTCCGCCATAGCCCCGAGGAATGATCACATGCCTGCCCGCAGGAGACCTGTAGAACGCGGAAGTGAACGGTGTGGCCGTGCCTGCGTCGGCCACGATCACGCTGTCCGAGGGGAGCGTCTCTACAAGCTCCTTCATCACACGCTGGGGCTTGATGGGTATGCTATCGCTCTCCATCTTGGGAAGGACTGTCTCCCGCCACTCCCCGGCCAGGGTGGAGATCTCGGCCAGGCGCGCTTCGTTGGGCTGTCGCTGTCCCTGACTTGCCGACACAGCCTCGAGCAGGTCTGCCAGCGCCAGCTTCGCGTCTCCAACCAGGCCCACGGCGGTGGGATAGTTGTTGCCGATCTCCTTGGGGTCGACGTCGATGTGGAGGATGGTCACTCCGTCTGTAGGTGAGGGGAGCGTCCAGTTGAGGGTGGTCACAGAATCCGTCTTGCATCCGACGAAGAGAACCAGATCTGCCGCCGCGACGAGACGGTTGGCATAAGGACGTGCCCCGTTGCCTCCCACGATTCCGATGCTCAGGGGATGGTCCTCTGCGATGCTGCCCTTGCCGTTGATGGATGTCCCCACAGGCATGGTGAGCGCTTCCGCCAACTTGGTAACCTCGTCCCAGGCCTGGGAGATGGCTGCTCCACCTCCAGCGACCATCACGGGCCTCTGAGCCTTGGCCAGCAACGCGGCCGCTCTTTGTACCATGCCCGGGTCGGGTCGGGTTCTGAACGCGGGATAGGTCTTGTTTTCCTCATCGGCATGGAGTTGGATGGACCCGATCTCTTCGCCCAGGACATCGTGAGGGAGGGTTATCTGCACCGCGCCCGGGCGGCCGCTGGTGGCCATGCGGAAGGCCCTGTCCAGAATCTCGGGGGTCTTCTGGGGAACCTTGATGCGAGTGCGCCACTTGGTCACCGGTGCGAAAAGCGCTTCTTGATCGAGTGCGGTGAGCACACCCTTGTCGTCACCTGCCAGGGGCGTGTCGCTGGTGAGGACGATGAGCGCTATGGAGGAGGCATGGGCCTCGGCCACGCCGGGTAGGATGTAGGTGGCCCCGGCTCCGCTGGGTCCTTCGCACACGCCCGGCCGAGAGCTCAGTCGGGCATAGACGTCGGCCATGAAGGAGGCCGACCTCTCATCCCTGGCCAGGATGTGCCTGATGCCG
>Ga0315553_10000965_pt1 | contig 24662 bp, 18 predicted proteins | sample SalMarSW160140MG_FD_203099 | JGI IMG/M metagenome (GOLD analysis project Ga0315553, IMG submission 203099) | Salt marsh sediment microbial communities from the Plum Island Ecosystem LTER, Massachusetts, United States - Salt Marsh Sediment SW1601-40 ... | reverse complement strand
AAGCGGCCCCATTCCGACGCGCTCCGGATCACGATGCGGCGGCTGTCGGCGATCCCGCTCGGCCCGAACGACAGGAGCTCCTCCGTGGGCAGCTCGACGGCGTCGACCGGGATGCCCGCCACGGCGGACGACTCGGACGGCGTCCCGTGGGGGGAGGCGCACCCGAGCCCCGCGAGGACGAGCAGCGTCGTGGCCGCACGCAGCCCGTCGCGGACTCGATCGACTGCCTCCGTGCTGGGTCTCATGGCCCTTCGCTCCCTGCCTCACGCGGTCCGGCGCCTTCCCTCATCGCGCGTCGGAGCGCCGAGGTCGCCGTCGTGGGAATGATACCCGGAACGGCGGCGGACGGTGCCTCAGTTCGGGTGCGGGTGGGCCGGCGACGGGTGCGCCGCCGGCCCGGCGAACGAACCCTCGGATCAGCAGCCGCCCGGCGCGCTCAGCGCTCCGAGGACGTTGATCCGCCCCTTGCTGTACAGGTTGTCGGTGCCCTTCTTGCCGAGATCGTCCGCCCCCTTGATCAGGCAGTGCTCGGTCTGGGACGGGCTCCCCCAGTTGTCCCCGATGATGACCGCGGCGGTCCCGGCCGCGTGGGGGGCCGCGAAGCTGGTTCCGCCCCCGAACCCGTACACGTTGGGCGCGCCGCACACGAAGCTGCTGCACGCCGACAGGACGAGGTCCTCGAGGACCCCGCCCGCGACCAGGTCGCCGCCGGGAGCCATCACCGTCACGCCCGACACGCCGTGGTTCGTGTAGCTCGCCAGGGCGTCGAAGTCCGCCTGCCCGACCGGCGCGGTGGCGCCCACGCTGACCACGTTGGCCGCCATGGAGGGGAGGTGGGTGAAGTTCCTGTCCCTGTCGAGGTCCACTCCCTCGTTCCCCGCCGAGGCCACCACGAGGACGCCGCGTTGGTTCGCGTAGTTCGCGGCCCGGTTCATGACGGCGACCAGCGGCCCTCCGCCGATGGCGTTCTTCGGGAAGTAGACGCCGAAGCTCATGGTGATCACATCGGCGCCGTGGTCGGCCGCGTACACGATGCCCGCGATGATGTCCCCGAAGCTCCCGGTCCCGTCGCAGCTCAGCACCTTGACGCCCATGAGCGTGGCGTCGGGGGCCACCGAGGCCATCCCGAGTCCGTTCGAGCTCACGAGCGCGCTCACGAACGTGCCGTGGAAGGCCAGGTCGTAGATCGTCGTCTCGTCGAACGATCCACAGGGCGATGAACCCGGGCTGAGCATGCTCGTGCTGGCCCCGTCGATCTTGCCGTCCAGGTCGATGTGGAACGGATCCACCCCCGTGTCGAGCACGGCGACCACGACCCCCGCTCCCTGAGCGGACCGCGTCCAGGCATCATCGGCGTCGATCTGACGCAGGTTCCACTGATACGGCAGAAAGAACTGCGCGCTGCTCTGATCGGACTCGGACATGGGTCCCTCCAGCCGCCCGCCCTGCAACGTCTCGCCGGCCGGGATCCACTGGACCATCATGTCGCGGTCCACGCTCGCCACGCCGGGCTCGGAGGCGAGCCGCGCGGCGTCGGCATCCGTCAGCCCCGCGGTCACCACGACACCGATCCCGGGAAGCGAGTGGACGACGCTGCCGCCGAGGGCCTCGACCGTCTGTTCGAAGTCGGCGGCCAACCGGCCCTTCACCGCGACGACGTGGCCGCCGCCCGGCGACGTGGCCGCCTGGCTGAAGGCCGGGCCGGATGGGCCGGGGTCGGGATCCCCCGTCGGGCCGACGGGGGCTTCGTCGGCGCAGGCGGCGACGAGCGAGCCCCCGAGTCCGAGCAGGGCGAGGTGCGCGAGGCGCGAGAAGCGAGCGTTCCTCATGGAGTCATCCTCCGTTCGAGGTGCGCCCCACCGCGGCGGGTGGAGCGTCGCGGGCGGGCCACGGCCGGGTCCGAATGCTGCGCGGAGCGTCTCTCGGTAGAGAGCCGAGACCCATGACGAGTGCGAGAGACCCGCGCGGCCGGATGCAGTCGCTGGCGAACCGACGATACCCGCGCATTCCCGGGGTGGGCAAGGGCCGCACGGGGACCTCCGTCGACGCCGACCCCGAAGGCTGTCCGAAACAACGGGTTGCGGCATCGGAGATCCCGGCGCGACGGGTCGGCGGCCCCGCTCGTTTCCGACCGATCGGGCCACGTCTATCTTGCGCGCCATGAGCGACCCGAAGGCACCCCCCGACGTGGCGAAGCGCGCCGAGGAGCTGCGCGAGACGCTCCGCCGCCACTCCTACCTGTACTACGTGCGCAACCAGCCCGAGATCTCCGACGAGGAGTTCGACACGCTGTTCCGCGAGCTCCAGGACCTCGAAGCGGAGTATTCGGGGCTCGTCACTCCGGACTCGCCCACGCAGCGCGTCGGGGCCGAGCCGGTCGATGCGTTCGAGTCGGTGGAGCACGCCGTCCCGATGCTGAGCCTCGATTCGGCGGCGGATCGCGCCGAGGTCGAGCGCTTCGACGAGCGCATGCGGAAGGCGCTCGGAGAGGTCGCCTACGTGGTCGAGCCGAAGCTGGACGGCGCTTCGGTGGAGCTCGTGTACGAGCGGGGGCTCCTGATGCGGGCTGCGACCCGGGGCGATGGACGGCGGGGCGAGGACATCACGCAGAACGTCCGCACGATCTCCTCGGTGCCGCTGGCGATGCGATCGGCCGAGCGAGAGCCGCCGGCGTCGCTGTCGCTCCGGGCCGAGGTGATCATGCGGATCGGCGCCTTCGAGGAGCTCAACGCCCGTCTGCTCGAGGAGGGCGGCTCGCCGTTCGCCAACCCCCGAAATGCCGCCGCCGGATCGCTGCGCCAGCTCGATCCCCGCATCACGGCCGCGCGGCCGCTCGACATCTACGTGTACGACCTGCTCGCCATCGACGGCCCGCGCTTCGACACCCAGTGGAGCATCCTCCGCGCGCTGGAGGCGTGGGGCTTCCCCGTCAACGAGTGGAATCGCCCGGCGGAGACCATCGAGAGCATCGTCGAGTTCCACCACCAGCTCGAATCGAACCGCGACGACCTCGACTACGAGATCGACGGCGTGGTGATCAAGGTCGACGACGTCACGCAGCGCGACGAGCTCGGCGAGACCTCCCATCACCCGCGGTGGGCGTTCGCGTACAAGTTCCCGCCCCGGAAGGAGATCACGCGGCTGCTGTCGATCGTTCCGAGCGTCGGGAGGACGGGCGTGGTCACGCCGATCGCGTTCATGCGGCCCGTCGAGATCGGCGGGGTCACGGTGAGCCGGGCCAACCTGCACAATCGCGAGGAGGTGGCCCGGAAGGACATTCGCGAGGGGGACCGGGTGCGGGTCCAGCGGGCCGGCGACGTGATCCCGCAGGTGCTGGAGCGGATCGAAGAGCCCGGCCGGGAGCGGCCGGCCCCGTGGCACATGCCCGATACATGTCCCTCGTGCGGCACCCCGCTCGAGGCGAAGGGGCCGTATACCTTCTGTCCCAACCTGTTCGCGTGTCCCGCGCAGCTGGCGGGACGCATCCAGCATTTCGCGTCCCGCTACGCGCTCGACATCGAGGGGCTGGGGGACGAGACCTCCCGGCTCCTCGTGGGCGAGGGGCTCGTGACCTACGTGCCGGATCTGTTCCGGCTCACGGTCGACGACCTGCTGCCGCTCGAGGGGTTCGCCGACAAGTCGGCACGCAATCTGGTCGACGCGATCCAGGCCGCGCGCCGTCCGGCGCTCGAACGGTTCATCTACGGACTCGGGATTCCCGACGTGGGCGTCACGGTGGCGCGCGAGATCGCCCGGCACTTCGCCGACTTCGACGCTTTCCGGCGGGCCGACGAGGAGACGCTCCAGGCCGTGGACGGGATCGGCCCGATCATGGCCGAGACGATCGTCGAGTTCCTCGCGCGACCCCGGGTGGGCGAGCTGATCGACGAGCTGCTCGAGTACGTGACGCCGGTGCCGCCGGAGCGCGCGGGGGATGCGCTCCGGGGCCTCAGGTTCGTGCTCACGGGCGGGCTCCAGCGCATGACGCGGCACGAGGCGCAGGCGTTTCTCGAGTCACTGGGCGCCAAGGTGACCTCGTCCGTCAGCAAGCAGACCGACTACGTGGTCGCCGGGGAGAACCCGGGCTCGAAGCTCGACAAGGCCGAGAAGCTCGGCATCGAGGTCCTCGACGAGGAGGGATTCGTGAGGCTCCTGGGCGAGAACGGCGTGGAGGTCGCGTGAAGCGAGCCATCCCGTGGAGCCATCTGGCGATCGAGTTCGTGGTCATCGTCGTGGGCGTGCTCCTGGCGCTCGCCGTCGACCAGTGGGCGGAACGGCGCGAGAACCAGGGGCTGGCCGACGAGGTCCTCCAGGCGTTGGGGGCGGAGCTCGGCGCGAACCTCGAGCAGATCGAGCGCCGGATCGCCTACCACGAGGAGATCCTCCCCCGGCTCGACAGCCTGCGGCGGGCCTCCGTCCGTGGCGAGCGGCTCCGCGTCCTCGAGAGCGATGTGCTCCCGCGTGGCTTCGGCTTCTGGCTGCTGCGGGACACCGCGTGGCAGACGGCGCTCGTGACCGAGGCCGTCCGCTACTTCGACCTCTCCATGACCACCGTGCTGTCCACCACGTATTCGCTGCAGAACCGGGTGGGCGAGATGCAGCGAACGATCTCCGACGGGATCCTCACGCCCGATGTGTTCGGGGCGTCGGACCAGGGCGGCGCGGTCATCTTCCTCGCCGCCATGCTGGAGGATCTGGTCGGGTCGGAGCGCGAGCTGAAGTCCTTCTTCGAGGCCTCACTCGAACAGATCCGGGAGCGTCTCGGTGACGTGTCGCTCGAGTCGCCCATGCAAGTCTCGCTGGGCGCCCCGCGCTTCCCGGCCTCCGACGCGCCCGGCGCGCCCGCGTACCGCACCGGGAGCGATCCGGCCCCCGTGGCCGGCTTCCGAGCCCGCGGTCCCGGAGCCTGAGGCGTGGAGAACCTCGAGATCGGCCAGATCCTGCGCGAGGTCGCCGACCTGCTCGAGATCACCGAGGCGAATCCCTTCCGCGTGCGCGCCTATCGCAATGCCATCCGCACGGTCGAGGCGCACGCCGTGCCGCTCCGGAAGCTGGTGGAGGAGGGCGCCGACCTGACCGAGCTCCCGGCGATCGGCAAGGGGATGGCCGAGAACATCGAGGAGATCGTCGCGACCGGGGGCCTCGCCGCGCTCGACGCGCTCTCCGAGGACGTGCCGCCTACGCTCATCGAGCTCATGCGGCTCCCCGGGGTGGGTCCCAAGAAGGCGAAGAAGCTGTGGGACGAGCTCGGGATCGAGACCGTCGAGGACCTCGAGGAGGCCGCGCGGGAAGGCCGCGTGGCGGGGCTCGCCGGCTTCGGCGAGAAGACGCAGGCCAAGATCCTCACCGGCATCGAGCAGTATCGGCAGAACACGAGCCGCTTCCTGCTCGGCGAGGTCGACGAGCTCCTCCCCCCGCTGATCGAGCACCTGCGCGGCGTCGAGGGGGTGACGAAGCTCGAGGTGGCCGGAAGCTACCGGCGGCGCCGCGAGACGGTGGGCGACATCGACCTCCTCGCGCTGGCCGACGACGCCGCGGCCGTGTCGGAAGCCCTCACCGGCTTTCCCGGCGTCGAGCAGGTGATCGGGGCCGGGGGGACCAAGACCTCGGTGCGTCTCCGGAGCGGTCTCCAGGTCGACCTGAGGGTGGTCCCGCCCGAGAGCTGGGGGGCCGCGCTCGTCTACTTCACGGGCTCCAAGGAGCACAACATCAAGCTCCGCCAACGCGCCCTGGACCGGGGGCTCCGCGTGTCCGAGTACGGGGTGTTCAGGATCCCGGAGACCGGAGGTGACGAGACGCCGGTCGAGCGCGGCCGCGCCTCGGAGGGCGAAATGGTGGCCGGCGCGACCGAGGAGGACGTGTACTCCTCCCTGGGGCTCGCCTGGCTTCCGCCCGAGCTGAGGGAGGACCGGGGCGAGCTCGCGCGGGCCGCCGCCGCGGACCTCCCGGAGCTCGTCACGCGGGAGGACCTGCGCGGGGATCTCCACATGCACTCCACGTGGTCCGACGGCCGCGCCACGATCGAGCAGATGCTCGAGGCCTGCGTGGAGCGCGGGTACGAGTACTTCGCGATCACCGACCACTCCAAGGCGCTCGCCATGGTGGAGGGGCTCGACGCGACGCGCCTCAGGCAGCAGTGGGCCGAGATCGGGGGCATCCAGAAGCGGCACCCCGAGATCCGCATCCTCAAGGGGATGGAGGTCGACATCCTCAAGGACGGATCGCTCGATCTCGAGGACGGGATGCTGGAGTCGCTCGACCTGGTGATCGTGTCGGTGCACTCGTTCTTCGGGCTTCCGGCCGCCGAGCAGACCGCCCGCGTGCTGAAGGCGCTCGAGCACCCCGCGGTGCACATGTTCGGTCACCCCACCGGTCGCATCCTCAACCGCAGGCCGCCGATCGACGTCGACATCGACGAGCTCCTCCAGGCGTGCGCGGCGTACGGCGTGGCGGTGGAGATCAACTCGCACCCCAACCGGCTCGACCTGAAGGACACGCACGCATGGCGGGCGCGCGAGCTCGGCGTGCCGGTGGTGCTCACGACCGACGCGCACCGGACGGGTGAGCTCGACCAGGTGACGTACGGAGTGGAGCAGGCGAGGCGCGCGTGGCTCACGAAGGCCGACGTGCTCAACGCCAAGCCGCTCGACGAGCTGCTGGAGTGGCTCGCCGGGGGGTGATCCGGGAGCCGCGCGCCGCGCGTCTCAGGGCATCGGGAGGAAGCGTCCGTCCCGGTACAGGTAGGCCGGCAGGTCCGGGTACAGGGCGCGCAGCTTCGCGTCCTGATCGGCCAGGTCGCGCGCGAACACCCACGGACCCCGAAGATCGGGCCGGTTGCGCGCCAGGTGGGGCGAGTAGTTGGTGTACCCCTGTCGATCGTACAGGATCTCGCGCTGGCACACCGGGGCCAGCGGCCGGTTCGGCACGAGCCTAAGCGTGGGGTCGTCGTTCAGCCGCACGACCTCGATCTCGTCGTCGGGGCGCATGAGCGCGCGCATCTCTCGGTTGAGCCGCTCCGCCGGCCAGCCTTCGGTCTCGGCGGCGCGCACGACCTGTTCGAGCTCACAGTGGTCGGAGTGCCGGTACACGATCTCGGCCGTCGAGGCCGTGGCCCCCGCGGCCCGGGCCCGGGCGATGAGGCGGTTTCCCCAGCTCACCGCCACGAACACCAGCCCGGCGTGGATGTCGGCCGCTTCGGCCTCCCCCACCAGATCGCGCTTCACGCTCTCCAGCCCCGTGGCGTAGACGCGGAAGCGCTGCGGCACCCCGTACAGGAGCGAGTATCCGAACGACAGGCCGACGAGGGCGGCGAACAGCGCGCCCGCGTCCACCCCCGCGAGCCACCCGACCGCGACACCCCGAAGCCGGCGGGCGAGCGTGACGAAGGCCACCGCGAGCAGCGGAACGAGGAAGGCGAGGCCTTCGTACAGGTAGCGTGGACCGAGGAATGCGTCCCGGTGCCAGTAGAAGAAGTAGGCCGCCGGGATTGCGAAGAACGCTCCCACGAGACGCGCCTCCCAGCGCCGCGCGGACCACCCGAGGGCGAGGAAGAGCCCGAGCGGAAGCAGGCCCGGGATGGCCCATTCGAACAGGAAGCCCTGCAGCAGCGACACGTCGATGAGCTCGTTCCGGAGCCCGGTGAGTGGCGTGTGCGCATCGCCCCACGGCGTCGCGTGGAATCCGAGCCCGTGATCGGGGCCCCACAGCTTGAGGTAGCCGGCGGTCAGGGGGTCACCGGTCGTGGCTGCGTTGAACAGGAAGTAGAACACGGCTAGCGCAGCGAACGCCGCGCCGCCCAGGAGGGCCGCCGACCACCAGCGCCGGCCCGCGATGCGGAGGGCGGGAACGGCGAGCGCGAGGCCGACCGCCACCGCGGTGAGCGGGCGGACGAGGAACGCGCCGCCGAGCGCCGCGCCGGCGAGCACGACCCAGGCGGCCCGTGCGCCCGACCCCTCCCAGCGCACGAACGACCACAGGCACAGGGCCACGCAGAAGAGGGCCGTCACGTGGTTCATGAGGCTCGCCCCCATGAACCAGAAGAACGGCGCCACGAGGAGGAGGACGAGCGCGGCGCGAGCCTCCGTCTCGCCGAACAGGCGCCGGGTCGTGTCGACCACGAGCCACGCCGAAGCGAGCGACAGAGCGATGGGGACGAGCCACGGGGCCCCGATCCACACGCCGAGCGCCAGGGCGGCTGGGTGCCCGGGCGGATACTGCGAGTACCAGCGCTCGCCATCCACCAGCATGTGCTGTGTGGTGAAGAACCCCTCGAAGGGCGGCGCGGGAGCGTACGCGTGGCCCCCGGCGAAGATCTTCGCCTGGAAGAGCTGGATGATCGAGTCGATGAGGAGCGGCGCGTTCGAGAACGCGAACGTCGAGGTGACAAGGAGGACCACGGCGAGGACGGCCAGCCCGGCGAGCCGGAACCCGGCGTCCCCGGGGCTCGCGAGCGCGCGTCCGAGCCCATCCGCGGCGCGCGTCACCACGTCGGGGATGAGCCGCACGAGGAGCCAGGAGGCGAACCCGAACACGGCGAGCCCCAGAGCCCACTCGTAGGGCCCGATGAGCCACGTGGTGCCGGGCGGGTCGTCGAACATGCGGGCGAGCGGGAGGAAGGGGACGAGGAGGAGGAGCCACCCCGCGGCGCGCAGCCACGGACGGCTCGGGGTCGGACCGCTCACTCGCTCTCCTTCACCAGGATGCCCCGCGCCGCGAGCGCCTCGACATAGGGCCCGTAAGGGATCGCTCGATAGGAGGGCGCGGTCCCGCGCCCGGCGATCACCCCGCGGCCGAGGAAGAGCCCCACGATCGAGAGCGTGAACCCGGTCGTGCGCTCCATGGCCGAGATGCCCGTGTGCTCGTCGGCGTAGTCGAGCACGTCGAACGTGAGCCTCGCAGGCTCGCCCTCCCGCTCCCCCTCCACGACCACGCGGAGCGCCACCAGATCGGGCTCGCCCGGACGCATGAGGACGGGTCGGGCGCAGGCGATGAACAGCTCGCGCGGCGACACGTCCTGGACGCCCACGCGGACGGGCTCCTCGCCCAGGAGCCCGAGCCCGCGGATGGCGCGCATGATGCGCGCGTGTCCCGGGTAGCGGAGCGTCTTGTACGACAGGCTCTCGAGCCGGTCGGCCAGCTCCCACGGCTGGAGCGACGCGCCCCCGGCCGTGTGGAACGCCTCGAGCTCGCCCAGTCCCTCGAAGGTCACCGTCTCGACCTCGGAGAGGGCCTCCACCTCGCGCGTCTCGCCGTCGGCGAGCACCCAGGAAGGGGTCGTGTAGTAGTCGAGCACCCCCTCTAGCGAGTACACGACCTGGTAGTCGAGCGGCGGGACGGGGTGGCGCGGGAGCCCGCCCACGTACATGCGCACGCGCCGCGGGTCGTCGAAGCGGCGGATCCCCTCGGCCACGAGGACGTTCACCATGCCGGGCGCGAGCCCCACGTCGGGGACGATCGACACGCCCGCCGCGCGCGCCCGCTCGGACATCGCGAGCTGCTCGCGCACGATCCCGGTGTTGCCGCCCAGGTCGCTGAAGTGACAGCCGGCCTCGATGGCCGCCTCGGCGAGCGAGGCGTTGAAGTAGTAAGGCGCGGCGGAGAGGACGATGTCGTGGCCGGTCATGAGCGCGCGCATCGCCGCGCCGTCGCTGAAATCCGCCTCGACCTTCCTGAGCTTCGAGCCCTCGGGGAGGAACGCGGCGGCTGCCTCGGGTCTCAAATCCGCGAGCGTGACCGCCCCGACGTCCTCCTCGAGGAGGAGATCGTATGTGCAGGCCGAGCCCTGGAGCCCGGCACCGAGAACCAGGATTCGCATCGTGGAGTTGCGTCTCCGTTGAGGGGGGTGGCGAGACTGGGCCCGGACGGATCCACGGCGCCGCCCGGAGCGGGTCGGGGAGATAGATAACAGGGGGGACGAGGGCGTGACCAGTGGAACCCCGGGGGGGAGACCGAACGTGCGGAGCCCGCTCGTCCGTGGGCATCTCGTGCCGCTCAGCCGGCAGCTCGCGGCGGGGCTGGAAGCCGCCATCCGCGACGGACACCTGTGCCCCGGCACCCGTCTTCCGTCGACCCGGGACCTCGCCCGCCGGCTGGATGTGGACCGCGGTACGGTCAACGCGGCCTACGCCCGACTGAGACGGCACGGGTGGGTGGAGGGAAAGCCTCGTGGCCGGCTGGCCGTGACCGAAGGTGCCTTCGACCGCCCGCTGCACGTGGGGTGTGCGGGCGTCCCGGTCACGCACGCCGGAGACCTGGCGGCCGATTGCGTGGCCGCGCTCCTCGGCCGTGCGGTCGCCACCGGAGCGCGCCGCCACGAGGTCCTCGCCGCCCTCACCCGGGTCGTGTCCGACCTCGACGGGTTCGCGGAGTTCGAGGCCGTCGAAGGTGCGACCGACCTGCGGCCCGAGCCTCCGCGACTGTCGCTTCTCGAGCCCAGACCCGGGCTGAGGCGGGCGCTCAAGGCCGAGCTCGAGCGACGGCTCGGCGTGCCGGTCGTGGCAGCCCGCGCCATATCGGCCACGGTGCCTGGTGGCCCCGTTCTCGTTCGGCCTCGGGTGTTGGCTCGCCTCGGGAGCGCCCGCTTCGGTCGCCGCGCGACTTCCAGACCGGTCGGGCTCGAGCTCGTCGCCCTGCCGCTCGCGGGCGGCACGCGCGAGCGCGGCCTGGTGCGTCGCTCCGTGCGCGGCGGGGTGGTGGCGTTCCTGAGCGCGAGCCGCACGGTGCGGGACTTCGCCCGCGAGCTGGCCGCGCGCGAGTTCGATCGCGGCGTGAGCTTCGCGGCCCCGGACCCCCGCGACACGGCGGACGTCGTCCGGGCGGTGGGTGTCGCCCGGCTCGTGCTGTTCGACGAGGCGTCGCGGGATGCCGTTCCGCCCACGACTGCATCGACGGCGGCCATCCGGCTCATCGGATCGGGACTCGTGACCGCGCTGCGTCGCTATCTGGGCCTGGATCCACCCCCGCGCAAGACGGCCGTGTCCTCCTCCTCCGACCCCCGAGCCGCCCGGCGTGGAACTTGAACGCCCCCGGCCGATTAGGTATACTCGACGGCCCGTTTCGCCCACCGTGAGCGGCTTTTCGCCGCCCGATCCGCGAGACCGGCGCTGGCCCGTGGTGGAATTGGCAACACGTCTGGCTCTGGACCAGAAGATTCCAGGTTCGAATCCTGGCGGGCCAATCTCGGACAAAGCGAACGCTCGAGGAGGGGTGGCCGAGTGGCTTAAGGCGGCGCCCTGCTAAGGCGTTGACTCGAAAGAGTCGCGTGGGTTCGAATCCCACCCCCTCCGTGGCTCACGGATGCCGTCGAGACCCGAGGCGACGGCGCGAGAATTCCCTCCGGCACACCCGGAGGTGTGGACGGGTGGCCGAGCGGACTAAGGCGCACGCCTGGAGAGCGTGTGGGCACCTCAAGTGCCTCGTGGGTTCGAATCCCACCCCGTCCGTCGCCGGGCACCCGGCGAGACATGAACAGACGGGCCGTGCGCGACCGGTCGTGCGCTCGGCCCGTCGCGGTTTGCAGCCCGGGGTCGCGCGCTGCGTCCCCGCGGCTTGGAGAGGTGGCAGAACGGCAATGCACCGGTCTCGAAAACCGGCGCCCGCAAGGGCTTGAGGGTTCGAATCCCTCCCTCTCCGTTCAGTTGAAGAGTCCGAAACGCTCGAGTGGCCGGATGAGGCCCGCGCTGCCGTTCCGTTCGCGGGAGGGTTCGGCGGAGCCCGCGGAGCGGGCGAAGCCCATCCCTCCCTCTCCGTTCAGTTGAAGAGTCCGAAACGCTCGAGTGGCCGGATGAGGCCCGCGCTGCCGTTCCGTTCGCGGGAGGGTTCGGCGGAGCCCGCGGAGCGGGCGAAGCCCATCCCTCCCTCTCCGCTTCCTCACCCCGTTCCAGGCCCTCCCCTCCGCTTGAGCGCGAGGCGTCATGTCCGCTAGGGTGTATCCCGGGACGCATCGACGACGAGCATTCTGGAGGAAGGAAGAGGAAGGACGATGAGTCTGGCAACGCTATCCGTGGAGGACCTTGCCCAGCAGCTTCGGGGCCCCGTCATCACCCCCGAAGATGCCGGATACGACGAAGCCCGGGCCGTCTACAACGCCATGCACGATCGCCGCCCCGGCTGCGTCGTCATGGCCGAGGATGCGGCCGATGTGATGGCCACCGTGAGCTTCGCCCGCGAGAACGGGCTCGCGCTCGCGGTCCGCGGAGGCGGGCACAGCACGCCCGGATACGGATCCTGCGACGACGGCGTGACGCTCGATCTGTCCTCCATCCGCAACGTTCGCGTCGACCCGAAGGGCCGGACCGCGCGGGTCGGCGGAGGAGCGCGGCTGGGGGCCGTGGACCACGCCACGCACGCCTACGGGCTGGCGGTGCCGGCGGGGTTCGTGTCGACGACCGGGGTGGGCGGGCTGACCCTCGGGGGTGGGATCGGCTACCTGAACCGGAGGTGGGGGCTCACGTGCGACAACCTCGTGTCGGCGGACGTGGTAACTGCCGCCGGCGAGCGGGTGACGGCGAGCGAGGACGAGAACCCGGACCTCTTCTGGGCGCTACGCGGCGGGGGCGGGAACTTCGGGGTGGTGACCTCGTTCGAGTTCGCGCTCCACCCGCTCCGAGACATCGTCGGCGGCCCGATCTTCTACGAGTACGAGGCGGCCGCGGACGTGATGCGCGTATGGAGCGACTACCTGTCCCGGGCGCCGCGCGAGCTGGCCGCGTTCTTCGGCTTCCACATGGCGCCGCCGCTCCCCTTCCTTCCGGAGGACCGGCATGGGGATCACCTGTGCGTGCTGGTCACCTGCTGGTGCGGCGATCCGGACCAAGGCGAGGCGGCGATCGAGCCGCTGCGGAGCGCCGGACCGATCGTGGGCGAGCACGTGGGGCGCATGCCCTATCCGGCGCTCCAGAGCGCCTTCGACGCCCTCCTCCCGCCGGGGCTGTACAGCTATTGGAAGTCCGACTTCGTAAGCGACCTGTCGGAACAGGTGATCGCGCTTCATCTGGAGCACGGGCGGGGGGTGCCCACCGTGCACTCGGGGATGCACATCTACCCGATCGACGGCGCGGTGCACGACGTGGCCCCCGATGCGACCGCCTTCGGGGTGCGGGATGCCCGCTTCGCGGTGAACATTGTGGGGCTGTGGCCCGATCCGTCCGACACCGAGTCCAACCGCGCCTGGGTCCGGGATTACTACGAGGCCATCCACCCCTACTCGGGCTACGAAGGCGGCTACACGAACTTCATGGAGGCCGAGGACCAGGCCCGGGTGCGCGAGAACTACGGCCCGACGTACGATCGGCTGTCGCGGGTGAAGGCGACCTGGGACCCGGACAACCTGTTCCGGCTCAACGCGAACATCGCGCCCGCGTGAGCGCGCGCCCGGAGGCCCCGAAGGTCGGACCGCCGTCCGCCCGATGTTGAGGGGCGCCGTCCGGGTCGCTCCTCGAACCACAGTGGCGCTCGTCGCCGCCGGCATCCTCGGGTGTGGCGGCGGCGATGCTCCCCCTCGCGCCGACCTCGCGATTCGCGGCGTCACCGTCCTCCAGCCGGTCGACGGCTCGCGGACCGAGCGACGGACGGTGCTGGTCGCGGGCGACCGGATCGTGGGTGTCCTTCCGCGGGCCGACGGTGACGCGGCCGGTGCGTCGCGCGTCATCGATGCCGGCGGGCTGTTCCTGATCCCCGGGCTGTGGGACCTCCACACCCACCTGACGTCTGCCGACCCGAACGCGGCGCCCCTCATGGTCACGCAGGGCGTCACCGGGGCGCGGGACCTGGGCGGGCTCCTCGCGACGATCGACTCGATGCGGAGCCTGATCCTGACGGGGCAGATTCCGGGCCCCCGGATCACGCGCGCCGGACCCACGCTCAACGGGGCTCAGAACGCGCCCTTCCACCGGGTGATCGACAGTCCGGAAGCGGCCCGCGAGGCCGTGGCCGACTTGAAGGCGAAGGGGGTGGACCTCCTCAAGACGCACAACGCGACCGGGCGCGAAACGTATTTCGCGCTTCTCCAGGCCGCGGCGGAGGCCGGGCTCGAGGTCGCGGGGCACGTGCCCACGTCCGTCTCGCCGCTCGAGGCCTGCGAAGCGGGGCAGGCCTCGATCGAGCACATCGCGACCATCTTCGAGGGCACGTACCTGGCCCGCTTCGACTCGGAGCTCGCGGCCTTTCAGGGCATGGACGCGTGGCTCCAGAGCGACGCACCGGCGCTCGTGGAGTGCTTCGCACGAAAGGGGACGATGTTCGTGCCGACCCTGTACGCGTACGAGTATCGGGCGCACCGGGCGGCGCTGTACGACGACCCGCCCGAGGGGTGGAAGTACCTGACCGCGGCGCACCGGTCCGCGTTTCGCGAAGCGTCCGTCCCCGGCGAGACCGACCGGGATCCCCGTGTGATCGCCGTCAGGGAGTCCCTCGTGGGTGTGGGCGAGATCCTCACGCGCCGTCTGTACGAAGCCGGCGCTCCGATCGGAGCGGGGACGGACTTCGCGGCCGCCGGCATCCCCGGGTTCGGCCTGCACCGCGAGATCGAGCTCCTCGTCGAGGCTGGCCTCCCCGAGCCCGCCGCGATCTGGGCCTCGGCGCGCGGACCGGGCGAGCGTGCCGGGGCGGATCCCCTGACGGGCCGCATCGAGACGGGCGCGCCGGCGGACCTCGTCCTCCTGCGGGCGGATCCGTTCGAGTCGATCGAGGCGTTGGGCGCCATCGAAGCGGTCGTGCTCCGCGGTCGTCTGCTCGACCGCGCGGAGCTGGACCGCGTGCTCGAGGTGCTGGCCTCGCGCTGAGGGCGCCACGCCAACGCTGGCCGCCTCCCCGGATCGCGTCTCCGGAATCATGCGCCAGCGCTCCCATTGCCCGAATCCCCTCGCTCGACAGATTCTCCTCCCCTGGTCCGTCCCGTCGTCCGCGTTCCAGGAGGCAGTCATGTCCGACCTCGGTGCCCGCCGCCTTCCTCGCCCCGCACTTGCAGCCACGCTCATGGTGGTCATGTCGTTCACGGGGCTCCCGGTGGTCGCGCAGGACGGAGCGAGGCCCACGGCCGGGACCCCGTCGGCGGAGACCATGCCTTCCGCCGCGGACCTGCTCCAGGTGCCCGATTTCCTCGATCTCGAGACCGTCGGGAGCCCGAAGCTCTCGCCCGACGGCTCCACGATCATCTTCACGCGCAGCCACGTGAACCGGCTCGAGGACCGCTGGGACTCGGAGCTGTGGATCATGGACGCCGACGGCTCGCGAGCCCGCTTCCTGACGAAGGGGTCGAGCCCCGAATGGTCGCCCGACGGGACCAGGATCGCGTACCTGGCCGAGGGGGATCCCGAGGGGTCGCAGCTGTTCGTGCGCTGGATGGACGCGGAAGGCGCCACGAGCCGGATCACCCACGTGACTCAGACCCCGTCGAGCTTCCGCTGGGCGCCCGACGGCGGCTCGATCGCGTTCGTGATGCTCGTGCCGGCGAAGGAGAGTTGGGACATCCCGATGCCGGCCGCCCCCGAGGGGGCGACGTGGACGCAGCCTCCGCGGATGGTGACGAACACGCACTACCGCCAGGACCGGGTCGGATTCCAGAAGGAAGGATTCACGCACCTGTTCGTGGTGCCGGCCGACGGCGGCACGCCCCGCCAGCTCACCGACGGGAGCTGGAGCGTGGGCGCCCGCTTCTCGGGGATCGGGTTCGGAGCCGGGATCTCGTGGGTGCCCGACGGGAGCGAGATCCTGTTCGACGGGCTCATGAGCGAGCACCCCGAGCTCGACGGCTTCGGCCAGAACTACATCTACGCCGTCGACGTGGAGAGCGGCGCGATCCGCCAGGTGGTGACGGAGAAGGGCGACTGGAACGGGCCCTTGGTGTCGCCCGACGGTCGCCGGGTCGCGTTCAGCGGGTATCCGTTCACCCTCCAGACGTACACCACTTCGGAGCTGTACGTGGCCCCGACGGGTGGGGGCGCGCCGACGAAGGTCTCGGGTGACCTCGATCGCGACGTCGGTGACCTCACGTGGGATGACCGCGGAGCGGGCGTGTACTTCACGGCCGGGAACGAGGGGACGCAGAACCTGTATCGCGCGGCTGCCGACGGGAGCGGTGTCCGGCAGGTGACCGAGGGCGAGCACATGATGTCGCTCGCATCGCTGTCGGGCATGCGGGCCGTGGGGACGAGGAGCGCCCCGCACGCGCCCGGCGACATCGTGTCGATCGATCTCCCGGCGCGGAACGGGAGCGCCACCGTGCGGCAGCTCACGCGGGTGAACGACGACATCCTGGCCCGCAAGCGGCTAGGGGAGGTGGAGGAGATCTGGTACGACTCGGAGGACGGGACGCGCGTCCAGGGCTGGATCGTCAAGCCGCCCGACTTCGATCCGTCGCAGAGCTATCCGTTCATCCTCCACATCCACGGCGGCCCGCACGGGATGTACGACGTGTCGTTCTCGTGGACGTACCAGACCTTCGCGGCGAACGGCTACGTGGTCCTGTATACCAACCCGCGCGGCTCGACCGGATACGGGACCGCGTTCGGGAACGCGATAGACAACGCGTATCCGAGCGTCGACTACGACGACCTCATGGCCGGCGTCGACGCCGTGATCGATCGCGGCTACGTGGACACGAGCCGCATGTACGTCACGGGGTGCAGCGGCGGGGGCGTGCTCTCGAGCTGGGTGATCGGCCACACCGACCGCTTCGCCGCCGCCGCCGTGCGGTGCCCCGTGATCGACTGGATCAGCTTCGCGGGAACGTCCGACGTCGTCCAGTGGGGATACCACCGGTTCCACGGCTACTTCTGGGACGACCCCGACCCGTGGCTCGAGCACTCGCCACTCATGTACGTGGGCCACGTCACCACGCCGACCCTGCTCATGACCGGAGAGCTCGACCTCCGGACCCCCATGGGTCAGACCGAGGAGTACTACGCCGCGCTCAAGGTGCTGGGGGTGGAGACCGTGATGCTGCGCTTCAACGGAGAGTTCCACGGTACGAGCTCGAAGCCGTCGAACGCGATGCGCACGCAGCTCTACATGATGGACTGGTTCCAGAAGCACCAGCGGGAGAACGCCGTGTCGAGGCGATAGGAGGGCCTCGCGGGACGGGTCTCGCACACCCGTCGCCGGCCACATCCCGGGCGAGCGTCATTCCCGAAGGGTGTCCAGGATCGGCTGTCGGGCGGAGCGGAGCGCCGGCCCCAATCCCGCGATTACCTGGAGCGCGCCGAGGACGGTGGCGCCCCCCACCAGCGTGAGCGGGTCGAACGGCTCGACGTCGATCAGGAAGCCCCCGAGCAGCCCGATCATGGGGACGACGAGGGCGAGACCCGCGAGGATGCCCGTGCCCGTGAGGATGACCGTGCGCCGCAGGAGGAGCCCGGTTACCTGCGCGGGACGGGCGCCGAGCGCGACGCGCACGCCGATCTCCCGACGACGGCGGGCGGCCGCGTAGGCCATGGAGCCGTAGATGCCGGCCGCGGCGATCGCCGCCGCGGCGGTCGCGAACATCCCGAACACGACGGCGAAGAAGCGCGGGAGCGCCATGGCGCGCGCCACGCGCTCGCGTAGCGTCGCCACGGTCCCGATCGGGAGATCCGGGTCGACCCGGCGGACGGCGGCCCGCAAGGCCGGGACGATCTGCGCGGGCTCGAGCGAGCTCCTCACGACCACGTTCAGCGGTGGGCCGATGAACCCACCCGTGTGCGGCACGTAGAGATCCTGCGTCTCGTCGTCCTCGAGGGTCTGCTGCCGGACATCGGACGCGACACCGACGATCTCGAACGGCGGCTGCGAGCCGTTCATGCCCGCCAGCGATAGGTGTCGTCCCACCGCCTCCCGGTCTCCGAACAGGAGCTCCGCAAGCCGCTCGCTCACGATCGCGACGCGGCGCCCCTGGTCCACGTCGCGGTCGGTGAACCCGCGGCCTCCCGGCAGGACGCTCATCGACAGCGCCTGGAAGTAGCCCGGGCTCACGTAGTGGAACCCCGCGATCGCATCCGGCGGGCGATCGGGGTCCGCGTTCTCGCCCGCATAGATCGGGGCGCCCTTGGTGGCCGACGGAAGGGGCAGATCCGTGGTCACCCCCGCCGCCGTCACGCCCGGCAGCGCACCGATCTCGCGCATCACGTCCCGGTAGATGCCGATGCGCTCGGCCGAGGTCGCGTACCAGCCGCCCACGAACACCTCCATCGTCGTGACCCCCTCCGTCTCGTAGCCGAGGGGGACGTTCACCACGTGGAGGAAGCTCCGCATCAGGAGCCCGCCGGAGAACAGGAGGACCAGGGCGACCGCCGTCTGCGCCGCCAGCAGCGTGCTGCGTAGGGCGCCCTCCCCGCGCCCGTGGGATGACGTCCGGCCACCCCCGCGCAGGGCATCGACCGGATCGACCCGCATGCCCCGAGCGCCCGTGACCAGGCTGATCACCATCCCCGAGAGGAGCGAGACGGCGAGCGCGAAGGCGAGCACGCGGAGGTCGAGCCGGATATCGGCCGTGCGGGGGAGCCCCGGCGGCTGAAAGGCGAGGAACGCCCTCACCTCGGCGGCCGCGATCGCGACCCCGAGCGCTCCGCCGAGCAGCGAGGCCAGGATCGATTCCGACGCGCACAGGCGCGCGATCCTCCCGACGCCCGCCCCGAGCGCCCGCCGCACCGCCATCTCCCGTCGACGCTCCACCATGCGGGCGATCATCAGGTAGATCGCGCTCGAAAGACCGGCCACGAAGAGGAGCCCCACCGCGGCGAGCAGGAGCCCGAGCCGCGGACGGACCGCGCGCACGGTGGCCTCGTGGAGCGACTCGAGGCCGAGCGAGATCTGACGGCCGCGCGGCGCGTTGTCAGCGGGGAACTCGGCGACCAGGCCTCGCCCGATCGCGTCGACCTCGCTTCGCGCCGACTCGAGCGTCGCCCCCGGCCGCAACCGGGCCAGCACGGACAGGAACTGGTCCGCCCGATTCGCGAGGGGATCCGCCCCGCGCTCGACGAACGCGACGGGGAGCCAGAAGTCGACGCCCCCCTGGCCCAGCGCCTCCGGGCCCCGGAACGACGCGGCCATCACTCCCACGATCGTGAGCGGGGCGCGATTGGCGGTGATCGTGCGCCCCACGACCCGTGGGTCGGCGCCCCAGCGGCCGACCCAGGCAGCGTGGCTCATCACGGCGACGCGGGCCATCCCCGGTCGGTCGTCCTCCGGGCGCAGCGTCCGTCCGAGCTCCGTCCTTGCGCCCAGCGTCTCGAGGAACGACGGGCTCACCGCGGCGGCCGTGAACCGCGTCGCCTCGCCCTCGCCCGTGACGTCCAGCGTCTGGATGCGCGACACCCCGAAGCCGTCGAGCGTCGTCGCACGAGCCGCGAGATCCGCCGTGTTGGGTGCGCTCAGTCCACGCGGGACTCCCGCGAAGCGCGCGCCCACGACCACCAGCCGATCGGGATCGGGGTAGGGGAGCGGGCGGAGGACGACATGATCGAGGACGCTGAAGATCGCCGTCGCCGTACCAATGCCGAGCCCGAGCGAGACGAGGATCGAGGCGAGGTACCCCGGGCTGCGGGACAGCGACCGAAGGGCGAGTCCGAGGTCGCGACCCCCCAGCGGCGTGCGCGGCTCCTCAGGAGGCGTCGGCACCCGCACGCCCATGTCGCGTTCGCCGGTCGCCCGACGCCATGCCCGCGTCCGCTGGGCGTCCCGGTCAGGCGACAGCCGCAGGCGGACGGCGCTCGCGATGAGGTCCGTCACGACCCCGAGCCAGAACCGCGCTCGGGCCGACAGCTCCGGTGTCGTCCCCCGGCGCGCCTCGCGCACGAACGCGACGAGATCGGGACCGTAACGCTCGCGGAAGGAGCGTGGGTAGAGCCGCAGGAGCACCCGATAGACCCCCAGACCGGGGTCGTGGGTGTCCCGTCGCATCACGCCGGCCCCACGTCGGGGAGCAGTTCGTGAAGCCGAGCGAACTCCACCGACTCGGCCAGCCGCGCGAGCTCCGCTTCGAGCGTGCGGCGTCCGTCCGGTGTGAGGCGGTAGCGCTTCCGACCGCGAGGCTCGTCGACGGCCTCGGGGGCGACCTCCTCGATCCAGCCACAGCCGTCGAGACGTTGAATCGCCTCGTAAAGCGTCCCGGAGCCGAGCTTGATCGCGCCCGCCGTCCGTTCCTCGACGTCGAGCTTGATCGCGTAGCCATGGAGGTCCTCGACGGCGAGAGAGAGGAGGATCTGGAAGTTCACGCGGGTCATGCGGGGCGTTCGGCGCGCCACGGCAATCCCTCCCGGTCCATGATGTATCGGAAACCGACATGTCGGTTGCCGGCATATTAGCGCTCGGAGCGCGATTGGACAACCGGGAGGTTCGGCTCGCGATGGCCGAAGGGACTCCCCACTCGCCGGGATAAATCGTCCCGGTTCTCGGGGCGAGCTGTCCACACCGCCCGGGGCCGCCGGCCCCCTCAAGCCACACGCCCACATGCGTTTACCGCGATCCCGTCGGTCGGTACACCTCTTGCCTCCACCCGACAGCGGGGAGGTACGTGTCCGAAGCCGAGGGAGGTGTGCGATGACCCTGGGATACCTGGCGGCCCCGATCCTGATTCTGCCGTTGTTGATCTCCGGCGAGAGTCGCGTGGCGCCGGAGACACATGATGGTCCGCGATATGTGACGGTCACGATCACCAGCTCCGGCTACGAGCCGGCGATGGTCTCGGTCCGGTCCGGGGATGTCGTGCGATTCGTCCAGCAGCATGCGTTGGCGCACAACATAGAGTTCCATCATGCACCCCGGGGGGCGGAGTTCGCGTCGGGCTACGAAGCGCCGCCTGGAGACATCGACGTGCTCCGGTACGCTGAGCAGACGCCGCGGGTCGGACCGATGCTGATCGGCATCGGCCGGGCGTACGAGATCCAGATCGGCGACGAGATGCCGCCGGGCGTGTACCAGTTCGGCTGCTCCCGTCACTCGCACTGGCGCGGGCGCATGATCGTGGAGGGCACGCAGGCGCGACCGTAAGCGTGTCCAGCACCCCCGGTCACTCGACAGTCGGGCCCGCGCAGCGCCGTCGTGGTCGTCCGGTCGTACCGGGCGGTCGCGGCGGTGCTCCTCGCCCACGGCCCTCCGTGCCGGGAGCTTCCCCGGGTTGGAGGGCCGAGACCGCCATCTCGATCGGCGGCGGCGCCCCCGGATTCGCGGCGCCCACTCCTGGCCGCGGCCTTGATGCCGCGTTGACCCACGACGCCACCGTGTGTCGATGCCGCGTCCCAAGATCCTGGACCAGCTGCGCATGGCGCTCCGGGCCAGGCACCGCAGCCCCCGGACGGAGCAGGCGTACGTCCGTTGGGTTCGGCGCTTCGTCCAGTTCCACGGATTGCGGCACCCCGCGGGAATGGGTGTCGAGGAGGTCAATGCGTTCCTGACCCACCTCGCCGTCGAACGGCGAGTCAGCGCCCCCACCCAGGGGCAGGCCGCGAGCGCCCTGCGGTTTCTCTACAAGGAAGTCCTCGGACGAGAGCTGGGGGACGAGCCCGACGCGGTCGTGCGCGCGCGTCGATCCTCCAGTCTGCCCGTGGTGCTCACCCGAGACGAGGTCGGCCGGGTGCTCGCGTGTCTGCGCGGCGACTCCCGGACCGTCGCTCTACTCCAGTACGGGGGAGGGCTGCGCCTGCTGGAGACCCTGCGGCTACGGGTCAAGGACGTGGACCTCGAGCGACGCGAGATCCTCGTGCGCAGGGGGAAGGGAAGCCGGGACCGCATCACCGTGCTGCCCGTATCCGCCGTAGCCCTGCTTCGAGAGAAGCTCGAGAGGGATCGCGCCCAATGGCGCCGAGATGTCGAGCTCGGGGCCGGCTGGGTCGAGCTCCCAGGCGCGTTCGAACGAAAATCGCCCCACGCCGGCCGGGATTGGCCGTGGCAGTGGATCTTTCCCGCCACGCGGATCCATCGGGAGACCCGGACCGGCCGCCGCCGTCGCCACCACCGCCACCCCACCGGTATCCAGCGCGCCATCCGCCGGGCCGTCCGGGAGTCCGGAATCTCCAAGCGCGCCACCAGCCATACCCTTCGCCACTCGTTCGCGACCCACCTGCTCGAGGACGGCTACGACATCCGCACCATCCAGGAGCTCCTCGGACACCGGAGCGTCCGGACCACCATGCAGTACCTGCACGTCATGAACGAGCACGGCATCAACGTCCGCAGCCCCGCCGACCGCCTCCCCGCCCACACCGACCCGATCTCCCCGCAGCGCTAATGTCCATCTCCCAGACGTCCTCGCTCCATAACTCCCACCTCGCCCGCGCCGCTTGCCCGGAGCTGGTGGGCCTTCCTACCGTTCCAACCAGAACGTTATGCGGCAGGGGATGGTCATCGTTACGGACACCCCCCGCAGGTCCATTAATGAGTTAGGCGCCTGCCGCCCCCACAGGGGAGCTAGAGCATGAGCAGTACCGGAAAGACACTCGGGCAAGCCATCGACGAGGTAATAGCTGCGTTGGAGCCGTTCGATGACGCCGCTCGGCAGACGATAGTGCGAGCAGCGTGCGAACACCTTGGTGTGGTTGAGCCTGCGACTGCCCAGCCGATCACTTCGCCTCCACCTGCCGCGCCTTCCGCGGCCTCCGAACGGCCGCCGCCGCGCGAACCCGTTCCTAAGGCCATAACGGATATCCGCTCACTCCGTACCGAGAAGCGCCCGACGACCGACGTGGAGATGGCCTGCATCGTTGCCTACTACCTCGACACACTAGCACCTACCGATGAGCGCAAGCAGAGCATCAGCAAGGCCGATGTCGACAAGTATTTCAAGCAAGCGGGGCATAGGCTGCCCAAGCGAAGCGATCAGCTTTTGGTGAATGCCAAGGCTGCAGGGTACTTCGACTCCGCGGGCCGGGGCAAATACAAGCTGAATCCGGTCGGACATAACCTTGTTGTGCATACGTTGCCTCGTCCCGGATCTGCCTCGTAGTGCTCGATCTCGTTCGGGATCTCGCAACGCAAACCAAGGCTCTCCAAAGATCCGTTCGATCACTGAGTGGGTCGCAAGTTCGCAGAAGGAGTGACCGAGACGCTGCTCGCACTCTCGTCGACATCTACTTCCGCGAGGTCCGGGAGCAAGCGCGCCTAAACGCCATCGACCCTGATCTAGTTGAGACGCTCGATGAGGCGATGCAGTCGCTTCTTGAGGCGGCCCGCAAGCACAGCGTCAAGGCCACCTACGAACGGTTGCTTAAGGCGATTGACCGAGCCCTGCTCGACCTAGAGAAGGCAGTCCTCACTGGAGAGCAACCTACCGAGACGCGGCCGTATGAGCCCACGGACCGCCGGATTGTGGAAACGCTGGCTCGCATCCTTCCGTCGGCTGCGTTTGCGTATGAGCAGGCTCTGCGCGACCTCGGGGGGCCGGATCGGCTATCCTGGCGGGGTCCGGCCACCGACCTTCGTGAGAGCCTGCGGGAGATCTTGGACCACCTCGCACCAGACGAAGCGGTGTTAGGGCAGCCGGGGTTCAAGTTGGAGAAGGACCGGACGAGCCCGACCATGAAGCAAAAGGTGCGGTTCGTACTCGGGATGCGCGGGGTTACGAAGACGGGAAGCAAAGCGCCGGAGGGGGCTGTTCAAGCGGTCGAGGAGATCGTCGGTGGGTTTGTCAGATCGGCATACGCGCGTTCGAGCGTGTCGACACACACGCCCACTGAGCGAGATGAGGGTCTGCGGGTTCACACCTACGTGCGCGCAGCGCTCTGCGAGTTGCTCGAGATCCACCCAGGCGCCTAACAAGCGGTTGCAACTGCGGGAACACCGCTTGGATCTCGCGCCCTCCGGGCGCCCGGGCTACGATGGTCCGCAGTTGAACCGCAGACACGTTAGGCGGCAGATCCGGTCGCGTGCTGTACGTGATCGAACGGGCTTGTCTCCCCTCCCTCCCCAACTGAGCTTTCGGCATGGCGAAACCCCAGCTTGATTTCAGCGGCCTCACCGTCGCAGAGCGCATCCAGCTCGCCGAGGATCTCTGGGACAGCGTCTCCGACGCTCCCGAGGTGCTTGAGCTTACGGAAGCGCAGCGCGCTGAGCTCGATCGACGCCTCGCGGAGCACGAGGCGAACCCCACCGACACGATTCCCTGGTCTGTCCTTCGCCAGGAGCTCTTGGGAGATACGTAGATCCTTGCGCGTCGAGTTCAGGCCGACGGCGCGGCTGGATGTGCTCGATGCCGAGAGGTGGTACGAGGGTCGAGTACGAGGGCTCGGAGCTGAGTTCGGGCGAGCCGTCGATGCGGCGGTCGCCGCGCTGACCCGCTTCCCTGAGGGCTATCCGAGGGTCTACCGGGAAGTTCGAAAGGCGGTGCTGCGCCGATTCCCGTACTCGCTCCTCTACACCGTCGAAGAGGAACGGATCATCGTACATGCCTGCTTCCACCATCGGCGCGATCCGCGCGAACGGCCGGCAGCCGACTGAGGCGGAGGCGAGAGCCTGCCGCCTAACCAGCGATTGCTGCTTGCGGAGACGGCTCACCTCGGGCAGGCTGACCCCCCGGGCTTGCCGGCCGGTCGACCGCTCGGCACCGTGATCCGCAGCAGAATCGCGAAACCGTTAGATGGCACTCGCAGGCTAGGGGGCGAGGGTGACGAAGGAAAAGGGCCGATTTCAGAAGTGGGCCTTCGTATCTGAACTCGTGGCGTCTGCCGCAGTCGTGGTCTCGCTGGTCTTCCTGTCAT
>Ga0315553_10000964_pt1 | contig 24684 bp, 22 predicted proteins | sample SalMarSW160140MG_FD_203099 | JGI IMG/M metagenome (GOLD analysis project Ga0315553, IMG submission 203099) | Salt marsh sediment microbial communities from the Plum Island Ecosystem LTER, Massachusetts, United States - Salt Marsh Sediment SW1601-40 ... | reverse complement strand
CTTGTGGATCATTTACCAATATTACATCTATTGGGGGAGTAATCTGTTATTTATTTTTAAGCGAAAAAGGTTATGCTCTATTTTCTCTTTATAAATTGTTTGAGATAGTCACTTATTTTGCTATAGGCTTTCCCATTGCAAAATTATTTAGCAGTAAGGTCACCATAAAAGAAAATATTATATCCCGTCTTAGAACGGTATTTACCGATATTTTCGTGGTAGTTGCTCTGGTTAGTATGGCAATTGGAGCCTTTCTTAATTTGTCTGGCATCGAAAGACCTGAATTTTATAAAACAATTAATGCTATTTTTATTCCGCTTGGAACAGTAATCCTGCTAATCTCTATCGGACTGGGTATGAAATTTGGAAAAGTAAGGAATTATATTAATGAATGCCTGGCCATTTCTGTTATAAAATTTATATTAGTACCTTTGATTGTATCTGCAACGGCTTTCTTATTGGGTTATGGTGAAATAGAAGAAGGATTACCCCTTAAGGTTGTGATCATTCTATCTTCAATGCCGGTTGCTTTTACTGCTTTAATTCCTCCCTCAATATATGACTTAGACTTAGATTTAGCCAATTCTTGTTGGTTGGTTACTACTCTCAGCATCGCTTTAATCTTACCTTTATTATCTTTTATTATTAGCTTAATATAAACTTAAAGATATTTATTTGAATAAAACAATTCTCAGAACTTTCCAAATCCTTGTATTAAAAGGGCAGGGGAGTTTTAAATAAGCTTTTTTAAAAAAGAGGGTTTTTAAAAGAATAGACTACTGATATACTTGCTCTTCCTTGAATTTCATAAATTTCGTAACTCTTAAAGTGCTCAGCTGATGAGATATAGCAGACTGGGATATGTGTTATATGAATTTAAATGATATCAGTATATAAAGCAGATACCTTCTTAAGGTAGGGCTTTCCCTGAATATCTTCAGGGAAGAGCGGTATCTCCATCAGAATCATACCTTTAAATCTGCTATGGATCTCTTCCATATAGGCATTTTCAGTCTGTTTGCGTTTGAGTATAAATTCACCGGATATATCATCGGGCAGTACCTTGTTTATTATAATTCCACCTATCTGTATGCCATATTTTGCAAGAATTGTTATTGCCTTCTGAGTCTCTATTATTGGAAGCTTCTCTGGGGTTAAGACAAATACAAAAAAGGCATTCCTGCTGTCTATCAATATGTTTCTCGTTCTTTCATACTTTTCTTTCCGCTTCATGAGTATATTTAGAACAGGATCATTCAGGTACTTATTATGAAGTTCTTTATTTCCGGTAGCAGACATCTTCATAAGCTCTACAGCCTCTCGCCTTCTGGAAATCAGTGAATCCATCCAGGCACCCATAAGTTCCGGCAAAGATAAAAGCCTTATAGTATGGCCTGTAGGTGCAATATCAAAAATCACAATATCGTAATCTTTTGTATAATTATCTATAATCTTAACCAGCTCGTCGAATATAGCTGCTTCCTCAGAACCTGGTGACACTGCCATTGCATCTATTTGTCTCTCTATCTCTTCAATAATTATAGGGCTTAAAGTCTTTTGCATTTCGTCTTTCGTTCTCTTTATATATTCCCTGCTAATGTCTTCGGGATCAATTTCAAGCCCATATAGATTAGGGTCTAATTCTTTTATCTTGTTGCCGATTTCTACTTCAAAAATATCACCTAAGGAATGAGCCGGGTCTGTTGAGACAACAAGTGTTTTATAACCCTTTTGTGAACAAAACAGTCCATAGGAGGTGGCACTGCTGGTCTTGCCAACGCCACCCTTGCCGCCAAAAAACACTATCTTCTTCATCAGCAGCACCAATCATATTTGCCCCATCGCTCAGTTAAGACCTCTTTACGGTCACGCATCCTATTTTCCCATGTGGAAAGGTCCTCGGCAAGATAAGGTAAAAGTTCTATGGAGTAATAACTAGATGGCAAAGGCAAACCCAATAGTTCACCAAAACATAGAATGATAAAATTATCCATTTTTTCATAAGCTTCAGCTCGCATAATCTTCGATGAATTATATTCAATCGAAAAGGCGCTTTTAATAAAATCTTTTGCAAAATCCAGTGCTTCCTTAAGATTATCACTATTCATATCTTATTTCTCCTCTCTATTTTATATCATTAATAATTTTAAACTCATGATACCTCTTTCTAATAGAATCGATAATCAGAGGCAAAACATTTATATTATCTTAAAATTATACAACTAATCAAATTCATTGTCCATCATACTTATTTAAACCAGGCCAAAGTAAGGATTAAGCTATAAAATCATAAAAGAAGGCAGAAAGGGGGTCAAATCTCAACAGGCTGACCGAGAATTTTAAAAAATTGTACTTTATATAAATTTATATAAACCAGATTCTATTAAAGTTAACCGAGTAGGCTACTTATTCGATATTAAAATTGCTTATTTAAGTGAAATGGCTTAACTAAAGGCCATCAGTTTATGCATTTTCTTTAGGTTCCAACCAATACACATCAATCTGAATTCACCCTTTACCTTCTTAAGCGACCTTAGGAAAAAGTGCCGGTAACCTAAATTGTATTTCAGATGCCCGAATACCGGCTCGGTGGTCCAGAGCCTCTGGAGATACTTCTTGTGTCCGGTTTCGGTCTGTAGCCTGTTTCGCATTTGTAGAAGTAATTCTCTCCGGTCTTCCAGGTTAAGGGTACGATACTTCTGTCTGGTACATAATGATCTCTTTTTACAGCTAGGACAATCTTTGCACTTATAAATTTTTGTCTTAAATTTCCGGTAACCGCAATCCTTCCGGCGTATCTTATATAGCTTGAGTATTTTACCTTCGGGACAAAGAAAGAGGCCCTGGTCTCACATTTAGATGAGATATTTCGTGCGCTCCTTTCTCCTGTTGCATAACCGTAGAAGAGCAGCTTGATCAATATCTTTGGATGATAGGTGTTCTGTCCTAACTGGGAATATTTGTCTTTGGTCAATGGTTTTAGAGATTGTTCTAGTAGATGTATTATGAAAGTATGAAACGGAGAAGTTCTTGGGATCATCTTTAAATCGTTTTATTAAAGCAAAGAATCTTGTTTTCTTGATACCTAAAACTTCTTGTAGATCTTTTCTTTCTATTTTCTTTTTTAGATATCGTGTCATTAAGTCTTTAACCTGGCAACCATTAAATTTTTTATGTAGCTGTTTCACAATATAGAACCTCACTTTTTGATCCTATATTATTACAATTTTAAGTTATTATTAAGAGTTCACTTTTAAAACGTAAATCATTAAAAAAACGGTTCACTTTTAATTTGCTAGTAACAGGACTCAAACATTTCCTTGAAAGGCTGTAAGAAAAATGGTAGAATTCGAATATGAATTTACGGATTCATCATAAAATTTAACAGGATCATGGATGAATTTGGAATAAAATCTATGTAAATATTTCATACGCAGATTTCGGGTAATATCAAAGCTAAAAATATGGACAGAAGGAGGTGAAAAGCAAGTAAGCTGTTAGCTGGTGGAAAGGAAAGCTTTATAAAAAGAAAAACGTTAAATAATTAAATTTCTTTTTCTAAGCCTTCCGGCAGGAAAAATAAATAATATTCTAAAATTAATTAGGAGGTGAGAAAATGATGAAAATGTACAAAAAAAGTTGTGTAATACTTACTATAGCAGTTTGTATGGCAATGATAATAACTGTTTTTAGCGGATCTATGTGTCAAGAGAAACAGATTAGCTTTGTTTTTGGTACAAATCAGATCATTAAAACCGTTGATCCAGGTGTAGCATACGATGCGACGAGCAATACGGCAGTTCGAAACTTTTATGATTCAATCATGATGCCAGGAGAGGGTGGAACAATTGAACCAGGTGTAGCAAAAAATTGGAGCGTTTCGGCTGATGGGCTTAAGTATACATTAAATATTAATCCTGGTATTAAGTTTCATGATGGTACACTATTAACTGCCAAAGATGTTGCATTCTCGATGAACCGAGAGATAGCTCTAGGGAAGGGTATGTCATATATATGGACCCCTATAATGACGGATCACAGTGCAGTAGCTATTGATGATTATACAGTTGAGATTAATTTAACTGCCCCCTTCGGTCCATTTATGAACACTCTTGTCAGCATAGAAATAGTAAATGAAAAATTAGCAATGAGTCATAAGGAGGAGGGAGACTTTGGGGAGTATGGAGATTACGCACAAGCATGGCTAGCCAGTAATGAAGCGGGAAGCGGTCCTTATACCCTAACAAGTTGGTTGCGTGGCACTGAGATGGTATTTCAAAAGTTCAAGGACTACTGGCGAGGTTGGACAACGGGTCAACCAGACACTGTCTATTTTAAGATAATGCCGGAAGAGGCATCCGTTAAAATAGCACTTGAAACCGGAGATATTGATATGGCTCACCATTATTTGACTTATCAAACCTATAAAGAACTTGAGTCATATCCCGGTGTAACCGTTCAAGAGGATCCATCCTATGAGATGATTCACTATACGATGAATAATCAGAGGCCGCCGACAGATGACATTCATGTAAGAAGAGCTATTAGCTATGCATTTGATTACCAGGAAGCACTAAGCGAGGTACTACCAGCAACTTATCAGGCTGAAGGTCCTGTAACCATTAATATGCCAGAACACAACAAAACAGGGTTAGCGTATGAATATAATATTGATAAAGCAAAAGCAGAACTTGCGCAATCGAAATATACACCCGAACAACTATCTTCGATGACCTTGGATTGTGCTTATGTTAGTGCCTTGGAATGGGAAGCTAGGCTGAGTGCTCTTTTGAAATCAAGTATGAGTAAGATTGGTTTAAATGTTCAATTAAGACCTATGCCTTGGGCACAGATGGTTGATTTAACCGTACAACCAGAAACTACACCTCATTTCTTTTGCCTGTCAAGTACTGCAAGCTATGTATCAGCAGATTATTTCTTAATAAGGTATACTTTAGATGCAACAGGATACACTTCAGCGATGTGGTGCAAAGATAAGACTCTTTCAGATGCTATATTACAAGCAAGGGTAACCGTTGATTCTCAATTAAGAGATAAACTTTATAAAGACATCCAAGCTGATATAGCTGAAAGAGCAGCATGCTTATGGATTGCAACTGGTGTTCACCGAATAGCTTATCGTGATTATATTAAGGGATATACATATTATGGTTTATTAAGCTTCGATGAATACTGGTGGAATTTACATATCCAAAAGTAAAATTTAACGATTAAAAAATATCAGAGTAATTACGAAAAGTAACCAAAAAAGGAATGTTAGAATAATATAAGCGTTGAGGGGGAAATTTGAAATATTTCCCCCTCAAGAATAAGGAATATTTAAATCAGTTTTGGTTAAAGGGGAAATAGTATGCGGTTTAGGGACTACCTACTTAAACGTTTGTTATTATTTATACCTACTCTTTTTGGTGTAGTGGTACTCATTTTTCTCCTAGTACATATACTTCCTGGGGATCCTGCAAGGCTTGCTCTTGGCCCTGACGCACCAATGTCCCAGATTATCTCATTGAGACATTCGCTTGGTCTCGACAAACCCATTCATATTCAATTTATAATTTTTTTAGATAATTTTATTCACGGAAAGATGGGTCTCTCATTGCTTACCAATAGAGACGTATATCAGGATGTAACCCAATTCTATCCTGCCTCTTTGGAATTAGCGATTGTTGCAATGTCTATTGCGATAATAATAGGTATACCTTTAGGGATAGTAAGTGGGATAAAACAGAATAAATTGGTCGATCATCTATCTCGTGTAGTTTCGCTTTTTGGCGTTTCCATACCTCGATTTTGGTTAGCTATTATGCTTGTTCTTGCCTTCAGTTTTTATATGAGAATATTGCCAATTTCGGGAAGAATTGGATCTGGTATCTCTCCCCCAACGCACATAACAGGTCTATATTTGATGGACAGTTTAATTACCCTGAATATGACAGCCTTTGTAAGTAGTCTTAAACATATAATACTGCCCGCAATCTCTTTATCGGTGTCTCCTTTAGCACAAATTGTTCGTTTGCTACGTGCAGGAATCATTGAACACAAAAGAGCACCCCATGTAATGATGATGAAATCGAATGGAATGCCAGAGAACCTTATAAATAGGAAGTACCTATTTAAACTTTCATTTATTCCAGTTTTGTCGATTATCGGATTATTATTCGCTTCGGTTATAGCTATGTCTTTTGTTGTTGAGACTGTCTTTTCTTGGCCTGGAATAGGCAGATACGGCGCTAACGCCGTACTTTATGCCGATTTTAATGCTATCGTCGGTGTAACAATTTTGGTCGGCATTACCTTCATTATTGTAAATTTCATTGTAGATATGTTTTACGGATATTTCGATCCGAGGGTAAGATATGAATAAAATAAACCACACGACTAAATCAATATCACGCCATGCCCATTTGGAGTCCCTCTTTCGAGGGATATATATGATCAGGAAGAATGTTCTTGCGCTAATAGGGATCGGATTGTTTCTGTCTCTATTACTAATGTGTATATTCGCACCTTGGTTAGCTCCTTATCCAGAAGATGCAGGTGATACAATACATCTCTCGCAGTCTTTCAACCCCCCAAGTCTTTTACATATCTGTGGTACAGACCAAATGGGCCGGGATATTTTTTCTCGCATAATGTTTGGTGGGCGAAATACATTGCTAGCAGGCTTAATTATTCCATTGATTGGTGCATCTATAGGCTGTACCCTAGGCTTGATAGCTGGATATATCGGTCGAAAAACTGGTAGTATAATAATGAGAATAACAGATATTTTTCTCTCAATACCGTCATTAATAATAGCTCTTCTTGTGATAGGTATTTTTGGTCCCTCATTGAAAAATATTATTATTGCTCTTTCTATCAACTGGTGGCCTTGGTATGCTCGTCTTCTACATGGACAGGTAATCAGCCTTCGAGAGGAGACTTTTGTTGAGGCTAGCAAGCTTCTAGGTGCAAAAAGCACCCGTATAATGTTTAGCGAAATACTTCCAAATGCAATTCCTCCAATCATTGTAAAAATTACACTTGATATGGGGTATGCTATATTAAGCGCTGCTGCACTTGGGTTCCTAGGATTAGGTATTCTTCCCCCAATACCTGAATGGGGACTAATGATTAGTCAAGGAAGATTGTATCTTCCCCGTATCTGGTGGATAACTACGATGCCCGGAATATTTATTTTTTTAGCTGTCTTCTCAATTAATTTGATTGGGGATGGTTTGAGAGATCTCTTTGATGTTGAGGTTATGTAATGACATTCCCCATATTATCTGTAAAAAATTTGTCTGTCTCATTTAACACTTTCGAAGGTGAAGCAAAAATAATTGATTATATAAATCTCAATGTGGGTGAGAAAGAAACAGTGGGATTGGTAGGAGAGACGGGGTGTGGAAAATCAGTAACACTTAAGGCAATTCTTGGTATCCTGCCAATACCTCCAGGTAAAGTTACTAATGGTCAGATATTATTCAGAGGTAAAAATCTACTTACTTTACCAACAAAGGAACTCTGTAAATTACATGGAAGAGAAATTTCCCTCATTCCTCAAGACCCTTTGGTTTCATTAAATCCTGTATTTACAGTAAAGGATCAATTTCTCGACCTGGTTATGAGACAAGGGGAAGAACATATTTCAAGGATAAACTATTATAAGGAGAAGTTAAATAAAAAAAAGACACAGGGAGCCCTCAAGAAAATTATCGCGATGCTGCGGAAAGTTCAAATACCAGATCCTGAAAAAGTTCTGGACTATTATCCTTATCAACTGAGTGGAGGAATGGCTCAAAGGATTTTAATTGCCATATCTCTTATAGGCTCACCGCGAATTCTTCTTGCGGATGAACCAACTACTGCACTCGATGTAACTGTTCAGAAGCAAATTATCACCTTGCTCAAGAAAATAACAGAGGATAGTAATCTGTCAATGCTGTATATTACGCATAATCTTGGTGTCACGAGAAAAATTGCCCAGAGAGTCTATATAATGTATGCAGGGCAGATAGTGGAAATGGGGGAAGTAGACAAAATTTTTGATGAACCTTTGCATCCATACACTTCGGGCCTTATAAATTCTCTTCCCAAGTTAACTCGCGAGAAATTCGATGGAATTGACGGTACCATACCAAATTATGTCCATACTCCAAAAGGTTGCAGGTTTTATCCTCGATGTTCCTTTGCAAAGGATTTATGTAAGAGCCAAAAACCAAGCATGATCGAAGTTAAAAAAAATCATTTTGTCGCTTGCAGATTATTCCATAAAGGTAGTAAATAAAATGTTAGAAGCTCCTTTTTTAGATATTAGAAATCTAAAAGTATATTTCCCAATTTACCAAGGTTTGTTCAGGAAAGAAGTTGGTAAAGTAAGGGCTGTAGATAATGTTTCATTTAACATAAAGAGAAGTGAAGTGTTTGGGTTAGTTGGAGAAACAGCTTCCGGTAAAACGACCATTGCAAAAGCAATCCTGGGGGTAGTACAACCCACTTTAGGCGAGATATGGTTTAAAGGAGAAGAGATCTCAAACTTTAATGGTGAGAGAAGGCGTAAGCTGACATCAAGGATACAGATGGTCCATCAGGATACTTCGTCATCATTGAATCCTAGAAAAAAAGTGATGGAGTTGATAAAGGTTGCTTTAGATATACATCAAATTGGTACTCCAATAGAAAAACAGAATGAGGTCTATAGAATATTGCAGTATGTTCAATTGCCTCCCGAAAACTTCCTTTATAAATATCCTGCCGCGCTAAGTGGAGGACAGAAACAGAGAATTGCTATTGCTCGAGCTTTAATTTTGAAGCCAGAACTTTTAGTGTTTGATGAACCTACTTCTGCTCTCGATGTTTCCGTTCAGGCAAAAATATTGAATCTGTTAACAAAGTTGAAAAAAGAGTTTAATTTAACCTATCTTTTTATTTCCCATGATCTGAGTGTGGTATTAAATATGTCGGATAGGATAGGAGTAATGTATTTAGGAGAATTGGTTGAAGTTGGTGATTCCCAAGATATTCTTACCAATCCAATGCATCCATATACCCAGGCATTGATTTCTGCCATCCCTGTAATTAGCAAAAAAGAGCTTACTATGCTTCCTAAAATGCCACCTTTAAAAGGTGAAATTGGCAGCGCCATAAATCCTCCAACTGGTTGCAGGTTTCATCCTCGATGTTCATACGCAATAGAAAGATGCACTCGCGAAAAACCAAATTGGTTCCAAATAAATGAAAAACATATTGCAAGATGCCATCTATTAAATGGCAAAAATATAAATTTTAAATGAGCGAATGAAAGATGACAAAAGGAGTATTTTATTATGGATAACGAAGACCAAAAGTTAATAGACTATATCGATAATAACAAAGAAGAGATATGTACTCTTGTAAGGAAACTTGTATCGATTCCTAGTGTTAATATTCCAGGTGAAAAGGTAGGCAAACAGCTTGAAATTGGAAATTTTTTTTACAAAAAATTTCAGGAGATAGGTTTGGATAACATACATTTTCAGGATGTCTATCCTGGAGCAAGAAATGTATTGGGAGAAACTCCTGCATCTTCGAAAAAAATAGGAATAATCTTTAATGGGCATACAGATACTGTCCATATTGAAAATATGACAATAGATCCCTTTGGCGGATCAGTTCTAGATGGAAAGATTTACGGTCGCGGCACTGCTGATATGAAATCTGGTTTAGCAGCTGCGATTATTGCAGTTAAAGCTATTTTGGATCTCAATATAACTCTTTCAAAACGCATTTTATTAACTGCAGTTGTAGATGAGGAGGGCTCGGGAAGAGGTATTAATAAGTTAATATCAGAGAGCATTAAAGCTGAATACGGCATTGTTGGGGAACCCACATGTTATGGTGGTAGTTTAAAGATTGCTATTACACATAAAGGTAGAGCAGAGTTAGAAGTGACTGTGAAAGGTAAAGCTTCTCATGGATGTGAACCAAGGTTAGGTATCAATGCAATATCAAAGATGTGCGGGGTAGTTCAGGCTATCGAGAAAGATCTTCCAAAAAAATTAAGTATAAACTCCCATCCTCTTCTGGGAACAGGTACGATTAATGTAGGTGTTATTAATGGTGGTACTCAATCCAATATTGTGCCAGATATATGCAGAATAAAAATAGATAGACGTACCTTACCTGGAGAAAATTTAGAAGATGTTCAAACTGAAATTGAAGATATCCTTAAAAAACTTAGAAGAAAAGATCCAGAACTAAATGTTTCTGTAAAACTAACAGAAAGTACAATAGACCGATGTTCTCAACCGATGGAAATTTCATCTGATGAAAAAATTGTAAAAGCAGCTATTTCAGCTGTTGAGCATATTATAGGCACTCCTGCGATAATATGGGGTTCGCCAGGGTATACCGATGCGAGTCCAATGGTAAATAAGGCTAAGATACCCACAATAGTACTTGGTCCTGGGCGTGTAGGTCATACTCAAGATGAACATGTACATATTGATGAGGTTGTTAATTGCGCAAAAGTATATGCTTTAATTATGAAGTCTATTTGTAAGTAATATGGGCGGGATATATAATATGGTTGTGGAAGTATATTAGAAGTAAATAAATAATAGTATTGTAAAAAATTATAAATACTATAAATAGTGCAAGCTGAAGCAACATAATAAATATAGCACTCAAGAATAAATTATATAAAATTTCAACGCAATCGCTTGTATTTAGAAAACATTTTCATTTTTTAAGACAGCACAGTTCAATAGAATTAAAAGTTTTTTTTCGGGTAATAATTGACAATGCTGATGAAAATTATGAATAAGGATTAAGGCTTAATAAAAAAATAATTCTATGATTTAATGCCTACTGGAAAGCATTTGGGGAGTCTCAATAATTCCACTCCTCAGTATCACCTTAAGGGTCTTTATTTATTTCAAATTTTTTTAAAAAGAAGGATTTTTCAGTAAAAATATGGTATATTATTAGTAAAAAAGTAAAGTTTTATTTTGCTTCAAGGTTAGTATTGATGAAAAGATCATCATAGAATATTTCAAGTCCCAATAAAATTGGTATTTTGGTCAAGCGAAGCTTTAATTGTTTTAACAGTGCCATGGTCTTGCTAATGGATATTTACTTCAAGAACTTTCACAAAAAATTTCATTATTTAAAATTATTTTGGAGATATTAGAGGTGATGTTTATGGGATAAATTATTTCTGACTGACTTTATTAATTAAACATAAGTAAGGAGGAAATTTAAAATGAAACGATTTAGAATTTTAATAGTTTCTTTATTGGTTTTGTTGGCAGGATTTGTTTGCATAGGCCAATCTGCGGAACAGAATATTCTCGTAATGAGTGTTAATCAAGAATTTGGGACGATCGACCCGGCTCGTGGTAGCGATTATACAGAATTGTTGGCGATGTACAACCTCTATAGTACGTTAGTCTTTCCCGATAGTGATGGTGTTAGCCAGCCAAAAGTAGCTGAAAGCTGGACAGCAAACCCTGATGGTTTAACCTATACTTTTAAACTCAAAGAAGGGATAAAGTTTCATGATGGTAGTGAACTGACTGCTGAAGATGTGAAATTCTCGATGGATCGTATGATTGCTCTTAAGGATGGTTATTCATGGCTCTGGTCGGATATTGTAAAGGAAACTACCGTTGAAAATTCCTATACCGTTATTTTTCACTTGAGTGAACCGTTTGGTCCGTTTATATCAACCCTTCCTCTCTTATCGATCGTAAATAAAGATGCTATTCTTGCGCATAAAGAACCAGGAGAGTTCGGTGAATTTGGGGATTACGGTTCTCATTGGCTCAGTGTCACCACAAATGAAGATTCTGGATCCGGTCCGTATAAACAAATGGAGCATGATAGAGGCCGTGAAATTGTCTTTGAACGTTTCCCAGATTATTTTGAAGGGTGGCCACATGGAGATAAATCAGTAGATATGGTACGTATTATTGTATTGCATGAAAATGCAACGGTTAAAATGATGCTACGAAAAGGTGAACTGACCTTTGTAGACCACTACAGAACAAATGAGGACTATCAAGAAATGGGCTCTTACCCAAATGCCAAGGCTGTTGCATTTGATTCAAGCTATATAGTAGCTGCAAAAATAAATACCAAAATTGTACCGACTGATGACATTCATATCCGGAGAATGCTTTCCTGGGCCTTTGATTACAAAATGGTAACTGACGTTATTAGAGGAGGATCTCCCCAAGCAAGAGGTGTGATATCACCTACGATACCAGGACATAATCCCAGAGTTTTTCAATATTCTTATGACTTAGATAAGGCGGGCGAAGAGATGATGTTAAGCAAGTATTACCCCAATATTCCAGACATCGTTATTACATACCCGACCGGAACAGAGGATCGGCGGAAGATGGCTCTGTTATTACAAGAGAGCTTAGCAAAAATCGGTGTCAACCTTGTGATCAGAGAAGAACAATGGGGTAGAATAACTGAACTTGTGACTACCGTTGAAACTACCCCTAATATCTGTATTACTTCTCAGACTCCTACCTATCCTGATCCTGATGCTCTCCTATACACCATGTATCACTCTGATGCCGCTGGGACATGGATGTCATCGGAATGGTTGCAGGATCCAATTGTAGATCAATTAATAGAACAAGAGAGGATTATGATAGACAGGGAAGAACGAATGCATACTATGAATCTCATCCAACAGATTATTAGTGAGCATTGCCCAGATATATTTATCGATAACATGCTTGTTCACAATGCCATGCAAGACTATGTAATGGGTCTTACTTGGAGACCGATCATGAGTAGTTGGTACTACTTCCACGACCTTTGGTTTGAGAAATAGCCTTATGGAATACAGGGAAAGGAGAGAATTTCTCTCCTTTCCTTTCTTTACTAGGAGTTAACAGAACATGAAATTTTTCCAGTTCTTGATACGAAGATTATTATATTCTATTCTGGTATTAGTGGGGCTTTCTATCCTAATATTTATTATAGCCCGTATATTGCCTGGAGATCCTGCACGTCTTGCTTTAGGACCATTTGCTCCTGAAGAACAGGTTGAATACCTAAGACAAAAAATGGGAATGGACAAACCGCTGCCTCTTCAATACTGGAATTATATCACAGGATTATTTCATGGTGACCTTAGCCTTTCGTTTCAGACCAGGCGTAATGTTGCTCTTGACATAGCACATTACTTACCGGCTACTGTTGAACTAATAACTATGGCAATTTTATGGGTTTTTGTGATCGGAGTTCCGCTTGGAGTATTATCAGGTCGCTACAGAGATGGGTGGCTGGATAACTTGAGTCGGGTAATATCTTTTGTTGGGGTATCGGTTCCTCCATTTGTTGTTGGACTTATTGGTCAAGTTATCTTCTCTTATGTTCTGGGAATTCTTCCAACGACAGGACGATTATCTCTTTTAACTCCTAAACCACCACTCGTTACCGGTCTTTTTTTAGTAGATAGCTTAATCGCTGGAGATTTTAGTGCTTTTGGAGATGCATTGAAACATATTATCCTTCCCTCATTTGCTGTTGCAGTAACTGGAATTGGTCAAATTACTCGGATTACACGCGCTGGTATTATCGATGTTTCCAGTAAGGACTATATTGAATCCGCTCGGGCTTTTGGTATACCTGATCGTTATGTTACCTTTAAATACATGTTAAAACCCTCTTTCATTGCACCGATGACTATTCTTGGACTCTCTTTTGCTTCCCAATTAGGCAATGCATTCCTTGTCGAAACTGTCTTTGCATGGCCTGGAATGGCGAAATATGGGATAAACGCCATATTGCGGAAAGATTTTAATGCTATTATGGGTGTTGTTCTCATTATAGGATTAGCATTTGTAGTGGTAAATTTTATTGTGGATGTCTTTGTTGGATATATTGATCCTCGTATTCGCATACAGGAGGAAACAATTGAAAAATAAACAAGAGGTAACCTCATCAGTTAATCAAGAGTTAAATATTACGCAGTGGATGGTGTTCAAAGATAAGGTAGGGCGTTCTTGGTATAGGTTTCGTCGAAACCCTATCTCGATTACAGGTGCATCGATGGTTCTTTTGGTTATACTATTAGCAATGCTGGCTCCATATGTCACTCCATATCCTCACCATGCAGGTGCATTTACAGATCTCCCAAATGCCTTTCAATCACCTAGCAAGACCCATTGGTTTGGAACAGATGAAATAGGAAGAGATCTCTTCACCCGTGTTATCTTTGGTTATCGAATCTCACTTATTCTTGCTGTAATTGTATTGGGGATCAGCGTACCTTTAGGAGTTATTCTTGGCCTCACCGCTGGATATTTCGGTGGAAAAATTGAAACAATCATTATGCGTTTCACTGACATCTTTCTTGCTCTTCCTCCCTTGGTAATGGCTCTGGCTATTTGTGCGGCTTTCACGCCGACCATCGAAAAAGCAATGCTAGCAATAGCCTCAATTTGGTGGACCTGGCACTGTCGCTTGGTTCATGGCATCACAAAATCAATCAAAACGGAGGAATTTGTTCAAGCAAGCCGAGTAATCGGTGATAGCCACTTTAGGATAATTTTCAAAGACATTCTTCCAAATTGTATATCTGCAATCATTGTAAAGATTACATTAGATGCAGGATTCGTTATCTTAGTCGGAGCTGGACTAAGTTTCTTGGGTTTAGGTGCACAGCCTCCAAAGTCAGATTTAGGAACAATGATATCCTATGGAGCACAATATCTTCCCATGAAATGGTGGACGACAATCTTTCCAAGCTTTGCTATTCTGTTTCTCATTTTAGGATTTAATCTACTGGGGGATGGGCTACGAGATATGCTAGACGTGGAATCAGAGGGAATTTAAATGAAGAATAAATATATACTTGAAATCCGAGATTTGCATGTTCATTTCCGGGTATACGAAGGCATATCTCGTGTTATAGATGGAGTCTTCTTATATATTAAAAAGGGTGAGCGAGTTGGATTGGTTGGAGAAACCGGTTGTGGTAAGACTGTTACCATAAAAACAGTAATGGGAATACTAAAAATTCCTCCTGCGATTATCCCCAGTGGAGAGGTTTTTCTGGATGGACAAGACATCTTAAGAATGTCTCAAAAGAAGTTACTTCAGATAAAAGGAACAGAAATTTCGATGATTTTTCAGGATCCAATGAATGCACTTAATCCTGTTTTTTCAATAGGAGAGCAATTCTATGATGTAATTCGCTTTGCTCAGCAGCGTTTCAGTAATGATGAGAAACTCTCTAGAAAAGGAATTCGCAATAAGATGATTTCTGCATTGGAAGAAGTTAGGCTTCCTGATCCAGAAAGAATTATTAACAATTATTCCCTTGAACTCAGTGGAGGAATGCGCCAACGTGTATTGATTGCTATGGCATTGGTGAATAATCCTAAGCTACTTATTGCCGATGAACCTGGAACTGCCCTTGATGTGACTATTCAAGCCCAAATCTTGGATCTGATGAATAAACTAGTTAAAACTAAAGGAATATCTGTATTACTTGTTACTCATAACCTTGGAGTTATAAGAGAGACAACGGAACGAGTATATATTATGTATGGAGGACAGGTAGTTGAGACAGCGCCGACGAATGTTTTCTTTGAAAATCCCAAACATCCTTACACCCAAGGACTTATTTCTTCTGTCCCTCGCTTTACTGGAGGTGAATTTGCTAAAGGGATTCCAGGGACAATTCCGGACTATATTAAAGCTCCATCAGGATGTCGTTTCCATCCACGCTGCAATTATGCTATGCCTATTTGCTCACAGAAGAAACCTTTACTTACTATGCTCGAATCCGGTCACTATGTAGCTTGTTATATTTACACAGGACAAGAGGATCAGAATGAATAATCATCTCTTATCTGTTGATAATCTCGTAAAATATTTTCCTATAAGAGTGGGATTTTTCCAGCGGCCAATTGGAAATGTAAGATCGGTTGATGGTGTTAGCTTTAATGTTAACAAAGGAGAGATGTTTGGTTTAGTTGGGGAGTCTGGTTCCGGGAAATCTACGATTGGAAAAATCTTGGTAAAAATTTATAATCCGACCGAAGGAACTGTTTTGTTTAAAGGAAGGGATATTACAAAGTTAACGAAGGAAGACCTGGGCTTCTTTAAGAAAGAGGTTCAGATAGTATTTCAGGATCCCAAGTCTTCTCTTAATCCCCGTCGGAGCATCAAAAGCACGCTTGAGGACCCGTTAATCGTTCATAGAATTGCAAAAAATGAGCGTGATCGCGAGAGAATTATCAGGAATCTGCTACAGATGGTCGAGCTATCACCCAACTATATGTATAAATACCCGTCCTCATTAAGCGGAGGACAACGTCAGCGTGTGGCAATTGCTCGAGCTCTGACAGTCAACCCTTCTTTTATTATACTCGATGAACCAACTTCAGCCTTAGATGTATCGGTTCAGGCTAAAATTATTCATCTCTTGCAAGGCCTTCAAAGGGAATTTAATCTATCATATTTATTTATTTCCCATGACCTTAGTTTGGTGCGTACCATGGCTAGACAGACTGCTGTTATGTATTTAGGGAAGATTTATGAAATAGCTCCAACGGAGAGGCTATTTTCAATGCCGCTTCATCCTTACACTCGGACACTGATTTCATCTGTTCCTGTCGTTTTTAAAGAAGAGCAACAAGCAAAACCAACAAAACAGAGTTGGGGAGGTGAAATTCCCAGTCCTGTGAATCCACCAAGTGGTTGTGCCTTTCATCCTCGTTGTAGTTTGGCAGATGATATATGCTCCCAACAGCTACCAGACCTTGTGGAAGTTATGCGAGATCATTTTGTTCGTTGTCATCATGTTTCGTTCAACATGCAATCAGTTAAATAGTAAGAGAGCTGTTTTGAAGAAGGTAGAATATTGGAGAAAATTAAGAAAATGGAAATTATAGAATTACTGATTTAAATATATTATAAAGGTTAAAGAGATGCAAAAAATAAAGATTGGACTTATTAGAGTAGTATCATTTGAGAATAAAAAATTAATTGGACTTCATGGAAAATTGATAGAAGAATATTTTCCATGCCTACAACTTATTTCCCGATGTATCAAGAATCAACCAAAAGGGATATTCGATGAAGAGAGTGAAAAAATGGCGATTCCAAAAGTTATTGGTCTCGGTCTAAAAATTGAAAAAGAGGAAAAAGTCAAAGCAATTATCGTTAGCTGTGCAGCCGATCCCGGCGTAAAGGAATTAAGAAAGTTGCTGAAAATTCCTGTTATTGGTGCAGGGAGTTCTGTTGCTGCGCTCTCTTTATCTTATGGTGATAAAGTTGGGACATTCGGAATCACAGAGCAGGCCCCTACAATAATGAGAGAAATTTTAGGAAAACATTTAGTAGCAGAAGCAAGACCAGAGGCTATCAACACAACTTTAGACTTAATGACTGATAAGGGGAAAAGAAACACATTGAAATCTGTCAAATATCTAAAAGCAAAGGGGTCAGAAGTCATAGCTCTTGCCTGCACTGGCTACTCAACAATAGGAATTGCTAACGATCTAGAAAAAGAAGTAGGAATACCAGTTTTGGATGCTGTTATTGCCGCTGGTCTGTTTGCATGGCATTTTACAAGGGGATCAATATGATAGAGATAGATGAAAAAATGGTAAAAAATGCAGTCTTAGGAGGTACCCTTCTTGGAGGAGGGGGCGGAGGAAGTCTGAAAGAAGGAGAGAAATTAGGAGAACTTTCATTAGCTGTAGGTATTCCTACTTTAATTAGTTTAGATGAGTTACAAGATGATGCAACCCTGATTACTGTTTCTGCAGTTGGAGCTCCTGCTGCTAAAGAGCAGTATCTCAAGCCTATGCATTATGTTAAAGCGATTCAGCTTATAGAAGAAACAGGAGTGAAAGTTGATGGACTTATAACCTGTGAAAATGGTGGACTTGCTACACTGAATGGATGGTTTCAGTCAGCTATGCTGGGGATTCCAGTCGTTGATGCCCCCTGTAATGGAAGGGCACACCCCATCGGAGTAATGGGTTCTATGGGGCTCCATAAGAGTAAAGGTTATATTTCAAAGCAAGCCGCAGTAGGAGGGGATCGAGATAAAGATAGATATTTAGAAATATATATAGCTGCAAATATAATTGAGACATCCAGAATTATTAGACAGACAGCAGTATTAGCTGGAGGATTAGTGGGTGTAGCCAGGAATCCAGTAACCGTTAAATATGCCCGGGAGAATACCGCTGTAGGAGGGATAAGCCAGGCCATTGAACTTGGAAAGATTATGCGAAAAGCTAAAAGAAAAGGTCCTGAATATGTGATAGATCAAGCTACAAAATTTTTAAAGGGCAAAAAAATAGCAGAGGGAAGAATTGAAGAAGTAAAGATAAAAACTATTGGTGGATTCGATATCGGGAATGTTATAGTAAGAAACAAAAAGGAACTTTATGAATTGACATTCTGGAATGAATATATGTGTCTGGAGAATAAAGGGCAAAGAATTGCAACTTTTCCTGATTTAATAGCCACGATTGATCTGGAAACAGGAGTACCCTTACCAACATCAGAGGTGAGAGAGGGCCAGAATGTTGCAATCTTGCATGTTCCAAGACAAGAGCTGAATCTTGGGTCAGGAATGAAGGACCCAGAAATATTTAAACAGATAGAGGAAGTAATAAAAAAACAGATCATAAAATATTCTTTCTTTGGGGGTAATTAAATGTTACATCAAGTATTAGAGGTATTTGAACTTTTAGATAGTAAATATATAAATGGCCAGAAAATTGCAGATTTTTTAAAAGGAAGGGGGTTAGAAAAAATTGAGGTACAGAGAATAGGTGAAAATAAAGGCTCGACAGATTTTATAAAAATAATAGTACCAGGGACTAATGGAAAACAGAAAGGAGGAAAGGCTCCTACTCTCGGAATTATTGGGAGGCTCGGAGGAATAGGAGCAAGACCAGAGCGTATTGGTATAGTCTCCGATGCTGATGGAGCAGTTGCAGCTATCTCTTGCGCTTTAAAACTCGCGGATATGCAAAAAAATGGAGATATATTAAATGGGGACGTAATTCTATCGACTCAGATTTGCCCAAATGCACCTACACAACCTCATAAGCCTGTTCCTTTTATGGGCTCTCCTGTCGATATGGGTGTTATGAATAAGTATGAAGTAGACTTGAATATGGATGCTATATTATCTATAGATGCAACAAAGGGGAATAGAATAATAAATTTTAGAGGTTTTGCAATTACTCCTACTATAAAAGAGGGATATATTTTAAGAATAAGTGAAGATCTATTAAATATAATGGAATGGACTTCAGGTAGATTCCCTAGGATTGTTCCCATAACCACTCAAGATATTACTCCCTATGGAAATGGTTTATTTCATGTGAATAGCATAGTTCAACCTTGTGTAACTACAAGCGCTCCGGTTGTTGGCATTGCAGTAACTACAGAGATGCCTGTTCCTGGATGCGCAACAGGAGCTAATCACGAAATTGATGTGAAAGAAGCTAGCAGATACTGCATAGAAGTGGCTAAAGCATTTACAGAAGGAAAATGTAGTTTCTATGATAAGGAGGAGTTTGAACTTATTATAAAACTTTATGGAACAATGAAACATCTCCAAACTTTAGGGGGAGGGAGTAGATGAAAGTTCAGAAGAGAAAGAAAAGATCTTGCTCAAGGGTGGGACTGCCGTGTCACCTATAGTTAAAGAGTTGGTGAAAATTCCACTGAGAAGTGGTATGGCTATAGAATTAATTCCTCTATGTGAGAAAGGTATCATTGAAAAAATGGCAGTAGAAATCCTTACTAAGATGAATTGTACGATTATAGGTAAAGAAGGAATATTGGGAGTGGTGGACTCAATAGTAGGGATTGTAGAAGGATTGGATAAAGAAGTTAAGAAGATATTGGAAGTTGTGAAAGAGATAAATAGAGTTGGTATTAGTGTACAAAAAGAGAACTTGGAAGAGTGCGAAAGAGGTGATCCATGTTGCAGCAAAGGGCATTTAGTATGTGTATATTTGAGAGGTGATTGAAATGAAGATTGGTACTCTAACCATTGGCCAGTCTCCAAGAGTGGACATTATTCCGGAATTGAAAAAAGTTATAGGATTTGAAATTGAAATGGAAGAACGAGGAGCTTTGGATAACCTTACATGGGAAGAGGTTAAAAATTTATATCCTGAGCCAAATGACTATATTTTAGTTACCAGAATGAGGGATGGAAAAGAGGTCAAAATAGCTAAAAGACATGTAGTTGAAAGAATGAAAAAATGTATAGCTGATTTGGAAAGAATTAATGTCGACTTTATAATATTTTTGTGCACAGGGGAATTTCCAAAGGAAATAACATCTAAGAAGATAATTTTAAAACCAAGTAAGCTATTGGAGAATATATTGAGAGGCATACTCCAAGAAGGTGTGATAGCAGATATAGTTCCTTCAGCCGACCAGATCTCATTAATGGAAGAAAGATGGAAAAGAACTAACCCAAATCTGAAAGTTATTGTTGAAACTGTTTCTCCATATACGGGAACAGATGCAGAAATAGAAAAAGTTGCGGAAAAAATTGCGAAGACAAATGCAAATCTAATAATTCTTGATTGCCTTGGATTTAATAGAAAAGTAAAAACAATTTTTAGAAAAATCACAAAAAAACCAGTCCTGCTCCCCCGAACTCTACTAGGTAGGATAGCAGGAGAACTAATAGAGGGGCAATTTTAATGAATCTTAGCCAGTAGATAATTATAAATAATAAGACGATTATAAGACCAAGCTAAAATTTTAACAGGATGGATACTAATAGTAAAGAAGGAAGAGCAGCCTTTGATGTTCGTTATCCAGTCCTAAAGAAAAAGGAAGATATTTGGTGTAAATTAAAGAAAGTAGCTATATCTAATAATTTAGAATTGGAAGAAATTCAACACAAACCTCCTTTATATATTGACTCGAATACTAAATTAATAAAAACCCTTCAGAGAGTTTATTTTGAAGCAACCAATCAAGAACCAAAACTTATATCTATTGGCGGAGGAACGTACTGTAGATATTTAGAGAATTTTGTAGCATTTGGTCCCGTGTTTCCCGGTCAAAAAGAACTTGCCCATCAGGTGAATGAATATATTTCAATTGAAGATTTAATTAAAATTACTAAAATATATGCTAAAGCGATTTACGAACTAATAAAATAAAAAATTTAACAAGAGAGGATTGATATTATGGAATTATCAATTGGAACAGAAGGAAGGAATGAGTTTTTATATCTTGAATTAGCAAAAAGCGCTAAAAAACTAGTTGAAAATGTTATGTTAGTAAAAGAAAAAGAAAATGTTGTTATAACAGCAGATACATCATCTGATGAAAGAGTTGTGAAAGCCACAGCGAATGCAGTTTACGCTACTGGTGCAATTCCAACACTTATATGGTATGAAACAAGATCAACAGCAGTTATAGAACCTCCAAATCCAGTCGCTGGAGCAGTGAAGAACACAGATGTGTGGATTGAATTTAATTATGCTTATATATTGCATACTCAAGCTTGGAAGGATTCGTTAAAATCTGGAGTAAGATATATTTGCTTAAGTGGAATGGATGTATCTATGATGGTTAATACAATTGGAAGGATAAATTATACAAAAATGCTAAAATTGGGAGAAGTGCTTAGAAGTATAATAGAACAAGCAGATGAAGTAGTTATAAAAAGCCCGGCTGGTACAAATCTTACTGCCTATAACAGAGGAAGAAAAGTGAGGCAGTCTGGGAAACTAGCAGATACTCCTGGAGAGCCAATTATGTTAGGAGGTCAAGTGTCATGGTGTCCAATGGAAGAAACGATAAATGGATTATTAGTATTTGATGGAGCATTATGGCCTCCAGCAGAAATAGGATTGCTTAGCTCACCAGTAAAACTTACATTAGAAAAAGGTGTTGTTATACAAATAGAAGGCGGACAAGAAGCTAAAATTTTTGAAAGATGGTTAGCAAGTTTTGATGATTCTAAAATGTATCATTTAGCGCATTATTCGTTGGGTTTTAATCCCGGTGTTAGAAAATGTACTGGAAGAATTGTAGAAGATGAAAGAACATTTGGCTGTATAGAAATGGGCTTAGGTAGTCAGGGGCCGCAGATAATGGGTAAAACATGGAAAAGCGCATCTCATACGGATGGTATAGTATTAAATCCAACAATAATATTAGATGGAAAAATTGTGGAAAAGGAAGGTAAATATGTTCACCCAGAATTAATAAAAATCTGTAAAGGATTAAATGTGGGGGGTTATTAAGCAAGCTCGTCTAAAGGGCGTCGAGTATAGATCGAATTTATAAAAAAATAGAATTACTATAGAAGGAAGGTTAAAAATGAAGATTAAAATTATTGTTCCTGTTGCCACTGATAAATGGAATAAAGATGCATTAGAACTTTGTCATGAGATTGCTGACTGTGAAACTGAAATTTCTATATCAAATATAGAAAAAGGTCCAGTTTCAATTGAAAGTGTTTATGATGAAACCTACGCAAATCCCTTTGTTGTAGATGCAGCTAAAAAGGCTGAAAAAGAAGGGTATGACGGAATAATAATATATTGTTTTTCTAATCCAGCTTTGTATGCGGTGAGAGAAGCCATCAAAATCCCTGTAATAGGTATCGGTGAAGCAGCTCATATCTTCGGAATGGTAGTGGGAGAAAGGATTGGTATTATTTCTAGTGTAGAAAATTCCGTTCCTAAACACTGGAGAAAAGCAAAAATTTTGGGCACAATATCAAAATTAAAGGCAATAAAACCCTTAAACCTCCCTGTTTTAGAATATAATGATAAAGAAAAGGTTATGGAAAGAGTTAAAAAAGTTGCAACTGAATTAATAGAAAAGGAAAAAGTAGATACTATTATTCTTGGATGTGGATCAATGCTTGGAATAAAAAAGGAACTTCAAGAAACTTTTCCTGTTCCTATTATTATTCCTGGTGAGGCAGCGATTAAGCTTATAGAATCGATGGTAAAAATGGGAATTTCGCATAGTAAAATAACATATATGTATCCGCCAGAAAAAGAATATATTGTATAAATAAACAATGAAGAGGCAAATATAAAATTAAAAAAAATTACATTTTATGCCTGTAAAAGTTAGCGAAAGCAGGAAAAACAGTCTATATAATTCAATGTCCAAAACCCCAAACCTTCAACATTTTTATATTATAAAGGCACTACCTTTGTTCCAGTTCAATAATCCAGTAAATTTTAGATGAAAAATGATATTTCAAGGCTTAACACCATGATTTTTTGGAGAGCAGATAATTACAAGCCTTTTGGCCTTTTACTAAATAGTTTTTTTATTTTTGTAAATTATTTTTCAGAAAAAGAAGGATTTTTAATAAGCTATCTTTTATATAAAAAGAACAAAAGAAATTTTATTTATTAACATACTACATGAATTATTCCACATAAATCGAACTATTAGATATTGTCTTAAGATAATATAAGAAAAGAAGCTGTGGTATTTTAAATAATACTTTAAGAAAAATGAAAAAGGCAAATTATCCCAAAGGGTAGGCCGTAAAGTTTTCTTTTATTATATTCCATAAAAAGCAAGCTTACTATCTTAAGAATTATCCCTCATGCTTAGACAATTAGAGTTCACAAATGAACCTATCTTTTAAAAAAACATGCCAATTTGGAAGTATAAACAAAAAGTATTTCAGCTATTTTGAGTTATATGATGAAATTGCCCACATAGATTTTTAATTAAAGTGAGAAAATAGGAAAATAACAATTTTTGCATCAAGGGAATAAAGGCGGAAACATGTTTTAGAGGGTCAGATTTTAAAAGGTAAAAAACTTGGTGAGAGCAAGATGATAGCTAAATTAATTATCCATCATCTTGCTCGTTTTGTTACGTTCAAAATATTTATGCAAGTTTTATTACACTTTTCCTTTCAACAATGGTAGTATTTACTTCTATTCTTATTGTTTCTGCAGGTGCTTCATCTATTCTTTCAACAAGGCGTTTTAATGCAATCATGCCCATCCTCTGTTTATAGACCATTACAGTGGTTAATGGAGGATCAATCATCTCACAAAATGGCATATCGTCAAAGCCTATAATTGAAACATCTTGCGGAATTTTAATTCCAAATTCCTTCATAGCTTTAATTGCGCCAAAGGCTATTATATCGTTATCAGCAAATAGAGCAGTGGGTAATTTAGGCTTATTCTCTAGAACATTGAACATATTTTTGTAGGAACCATCTATCGTTGACTCTAGACAGAAGATGAAATTTTTATTGAGCTTTAATCCCTTATGATTAATAGCTTTTTTAAATCCAGCCATTCTCTGATCAAAATTGTTTATCCACACTGAGCTATGCAGATAACCAATATCTATATGTCCTAATTCTGCAAGATAGCATGTGGCTTTATAAACACCTTCCAGGTTATTGATTATTACAGTATCAAGGTTTTCACTTTCGAAATAACTATCTAGTAATAGCAATGGAATATTTAACTTTTTGAAAGGCTTGAGATCTTCTTTGGTCATTTCAGTGGCTAATAACATAATTCCGTCGGGAGATGTTCCCTCGATTATATGAAGTATTTTTGTTAAGTTATCTTTGTTTTCATCTATATAGGTTACAATCAGGTTGTAGCCAAGGCTACGTGCTTCTCTGTCGATTCCTTCCATTAATGCAGAAAAAAATGGTGT
>Ga0315553_10000963_pt1 | contig 24701 bp, 25 predicted proteins | sample SalMarSW160140MG_FD_203099 | JGI IMG/M metagenome (GOLD analysis project Ga0315553, IMG submission 203099) | Salt marsh sediment microbial communities from the Plum Island Ecosystem LTER, Massachusetts, United States - Salt Marsh Sediment SW1601-40 ... | reverse complement strand
CTCCGTCATATATACTGTTGCATTCAAACACCTTTCGATCAGGATAATAAGCTATTTATACTATGAACGAGTTATCCTTCCCGTTCCCCGTGCGTGCTGAGAGATGACGATCATTCGGGAGGAGCACCCCATCGGATCATCACCTCGTTGGAAGGGGGACCTTGATACCCCCAATGGTTGACCCCGATTATCTTATACATGTAGATGACCCCCTCTGTGAGGCCTGTGTCTTTCCAGGTCACGGTATTATCTTCCAAGAGGTAGCCTTGGGTGGGGGTACGCAGGTCGAGCTCAGCCTTTACCGCAAATTCCCCGGGGCACTCCGGGCACCCTTTTGTCTCGTCCCTCCTGAGCACCCTGAAGCGCACTAGATCGACCGGTCTGGAGCCATCCATATTTTCTTTGGGGAGGCTCCAGGTCAGGTAGAATGCTCCCTCTTTGACGGTGCCTCGCAGGTCCTTAATGGCCTTGGGCACCAGCACATCAGGGGGCGTAGGGGGGGCCTTGACGCCGCACCCCCATGCGAGGATAACGAGAAATATCACCGTAAGAAACGTCGCTTTCTTCATAACAACTCCTTTTTTGCCTTTTTTATCTGTTGAGCCACCCTTTGGCGGGCCGTGCCTCCGATGCTTTGACGACGATCCACTGAGCCCTCTATACGGATATAGTCAAAGACATCCTCTCCAATCGTTGGGGAGAAAGTTCGGAATTCGTCAAGCGTGAGATCATCCAGCTTAATCCCCTTTTTTTCCGCATACTGTACCGCCTTCCCGGTGTTCTGGTGGGCCTCGCGAAACGGAATACCTTTCATAACCAGGTAATCGGCCAAATCGGTGGCGTTGGTATATTCCTCGGAGGCGGCCTCCCGCATTCGTTCACTATTTACCTCGACCTTTTCAATCAGGCTGGCCATGATCTGCAGGGAGCTCTTCACCGTATCGACGGTGTCGAAGAGGGGCTCCTTATCCTCCTGCAAGTCCCTGTTGTACGCTAGGGGGAGGGCCTTGAGTACGGTGAGCAGTGTGACAAGGGCGCCGTAGACCCTGCCGGTCTTCCCCCTGATCAGCTCCAGCACGTCGGGATTCGCCTTCTGGGGCATAATGCTGCTGCCGGTGCAGAATGCCTGCGGGAGGCGCATGAACCCGAACTCAGGGGCTGACCACATGATAAGCTCTTCACAGAGGCGGCTCAGGTGCATCATAAGGAGGGCGCAGCAAAAGAGGAACTCCGCCACAAAGTCCCGGTCGCTCACCGCATCGATGCTGTTCTGGCTGATCGCGGCAAAACCCAACTGTCGGGCTACCTCCTCCCGGTCTATGGGGTACGGTGTACCGGCCAAGGCGCCGCTGCCGAGAGGGAGACAATCGATCCTTTCCAGGGCATCGGACAATCGCTCCCTGTCGCGTTTGAACATTTCGTAATAGGCCAATACATGGTGGGCGAAAAGTATGGGTTGGGCCTTGCGCAGGTGGGTGTAGCCGGGCATGATTACATCCACGTGCTTGTCCGCCACCCCCACCAAACTGGCCTGAAGTCCCTTGAGGAGGTCGATGACGCCCGTTGCTTCTTCTTTGAGGTACAGGCGCAGGTCGAGGGCCACTTGATCGTTGCGGCTCCTCCCCGTGTGGAGCTTACCCCCTGTCTCACCGATCTTCTCCAACAGTCGCTGCTCTATGTGCATGTGGATGTCTTCTCGTTGAGTCGAAAAGGGGAATTTACCGTTCTCTATTTCCCCCTCGATCTCTTTCAGGGCTTTGAGGATTGTTCCTTTTTCATTTGCGGAGATAATCCCAGCCTTTGCCAAGGCCTCGCAGTGGGCCATGCTCCCCCTGATATCATAGCGATAGAGTCGCTTGTCAAAGGAGATGGAAGCGGTAAACTCCTCTGTCAACTCATCGGTCTCTTGGGTAAACCTTCCCCCCCACGGTTTTTTCGCCACTATTCACTCCTCTCGCCAAAGATGGCCCTGCCTACCCTGACCATGGTGGCCCCCTCTTCAATAGCTACTTCGAAATCAGTCGACATCCCCATGGAGAGTTCCTGCAGGGGGATGCCATCTTGTGCTATCTTTTCTTGAAGCTTCCGCAGTGCGATGAAATAGGGCCTGGCCAACTCAGGGTCGTCGAAATACGGGGGCATGGTCATGAGCCCCTGAAGAGAGATGTGCTCCAGGCCGTGCATCTCATGGGCCAGTTCACGGGCCTCTTCTTCGGTTGTCCCGAACTTGGATGCTTCCTCGGAGAGATTCGCCTCAATCAAGCAGTCAATGTTCTTGCCTTCTGCTGCGGCCCGTTTGTTCAATTCCCTGGCCAACTTGACGCTGTCCACCGCATGAATGAGATCAAAAAGCCTCACCGCGTAGTGCGCCTTATTTGTTTGTAGGTGCCCGATGAAGTGCCACTTCAACCCTGTGCGGCCTATCTCATCTATTTTATTCTTCGCCTCTTGAACATAGTTCTCGCCGAAGGCAATCATCCCTGCTGTGATCGCCTCTCGTATCCGCTCAATCGCGACTGTCTTGGTGACCGCGATGAGCGTGATCTGAGCGGGATCCCTCCCCGCCCTGGTTGCCGCATCATCTATCCTCTCTTTCACTGTGAGAAGGTTTTCTTCTATAGCATCCATGGTAAGTGCGATCGCGAGATAAGGCATGAAACAGAATAGCCCTGCACTTCTAAAAGATATCGACCATACCTGTATCCTTGAGGAGCCTCATGATCTGACAGAGGGGAAACCCCACGACATTGGTATACGACCCCTCTATCCATTCTACCATAAAGGCCCCCTTTCCCTGTATGGCATATCCCCCTGCTTTGTCAAGGGGCTCACCGGTATTGACATACCAGTCTATCTCACGCTCCTCGAGTGAATCTATCTTCACCCGCGTTTCTTCGACCCCGCCGGTCTTTTTACCCTCCGCGACCTTTACGAGAGCATATCCGGTGACCACGACGTGCTCTCTGTTGGCCAGTTGTTGCAGCATCCTTTTTGCGTCGTCCCGGTCTCGGGGTTTTCCCAAGATTTCACCTTCGAGGACGACCACCGTATCGGCCCCGACGACCCAGGCATGCGGATATCTCTCCCCGACGACCTGAGCCTTCTTTTCTGCCACCCGTAAGGCGAAATCTCTCGGAGCTTCATGAGGAGAGGGGATTTCCCGTATCTCGGGGATGACGACGTGAAACGTGAGTCCTAAGGCGGAGAGGAGGTCTCTTCTACGCGGTGACGAAGAGGCCAAAATCAACTGTTGTGACACGATCTTTGAGGATGTGCTCAGGTGAGATGGTGCTGTTTTATTTTTCCATCCCTCTCACCAAGAGGATGACGGAATCGCCGTTCCCAACGTTCTCCCACTGTTGAGGGAGACTCCCCTTAAAGAGAAGGCTATCACCCTCTTCGAGGGTATATTGCCCCTTCTTCACCTCGAATTGAAATTTTCCCTTCAGACAGAAGACCAATTCATCTCCGAGGTGGCTTATTCCTTTGGTCCCACTCTTGGCCCCCTTGCTGGCGGTAATCATATAGGCCTCCAGGCCTTGCTGGATAAGGCCGGTACCGAGGCTTTCAAGAGTTATCGCCTTATCCTTGGTTTCCACCTGTTTGCGCTGGTCCTTTTTGGCGAAGATTGCTTCTTCTGTCTTCTCCTCATCGAAGAAGTAATTGATCTTCACGCCCAAGGCCCTGCTGATGGCATGGAGGGTATTTACTGTCGGAGAGGTGATGTTCCTCTCGATGAGGCTCAAGGTGTTCACCGAAAGACCACTCAATTTCGCCAAGGTACGCAAAGAGATTCTTTTTTCTCCTCTAATGGCCTTGAGTTTACTGCCGATATCTAAAGCCTGAGTTTCTCCCATAAAACGTCCCCTCCTCCTTATGGTTTAAGGCCTCTTGCCCTGAGCAAAAATCTTTGAAGGAAATAGACAATAAATGTAACCAATTCGCTTTTTTTTGTCAAGAAGAATTTGGGTGAAAGTTAGATAAAATTGGTCTTATAATATTTTTGACAATTAGTTATTAAAAAAAACTGAAATATACCCAATAGTTAAGTAATCATCTCACGTCCCTATGCCTTGAATGTGCCTTATGGTTGCACGGTCCGGGGTTTTCACGGTATGACGCTCCCCGGGGTTTTGAGGTATGATCGCGGCAGCACCGGTCAGGCATGTCCGAGCAATTGTTTTCTAACCGCCTCCTGCCATGGAGAGAAAGAATCCAGCAGCCACCACCGTGCCGATGACCCCTGCGATATTGGGCCCCATAGCATGCATGAGGAGGAAATTTTTGGGGTCAGCTTCGGCACCGACTTTTTGTGCCACCCTGGATGCCATGGGAACAGCAGAGACCCCTGCCGCGCCGATGAGGGGATTTATCTTCTCTTTGAGAAACAGGTTCATCAGTTTTGCCAAGAGCAATCCCCCGACGGTGCTGAAGGAGAAGGCCACCAATCCCAGGGCGAATACGAGCAGGGCCTCGGGCCTGAGGAAGCTGTCCGCAGACATGGTGGCCCCCACTGATACCCCCAGAAAAATAGTAACGATATTCATCAATTCGTTCTGGGCGGCTCCGGTCAACCGCTTTACGACCCCAGATTCCCTGAAGAGATTCCCGATCATGAACATGGCCATCAAGGGTGCTGCTGGTGGAACAATGAGGCAGATGATCAAGGTGGCGGCCAGTGGGAAGAGGATTTTTTCCAATTGGGAGACCGGTCGCAGTTGGCGCATGGTGATCTTGCGCTCTTTTTTGGACGTGAGCAGCTTCATAATAGGGGGCTGAATGATGGGGACCATGGACATGTATGAATAGGCTGCGACGGCCGTGGCACCCAAGAGGTGAGGGGCCAGATGGACGGTCGTGTAGATGGTGGTGGGGCCGTCAGCTCCCCCGATGATGCCGATGGAGCAGGCCTCGGGTATCTTGAACCCGATCAAAAGGGCCCCGAAGAACGCGATATATACCCCGAACTGGGCGGCTGCCCCCAACAAGAGGGTCTTGGGGTTGGCGATGAGGGGGCCGAAATCGGTCATCGCCCCCAAACCAAGGAAGATAAGGGGAGGGATTATCTCCCACTCCAAACCAAAGTGGTAGAAGATCCGTAACAATCCCCCTTCCTCCATAAGCCCGGTGAGGGGGAGATTAACGATGAAAATGGCAAATCCGATGGGTAATAGGAGGAGGGGTTCATAGTTTTTCTTGATGGCCAGAAAGATAAATAAAAATCCTATGAGCCACATGATCAGGTGCTTCAACTCCAGGCTCATAAAACCCGTTTTCAATAACATGGTGCCCAGAAACTCAGCCATGATGATCCCCTCCCTGTACAGACGGTTTTGGTTTTTTGAACAGGCTAATAACCTTACCTAAGATGAGAATGGTAAGGACGAGGATGGCCAGGGTGATAAAGACCCCTGAAAAACCGAATACGAATATCCTTACGGCTTGTCCCCATGGTATCATATCGGTCTCCTTTTGAGAAAAAAATCACATATTTTTAGCATATCATGTGATTTTTAGCAAGGATAAATAGTGGCAAATAGTGGCTCAATACCTATACAGGGGGAACCGGGAGAAGAGCGCACGGCATTTACGAGGTGAAAATATTGACACCATCGTATGTAAGGAATATCATTTAAGACAAGGAGAAATAAGATGGTTACCATGAAAAAGGGTAAGAGCTTTCTCGACAACCGTTTCAAGAAGCGGGAGCGATTTCAGCTGCAGGATGTGGGTGAGCCCAATTTGTTTCGGGATGTCTTCCCCTACGAAGAAGTATGTCGCGTTGAATTCGACCACCGCGTTGAGCTGATCGATCCCCCGGAGGAGATCTTTATCACCGACACCACCTTTCGCGATGGACAGCAGGCCAGACCGCCCTATACCGTGCAACAGATAGTCGACCTCTATGATATGCTCCATCGCCTGGGAGGGCCCAATGGCGTCATTCGCCAGACTGAATTCTTCCTCTACAGCGATAAGGACAAAGAGGCCGTGCAGCAGTGTTTGGCCAAAGGCTATCGATACCCCGAGATCACCGGTTGGATCAGGGCGAATAAAGATGATTTTAAGTTGGTCAGAGAGATGGGACTTAAAGAAACGGGGATTTTGACCTCGGTATCGGACTATCACATCTTTTTGAAGCTGGGGAAAAACCGAAGATCAGCCATGATCGACTACCTCAGGGTCGTGGAGGCGGCCTTGGCCGAGGGGGTGAAGCCGCGCTGTCACTTCGAGGACATTACCAGGGCGGATATCTATGGTTTTGTGGTCCCCTTGGCCCAAGAACTTATGCGTTTGGCCCAAGAGGGGGGGGCGACGGTCAAGATCAGGTTGTGCGATACCCTGGGATTGGGGGTGCCTTATCCCGGTACGGCCCTGCCGAGGAGCGTGCCGAAACTCATCCACGCCCTTATAGACGATGCCGGTATTCCATCGGAGGAGCTCGAATGGCATGGCCACAATGACTTTCATAAGGTCCTCATAAACTCCACGACCGCCTGGCTCTATGGCTGCTCAGGGATCAACGGCAGCTTGCTTGGGTTTGGTGAAAGGACCGGCAATGCCCCTATTGAGGGATTGATCATCGACTATATCAGCCTCACCGGGGAGCCGAACGGAGTCGACCCCAGCGTCATCACCGAGATCAGGAATTACTATGAGCGGGTCATAGGCGAGCATATCCCCAAAAACTACCCCTTTGTCGGGGCCGAGTTTAATACTACCAGGGCCGGCATTCATGCCGACGGCATCCTCAAAGATGAGGAGATCTACAATATCTTCAACACCTCAAAGATCCTTAACAGGCCTCTCACCGTGACCATTAATGACAAATCGGGAACCGCGGGGATTGCTCAGTGGATCAATTCCTACTTCGCCCTGGCAGACAATGAGCGCCTGGACAAGAGGCATCCCGGGGTAGCCAAGATATATAAATGGGTCAAAGATGAGTATGCCCAGGGGAGGACTACCGATATCTCCTCAGAGGAGATGGAAAAGAAGGCCCGCAAGTATCTCCCTGAGCTTTTTATCTCCGATTTTGATCTGATTAAACAACGTGCGTATGAGATGGCCGCCCACCTCATTGAGGAGGTAGTGGACGATCCCGTCATACGCTCCATGGACCCTCCTCGTCAGGAGGCCCTCTTGGAGAAGATCGAGCAGGAAAACCCCTTTATCCAGTTTCTTTATGTCACCGACGATAAGGGGCACAAGATCACCAGGAATATTACCCGTCCCGAAGATCGGGCAAAGTACGAGAAAATCGGTTCCGATGTCGACTACTCCAACCGGGAGTGGTTTATCGAGCCCTTCAAGACGGGCAAGGTGCATGTGACCAACTTTTATACCTCCGTGATCACCGGCGCCCTCTGCATCACCGTTGCTGCCCCCATCCGCAATAAGGATGAGGCGATTGTGGGGATCCTGGGGATGGACCTGAGGTTCGAAGAATTGATCAAGACGGAAGATCTGACCTGAGCGATGGCTGGGGAGATAGCGGTACAGCATGGCACAATCACCTCGGTGCCGGCTCGTCCCGTCATCCCCTTTATCAAAGGGGATGGGGTGGGGGGGGATATCTGGCGAGCGGCCGTTGTGGTCATCGATGCCGCAGTCCAGAAGGCCTACGCCGGAAGGAGAAAGGTCGCCTGGCAAGAACTGATTGCCGGTGAAGAGGCCATCAAGCGCGACAAGACCCCGCTCCCCCCTGAGACCCTGCAGGCCATCGGCCTTTACAAGGTAGCCATAAAGGGTCCATTGACCACACCGGTGGGGGGTGGGTTGCGCAGCCTTAATGTGGCCTTGAGACAGCACTTTGACCTCTATGCCTGCATCAGGCCCATCCGTTATATCCAGGGGACGCCTTCCCCCCTGAAAAACCCCGAAAAGGTGGATTTCGTCATCTTCCGTGAGAACACGGAGGATGTCTATGCCGGGATAGAGTGGCGGGGAGAGGGTGAGGAGGGTCAGAAGATAACGCGCTTTCTGCGCGAGGAGATGGGCGTTGCAATCAGGGATGGCTCGGGCATCGGGATAAAGCCCATGAGCCCTTTTGCCACCAAGCGTTTGGTGCGGCGGGCCTTCGAGTATGCCCTGGACAATGGGCGGCGCAGCGTGACCCTGGTCCACAAGGGCAACATCATGAAATACACGGAAGGGGCATTTCGCGATTGGGGGTATGAGGTAGCTGAGGGGGAATTCGCAGATAAAGTCGTCAGGGAAGAGGAGGTGGGGAATAAGGGCACCGTGCCCAACGGGCAGGTTGTGGTCAAGGATCGCCTCGCCGATGCCATGTTTCAGCAGGTCCTCTTGCGGCCGGAGGATTATGACGTTCTGGTTATGCCGAACCTCAACGGCGACTATCTATCCGATGCCTGCGCCGCCATGGTGGGTGGATTGGGTATGGCCCCGGGTGCCAACATCGGGGATGAGGTGGCCATCTTCGAGGCGACCCATGGAAGCGCACCAAAATATGCCGGTCAGGACAAGGTGAACCCCGGCTCCATGATCCTCTCCGGGGCCATGATGTTGGAGTACCTCGGATGGGTTGAGGCCGCCGGGCTCATTGAGGAGGCCTTAGAGCGAACCATCCAGGCTAAGACCGTCACCTATGATCTCCATCGTCAGATGGAGGGGGCCACCCTGCTCAGCTGCTCCAAATTCGGGGAGGCGGTGGTGAGGAATATGGATAACGTGCAGACAGGGTGCAGCTAACTTTTTTGCGAAATGAACATTGTTCAATTAGGGTTAAGGGGCCAAGGATTCCAGGGGCCGAGGGTTCGGTAAAACTTTTTTTACTTGAATCCTAGAATCCTCGAATCCTTGAATCCTATGTTGCTGAGAAGAAAAAACTAAAGACGAGGTTTTAATCCCATTTCCCGCGAGAGACAAAGGTAATAAATGAGAGAGGTCGCTGTCGATAATATAACAAAGTTAGTGAGAGATCTCTTCATCGATGCCAATTGCAACCTGGGGGAGGATGTGGTCATGGCATTGCAGCAGGCCCTCGGGAGCGAGGAATCTGCGATCGGCAAGGAGGTCCTCACCGAGCTGATCGAGAATGCCCGCATAGCTAAAACAGAGAACATGCCTATATGCCAGGATACGGGGTTGCCAGTGGTCTTCATCGAGCTGGGGCAGGAGGTACATCTGGCAGGAGGTGATCTATCCAAGGCGATCAATGCGGGGATCAGGCAAGGCGCTCAGGAAGGCTACTTGCGTCCCTCGGTCTGTCATTGCCTTACCCGTCACAATACCGGCGACAACACACCGGTTGTCATCCATCTGGAAATAGTCCCTGGGGACAGGGTCAGGATCATTGTCCTCCCGAAGGGGGGTGGCAGTGAGAACATGAGCGGGGTGCGGATGCTTACTCCCTCTGCGGGGCTTGAGGGGGTAAAGGAGTTCGTGATCCAACAAGTCAAGGATGCAGGGGCGAACCCGTGTCCCCCGATTATTGTTGGGGTCGGGATCGGCGGGAGCTTTGACCAGGCAGCCATCATCGCCAAGAAGGCCCTTCTGCGCCCGATTGGGAGTACTAATACCGATCCGGAGATAGCGGCGATAGAGGTCGATCTCCTGGGCAGGATCAACGATCTGGGGATCGGGCCCTCGGGATACGGCGGCAGGACCACCGCCCTGGCGGTACATGTTGCTATGATACCCTGCCATATTGCCAGCCTGCCCGTAGCAATCAATATCCAATGCCATGCACACAGGCACAAAGAAGGGGTAATCTAGCTTTAAAAGAGGAAGGTGATGGCAGCTACACAAAAGATTGCTACCCCTTTGACCGACAAGGTGATTGCCAGCCTGCACACGGGTGACAAGGTTCTCATCACTGGTGTCATATACACCGCCAGGGATGCTGCCCATAAACGGCTCATCGAGCTTATTGAAAAAGGCGAGGAACTCCCCTTTGATATCCAGGGGCAGATCATCTACTATGTGGGGCCGACTCCGCCCAGGCCGGGCACGCCTATCGGCTCGGCCGGTCCGACTACCAGCGGGAGGATGGATGCCTATGCCCCCTCTCTGATCGAGCGGGGGCTCCGGGGGATGATCGGCAAGGGACAGCGATCGCAGAACGTGAAGGACGCCATGCGTAAGTACAAGGCTGTCTACCTCGGCGCGACGGGTGGGGCAGGGGCTTTGCTTTCCAAATGTATTAAAAAGTCAGAGATTATCGCCTTTGCGGATCTCGGACCGGAGGCCATCCACCGCCTGGAGGTAGCGGATTTCCCCGTCAGAGTGATCAATGATATCTATGGTAAGGACCTGTACGAAGAAGGTGTCAAGAGATACGCCTGGTGAAGAGAGAACTTGACATGCTTGAATAACAGGTGGTAATCTTTTTAAATTGCAAGGCTTTGGGGGAAGCTATGCCACATGTTCAATCCAAATTTGTCCTTTCAAAAAATCCAGTTGAACAATACGCGGGGCCATGCGCCTGGATCATCCGCACAACCGATATCCCTTCACAAAATGATGATGCTATATACACATGTGTTGAACCGGGGAGGCAAGGGGGTCAAGAGCCCTGTGGACGAGTTGTGAAGGGAAGGCCAGGTGTGTTATAAAGAAACTATATAACACCCCTCGACAAGCAGTTCAACCGCCGTAATGCCTTGTTTTCACAAGACTTATGGCCATTTCGGCCGTGGGGTGTTATACCGCAACGTTGCGGGCCAGGGGTGTTATAGAGAAACCATATACTCATTGTTATGTGAATCAAGGGAAAGAACGGTGCTTATTAAAACAAATAGACTAAAAACCAGACAAGCCACTTCGAAAGACGCTGAGTTTTTTGCGCAGGTCCTCACAAATCCGGAAGTACAAAAATACACCGGCGGGATTAAAGCTTCATTCGACCAGACTCTTCAACACATTAAAAGGTCCCCATGTGATTTGAATAGTTTCTACATAATTGAAACCTCAAGCAAAATAAAAATCGGTTACCTCGCATTTGTGCCGAATAGTTATTTTTCTGAGGATGAGCCACTAATATCACTTTTGCCAGAGTATTGGCGCAAGGGTTATGGTTCAGAGATTTTAGCCACACTAAAAGAAAAGTGGCTGCAAGAACATGATCAAATGAGCGTGACTGTCAATCCACAAAATGTATCATCTATAGAATTGCTCAGAAAGCATGGGTTCGTGTATGTCGAAGAATACCAACAAGGATTTAACCAAAAGCAACACGTTTACAGATGTCCTATCGATAAATTCACATAACCATTTGCTGCACTCGATTCGGGCCAAAAAGCGGCCCGAACAAGTGAGCAATTCGTTAGAAGGGTAGGGAGAAATAATTATGGAGTTTAGAACAAAGAACTTTATGCAGATTTGTATGAAAATAAGGGCAAACCATTGGTTATAGTAATTGGAGGGAGCCGGGAAGCACGAGGGGACGTTGTTAAAACTATTAAATACCTTGGAGGATAGAGAGGTGCAAGAGAGGATGATATAAAATATTTCAATAATTTAACTATGTCCCCTTGAGTTCCCCATTTAAGTGGCTCTCTTTCTTACATTTTGGACAACCAAGAACATACTCAGTTTTATTAGTCGATATATTATCACCATTTAAAGGAGGTTAGAAAAAATGAAATGCCTTAACTGTGGAAAAGAAGCATTTGAAAACGGGTTATTAAAGAAAGACGGATCAAGCACTTTCGCTCCCGGAGAAGCTTACAAAGTTGAATACCAGAATAACGAGAAGTTCATACGGTGCCCATACTGTAGGGCAAAGAATATATTTGCTGACAACAAGAGTGAAAACGGGGTTAACCAAATGTATTTTCAACGCTTTGAAATGGACTGAAAATCCTTATAACCACCAAATTCACCTGATGGCTTCGCCGCATGTGATCTGGACGTTAAGCATATCGAGCATACATGTCACGAATGAAGATATGTTCCCCTGTCTTCCCTCCATAGTACGTCACACGAGCATCCCTGCCTTGCATTAATTACCAATTCACTGTATAATATTTTTTACAATTTTCACAATCACTCAATGATTCCCTTTTTTATCATGCAGAGAGAAACAAAAAAGGCCGTCATATGCGCAGGCTCTTGATCGTCTCCAACAGATTGCCAATCAGTATCGAGAGGAGGCGGGGAAAGTTGTCCTTCCAGCCCAGTATGGGAGGCTTGGCGACCGGGCTCGGGTCTTTTTACAAATCATACAACAGCCTCTGGATCGGGTGGCCGGGGATCACCATCAATAAAAAGGATGGGGATGAGCAAGAGGTCCTCGCAAAGCAATTGCAAACCGAATTTAATTGCCAGCCGGTCTTTCTCTCGCAGGGCGAAGTCGACAACTACTATCATGGTTTTTGCAATAAGACCATCTGGCCCCTGTTTCATTACTTCCCCCAGTATGTCTCGTATGACGAGGCGCACTATAAAAGCTATGAGCGCGCCAACCGGCACTTTTGCGATGCCGTTGCGGAGGTTGCCCACAAGGATGATATCATTTGGATCAATGATTATCATTTGATGCTCCTTCCCAGGCTCCTTCGTGAAAGAATGCCGGATGCCGCCATAGGCTTCTTTCTGCATATACCCTTTCCCTCGTATGAGATATTCCACTTGCTTCCGTGGCGGAAAAAGATTTTAGAAGGCCTGTTGGGAGCCGATATCATAGGGTTTCATACCTATGACTACGCCCAATATTTTCTCGATAACGTTCGCAGCGCATTAGGACACGAACATACGTTTGGGCACATTGCTGGTGAAACTCATACGGTGAGGGTTGACGTGTTCCCCATGGGTATTGATTATGAGCGATATGCACGGGCCCCACATCTCCCCGAGGTGCAAAAAGATGCGGCCAGATTACGCAAGACCATCGGTGACGCAAAGTTTATTCTGTCGATTGACCGGTTGGACTACTCGAAAGGCATCCCTCAACGACTGGAGGCCTTTGATGCCTTCTTGCTGAGAAACCCCGAGTATAAGGAGCAGGTCAGTCTCATTCTCGTGGCTGTGCCATCGCGCACACAGGTAGAGCACTACAAGCTGCTCAAGAGCCAGGTTGATGAGCTCATCGGCAAGATCAATGGAGCGCACGGGACCATCGGCTGGATACCAATCTCCTATCTCTATCGATCCTTGCGTTTCCCCACCCTCAATGCCCTCTACAGTATCGCCGATATCGCCCTTATTACCCCCTTACGGGATGGCATGAACCTCATTGCGAAAGAATATCTGGCCAGCAAGACTGATGGGAAGGGAGTATTAATATTAAGCGAGATGGCTGGTGCCGCTAAGGAGCTCGGGGAGGCGATCATCGTCAATCCCAATGATAGGGAAGAAATGGTGGAGGCCATCGAGAAGGCACTTGCCATGCCGGAAGATGAGCAGCGTGAGAGAAACAGCATTATGCAGAGGCGTCTGCAGCGCTACAACGTCAGGCGATGGGCAGAGGATTTTGTGGACAAATTGCTTGCTACCAAAGAGCAGCAGCGGGAAATGAGTGCGAGGATGTTAACGCCCCAGGCGAGGCAGCAGCTCATCGCGGATTATCACCACAGCAGGCGACGCCTCCTGCTCTTAGACTATGATGGAACCCTCATGCCCTTTTTTGCAAGGCCCGAAGGGGCACAACCGACGGAGAATCTCCTCGCCTTGCTCACCGGACTTGCCGCAGATCCCAACAACTCAGTCGTCATCATCAGTGGGAGATGCAGGGCTACCTTGGAAAGCTGGTTGGGCAGCATCGATCTTGGCCTCGTGGCTGAGCACGGCGCGTGGCTCAAAGAAAAGGAATGGGAGTTATTAGAACCTCTTGCCGTTGAATGGAAGGAGGAGATCAGGTCAATTCTGGAGATGCACATGGATAGGACCCCGGGTTCTTTTATAGAGGAAAAAGAGTGTTCCCTTGTGTGGCACTACCGCAAGGCAGACGCTGCATTGGCCTCAATGAGGGCGCGGGAGCTCAGGGATGCGCTCTTACACCTTACCGCCAATCTCGACCTCGGGGTCTTAGAGGGGAGTAAGGTGATGGAGATCAAGCACATCGGCGTCAACAAGGGTCGGGCGGCACAGCGATGGCTTGGGAAGGAGCAATGGGATTTTATCCTGGCGATCGGAGATGATGTGACTGATGAAGATATCTTTGCCGTTCTGCCTGAATCGGCATATGCTTTAAAAGTTGGGCTGGGTCCTTCAAAGGCACGGTTCAATATCGCCTCACAGCATGAGGTGAGGGAACTGTTACAGGAAATGGTTGCAAGAGGATGAAAGGAGTTTCTGTGAAGAAAGGACAGGACGGGCAACAATCGTCATTACCCCCCTTGCTGGTGAAAGATTGTGCTCTGATTACCATAGCGACGGGTATCCGCGCGCAGAATCTGAGGGAACTGAGGGATAGATTAGAGACCGTCCAACCCAGCAGCATCTACTATCACTTCTGGGGGCGACTCCTCTCACCGAGCTTTGAACAACCTGAGTTTAATAATGATTTTGCTGCGTGGGCGCGCCATGGCCTGCACGATTACGTTCTCGCCGAACGTCTTGCCGTGGTCGATCCCACAGAGTTCCCCGATCTTGAACTCCTCCGCCAAGAATTGATAGAGATTATTGAAGAACGCCTGTACGAGAGTGCAATGGTTCCGTGGGCAAAGACCGATCAGCAGTTTTATTTTAAGCGTTCAAAGATCGTTGTCTTCGACACCAAGCAACGGATCGCAGAGCCCAAGATGCTCCCTCATGTTTTACCCTCCTTGTCGCTCAGCAGCATCTTTTACCACTTCATTGACGCACGCAGACGGTCGCCTGAGGGTGTTGATGACTTTTCCGCGTGGCTTGATGCCTTCGGAGAAACATATGCCGTTTTGCGCAACGAGATCGGGTCTATCGACCTTTATTTCTCAACAATGCCGGAGATACGCGCAAGGCTTTCCCAATTGTGCATACTCCATCTCTAGTCAAGCAGGGAGCTGTATGGTTGACCTCACACACTATGCTGAAGTAGCGGGCACGGACGTTATAGAGCACTTGAGGCAGTTGGCCGCCCTCCTCACGGGGAAACGAGTCGTTCATGTCAATTCGACTCAGGAAGGCGGCGGTGTGGCGGAGATTTTGGAAAAACTGGTGCCGCTCATGCAGCAGGTGGGGATAGATACCGCGTGGGAGGTCATCAGCGGCAACGATGAGTTCTTTTCCTGCACGAAGAGCATGCATAATGCCCTTCAGGGGAACGCAGTCGATATCCCGGAATCGTTGCTCAAAGTCTATGAAGAGACCAATGCCCAGAATGCCGAACGCCTGCGTGAGACACTTGAGTCAGCGGATATTGTCTTTATTCACGATCCTCAGCCTGCTCCACTCTTTCAGTCATGTCCGAATAGAAAAGGCAAATGGATCTGGCGCTGTCACATAGACATCAGGCATCCTCACCGGCGGGTCTGGAAATACCTGCGGCGGTTTATACAGGATTACAACGCGAGTATCTTTTCACTCGCTGATTTTGCGCAGCCCCTCCCCCACGAGATATTTGTCGTCCCGCCCAGTATCGATCCCTTGAGCGAAAAAAACATCGATCTCGGTGATAACGAAGTCGCCGCGGTGTATGAAGAATTTGGTTTGGACCTTGAACGGCCCATTATCCTGCAGGTATCTCGGTTCGACCGCTTTAAAGACCCCTTAGGGGTAATCCATGCCTTTCAGTTGGCAAAAAAGTTCATTCCTGACTTGCAGCTTGTGCTTGCAGGCGGAGGAGCGAGCGATGATCCGGAAGGGGAGGTCGTGCTCGGTGAGGTCCGTGTCGCAGCAGCGGATCATTCGGATATCCATGTCCTTGCGTTGCCTCCTGATGCTGATAGGACGATCAATGCCTTCCAGCGAGGTGCGGATATCGTCCTGCAAAAGTCGCTCAGGGAAGGATTTGGCCTCACGGTGACGGAGGCGATGTGGAAGGGCAAACCGGTCATAGGAGGAGATGCCGGCGGCATCCGCTTGCAGGTGATTAATCACCATACCGGGTTTCTCGTGAATACGCCGGAGGGAGCTGCCCTTCGGATACGCTATCTCTTGAGCCATTCCGATAGGATGCGGGCGATGGGGGACACGGCCCGAGAATTTGTCAGAGAGAACTTTCTCATCACCCGACACCTCCGGGATTACCTCGCCTTAATGGTTGCCCTGGTCTATAACGTCGAAGAGCGGATCAAATTAAGTTAAAGAGTGCAGATAAATCGAAAGGCGGCGGATGGAAAATGATATTTCAAGCCTGACCCCAGTTTCTTTCCCATTGCCTTGACTTTTATTAAAATTTGATATATCACTAAGTGCAACCTAAGCTATTTGCAAGGTTGAAATGGTATTTTTATAGAAGCACCATACATTTTTTAAGAAACCACACGTTACTGCACGGAGGTCTTAAGAAATGAAACAAGGGTACTGTGGCATCAGCGCATGTATTAATGGATGATGCCTTTTTGTTTGCCTCTGAGCTGAGAATCAGAGAAAGGCTTTAAGACCAACCGTTGCATGAAGAAAGGAGGTGTAAAGGCGTAGAGAAGGGCAGGTCGAGATAGGTACAGAGAGCGTTTTTCAAGCCGGTGAGAGGTGAAGCACATACGTCTGAGAACAGTCATGCAAACCATTTTACGAGGATTAGAAAGGGGGATCCAATGAAAAATAAGGTATTGCTTGGATTGTTTGTTTGTACGGTAGCTGTGATTTTTTTAGTCGGTACAGCATGTAGCCCAAAACCACCAGCTAAAGACAAAATTGTCATCGGCCAGGCCGTTTCTCTCTCAGGCCCCAATGCTATGATTCACATGGCGGGAGCTTTCGTACCCCAGACGTTGTGGGTTGAGGCGGTCAATGCCAAGGGCGGTATCTATGTGAAGGAGTATGGTAAAAAATTACCTATAGAGTGGATCCAATACGATGATAAAAGTGATCACGGCACCATGGTGAGACTCATGGAAAAATTGATTTTAGAAGACAAGGTTGATTTGCTATTTCCTCCATGTAGCACCTCATGGCTTTTTGCTGCCGCCCCTGTAGCCAATAAGCATGGGTATGTACTCTTGGGGGCCGAGGGTGGCGCGGAGAGTCTCACGGAGCTCGTTCAAGATCTACCCTACGTCTTTTTGGTCTTGAATTACTCCAACACCCAGATGCCACTTTTGGCTGACCAGTTTGTGGAGTGGGGCATTAAGACGGTGGCGACAACCTTCCTCGAAGACCTCCACGGCATAGAGTATTCAAACAGGGCACTTTCAGAATTTGAGAAGAGGGGAATCCGGACAGTTATGCTAAAGAGCCATCCATTTGAAATTAAGGATATGTCACCGATCTTAAAGTCGGCTCAGGCGAGTAAAGCCGATGCTTTTTGCTCTTTTTCCTACCCCGGTCAGAACATCCTTCTAGCCAAGCAGGCAATTGAGCTGGGCTATAATCCAAAGGTCTTTTTCGAAAGCGTTGGACCTTTTGCCCTCTGGTTTAGAAACATTTTTGGCGCCAATACGATTGAAGGACTGATGGGTGGCGGTGCCTGGAACCGAAAAAGTTCTCCTGCAGCCGCCGAGTTCTACGATGCAAGCATCGAGCGCTTTGGCGAAGGGGGAATTGATATGTGGGGGAATCTATACTATTGGGGTTCGCTGCAGTTTCTCGAGCAGGCTATCGAGAAGGCTGGAACCCTGAATCAGGAAAAGATCAGGGACATCATGGCTAAAGAGAAGTTCGATACAGCTCTGGGGAAGACCTGGTTTGATGAAAATCACAATTTGGCAGTGGAATGCCATCCCGGGGAGATTGGTCAGTGGATAAACGGTGAGTGGGAGGTTATTTTGCCTAAGGACAAGGCTACGGCAGAACCTATATTCCCCAAACCAGCGTGGCCAACGAAGTAGAACCGAATTGAGTTAAGGGAGCAAAAAGGGGCTGTCTAAAGGGTGCGCAAACAGCAATCCGAGAGGGTGGCCGTTGCATCCAGAGGACTAGTGCTGCACCTCTTAGACAGCCCTGTACCCCATTAAAATTATCAAGGAGGATGTGCAATGACTATGAGGCCGCTTCAAACTGATTTGTCCGTATTTAGTAAACTTGATTTTGAGAGGCCACCGGTGGGGGTTAAGTACCTGTTCTTCAGACCCAAAGGAATCGAACAGTTACCGATGGAAAAAAATCTAGCATTTTGCGAAATGCTTACAGAAGCACAGCGGGCTAAAGCACCCTTTTTTTTCAGCAAAGAGAATAATGAGACCTGTGTAGGCAAGATATTGTTAGGGATGACGGAGATGGAACCATTTGCGGAGGCCGGGCAAATTGGACCCAGATTGGGCATGGTTCAGGAAGCACGGGTTAACCACAACTTCTATCATCACGTTCCAAGATTCTCAAAGGGGATAATTAACTATGTGGCCTTCGCCCCACTAGAAAAAATAACATTCGAGCCAGATGTTTTAATCATCACTGCTACCCCGAAACAGGCAGAAATCGTGATGAGAGCGATGACCTATTCAACGGGTGAGCCCTATACCTCAAAGACCACCATTTTTATGGGATGCTCATGGATCTATGTTTATCCTTTTGAGACCGGTAAAGTAAATTACTTGATGCCCGAATGGATTCATGGAATGACGGGAAGAGAAATTTTTGCGCCGAATACGGTGTTGGTTTCCATTCCCTACCAATGGCTACAAACTGTGACGCAGAATCTGCGAGAGATAAAATTACAGTTTCATACGAGCAAAAAGGAGTATCTGGAGGAATTTCAAGAGATACTTGTCGATTTAGTTGAGGAGTCCAAGAATCCTTAACAAGTAAGAGAGAATATTGCCTAGGGGTGTGTGTAGTTTTAAGTTCTTGGCTCAACATGTAAGAAGGGGATTATAAATTGCACTATAGGTTTCACAAATGGCGTTTTATATGATTATTAAAGTAAAAATGTTGCCAAAAACCCTAATTACTATAAATGAAGAGAGGTGATAATGTCAGTTGTCATGTTTTTGCTCTGTGCCCTGTCAATGTGGCACCAGCGAAAGATACCATTCTTTTTGACTAGGGAGAAGTAAGACTGAGAGCAGCGAGCTTTCAGACAGGAAAAATGTGGCACAGCAAACTAACAAATGTCATGGGATGTTCATAGATATACATTTATCCGTATGTAAGCGGAGAATTAAATTACCATGTCACCAATCTCGTTCATGGTATGAGAGGAAGGCACGTGCTGCCCGACGGTGTGTTTGTTATCTCCATCCCATTTGACTTGCTTGGTCCAATAACAGAAAACTTACAGCATCTTGAGTGGGTCCTGCCAGAGTACATTCAAGATAGAGACACCAATGCACGCGAATTTGTCGAATTAATTCAAACATTAGAAAAGGAATCTCAAACCTAAAAAGTACATAAAGTAAAAAGTGCACCTAGACACCTAACGGAGCCTAAGGGGGAGGGTTAACGTTTGCAATTTCGGGCCTATCATGATACTGAGTAGGTATTACATTTCAAACTCTACCTATACATAAATTCGATATGTAAGGAGAAAGGTATGAAAAAAGTATTGGCAGTTACGGCAGGAAGAAAGTTCGGGAATTGTGAGATTCTGGCAAAAGAGGCATTGATGGTGGCGGAAGAACATGGTGCTGAAGTAAACCTGCTAAATTTGCATGATTTTAACATTAAGATATGCACAGGCTGCGAATCCTGCACTATGAAGATGGGCAAAGGTGAGTTGCCGGAATGTATCTACAAAGGCAAAGATGATATGGACCGGATCATGGAGCATTTCCTTGCTGCTGATGGCATCGTGATATCCATACCCAGCTTTGTGCTGCAGCCTCAGGGGCTCTATAAAACATTTATCGACAGATGGCTGCCGTATGAAGTGGCTTTGTTGATAGAAGCAGGAGTTTTGGAAGGAATTCCCGAACGGGTATCCGTCATCATTACGGTGGGCGGTTCGACCCAGAACTGGATGACGCTGACACTCCCCGCTCTGCAAATGTCAATGTTTATGCAGTCGATCAAGGTTGTTGATCAAATGATGGCTACCCGATGCGCGAGGCCGGGCCAGGTTCTTTTGTATCCCGAAGTTATTGACAGGGCGAAACTGTTGGGCGAGCGCCTTGTTCAGGCAATGGACACACCGTATGACAAGGTGAAGTGGCTCGGTGAAGAGAGCTGGTGTCCTGTGTGCCATTCAAACCTCATGATGCAGGGTACACCGCACTGGGATGGCACGTCATACCAAATAGAATGCGCAATGTGCGGAGCTGGAGGTTCTTTTGAGATTGAAGACGGAGCGGTCAAATTCGTGGTGGCTGAAGATGGACTGAAACATTGCCGCATATTCACAGAGGGACGCTTTAACCATTTGCAGGAAATCATAGAAACGCATAAACATGCCTTCCAGAACATTGAAACAATTAAATCAATGGGTGAAAAATATAAAAAATACAAGCTACCGGGTATTGGACGATAGGTTCGAGCGTGACGTATGTGTTGCGCGCTCCACGCCCGTACCTCAAGCTTATTGTTAGATTTAATCCAAATATAAGAATATGTGATGGTGTCAAATATTTTAAAAGATAAAATTGATTCTGAAGTTAGAAAAGATGAAAGCGGATGTGATCACGACTTGGAGTTTTTTGATAGCTTCCCTGAATATGAAATTTACCAATGTAAAAAGTGTAAGAAGCGCAAATTTGTAAAGGATGATGGAGAAGTAACATGGGAGTGATTTTCTCTACGTATTAAAAGCTCCGATAGCCTCTGGATCACAGAAACCAGAATATGACCATGGCCACTGAACCTTCAGGAATCCGTGCGAAGCTTTACGAGATCATCTTTGAGGCTGACACCACTGCGGGCAAGGCCTTCGACATTGCCCTGCTGATCACCATCATCCTCAGCGTGATTGCCGTTCTGCTCGAAAGCGTCGCCGGAGTCCGAGCGCGTTATGGTACCTGGCTGCGAGCCTTCGAGTGGCTGGTGACAATCCTCTTCTCCATCGAGTACTGCCTGCGCCTCTTCTGCGTCGGCAAACCCCTCCGATACGCGCGCAGCTTTTACGGGATCGTTGACCTCTTGGCGATCATCCCCACGTTTCTCAGCGCCTTCGTGATCGGCGCCCAATCACTGATCGTGATCCGCACCTTGCGCCTGCTGCGGGTTTTTCGGGTGCTCAAGCTCGTCCACTTTGTCGGCGAAGCCCGGGAACTGCGTGCGGCCCTGCGCGCCAGCGCCCGCAAGATCATCATTTTTCTCGGTGCGGTCCTCACGATCGTGGTAATCGTGGGTGCGCTTATGTACCTCATCGAAGGAGAGGCCAACGGATACACCAGCATCCCCGAGTCGATCTACTGGGCCATCGTTACTATGACCACCGTGGGGTACGGCGACATCGCGCCGCAAACGCCGCTCGGCAAACTACTAGCTGCGGCGATCATGATTCTCGGTTACGGTATCATCGCCGTGCCCACCGGCATCGTCACCGTTGAGATCGCCGGAGCGGTACGCGGACGGATCTCAACACGGGTGTGCCCCCAGTGTGCCTCCGAGGGCCACGACCCCGACGCTGCCTACTGCAAGTACTGCGGTACGCGGCTCTGATGTGCTCCGGAATTCGGATTTCCCTTTACAGGGTACAGAAGGACTGAACTTCGACTTTGTCTGCGAGGATCTTTCTGACCAAGGATTCGTCCTGACTAGAAAAGCGAATGCAGACGCCGCAGTCTGAGCTGAGGTGGCGGGGTACGGGGATGAGCTTATACTCGATTCCCTCTTTTTTGAGGAGTTTTTCCGCCATCAGCGCCCCACTTGTTGAGTGAAAGAGTACCACGCCATACGAGTTCGCTTGCTTGTCCTTCACCATGTTCCCCCTCGATCAAACTGCAAAAAGCATCTCTTTCTTCGGGACACGAACTACCCCTCTTTGTGGGATCGGGCGGCGATCTTTCTTACTGCCTCTATAGCAACGGCGATCTCTTCTTCGGTGGTGAAGTACCCGGCGCTCAGGCGGACGGTCCCCTGGGGAGAAGTGCCGACGGTCTGGTGGGCTGCAGGGGCACAGTGGAGCCCCGGTCGGCTCATGATACCGAATTCCTCATCGAGCTCCATGGTAATCTCTGAGGGGGAAAGGTCGCTCATGGTGAAGGAGCAAATAGCCACCTGTCTTGTTGCATCGCCGCATCCGTGGACGAGAACGCCGGGGATGCCTTGCAGTCCCTCAATGAGCATGCGCGTCAACCCCTCCTCTTTGGCCCGGATGTGAGCAACGCCCTGCGCGCGGCAGAAGCGGACCCCGGCGCCTAAGCCGGCAATCCCAACGGTATTCGGCGTGCCACTCTCGTACTTGTCGGGCATGAAATCAGGCTGCTCCTGGGATTCGGAGCGGCTTCCGGTCCCCCCTCGCATCAGGGGTTCGAGTTTCTCCTCCACGCCCTCCCTGATGTATAGGCCGCCGGTACCTTGGGGCCCATAGAGTGATTTGTGGCCGGTAAAGGCGAGGAGGTCAATCTTCATCGCATCAACGTCGATGGGATAGGCCCCGGCTGTCTGGGCGGCATCGATGCAATAGGGTATACCATGTGCGCGGGCGATTTCGCCGACCTCGGCAACGGCCATGAGCGTCCCAACGATGTTGGAGGCATGAGTTGTAACGATCAACCTGGTATTTTTCTGTATGGCCTTTTCGATCTCCCGGGGATTGAGCTCCCCTTGGAGGGAGCAGGGGATGATAGTGAGCTCTACGCCCTTTTTCTCCAATGCACGCAAGGGGCGCATTACGGAGTTGTGTTCCATGCTGGTAGTGATGCAGTGGTCGCCGGGTTGCAGCATGCCGTTAATAGCTATATTCAGAGACTCGGTGGCATTTCGGGTAAAGCAAATGCGCAAGGGATCATCGATGCCGAAGAGCTCGGCCAGGGCCTCGCGGGCCTCAATGAGGATGCGACCGGCCTCAATGGAAAGCTGGTGGCCTGAACGCCCTGGGTTGGCGCCGATAGAGCGCATGAAGTGCTCCATTGCCTGCCACGTCGCATCAGGCTTGGGCCACGAGCTTGCCGCGTTGTCGAGATATATTACCGAGGGTTTTTTCATACGGCCAGCTACTTTTTCGCGATCATAATGCGATACCCTGTACCGTCTTGGTTGACCCCTTTGACCTTCCACCCCTGGCTCGTCGCGGCCCGCGATACGTTCTCCTTAGAGGTATCGGTATCAACCAGGATGGCGATCTCTCCCTTTTTGACTTTCTTTATTTTCTCCATTGTCAGCATAACGGGCTGGGGGCAAGAGAGTCCCCGTGCATCTACCATATCGCTCATCATTATTCCTCCTTTAGGCGACCTTTTTTCTCATGGTGAACCCTATAAACAGACAAACTACGAGGCCGATAATCACGGCGGCGATCCCATGAGGACCGACACCGTTGGGTGAGCTGGCCAGGGCAAAATTGTGGGCAAAGCCGGCCCCAACAATCATCCCCAGGACAAAGACGGCTGCGTCACCGTCACCTTCACCGGCCAAAAAGAGCTGGCGTCCTGGGCACCCCCCGGCCAGGGCAAAGGCCAGTCCGGCCAGCACCATCCCCACGAAGTTCCAGAGGCTCATGGTGTGCGCTACCGGTTGGTTGGCAAAACCGGGGTGAAACTGCTTGAGGATCAGGTTGGTGATGAAGGCGACTACCACCAGGGCAACGACCCCTGAAAAGAGATGGGTCTGGCGGAATAAGATCAGATCCCGAAAGGCCCCCATGGTGCAGAAGCGACTCCGCTGGGCCAATATCCCCACGGCAAGGCCCACACCCAGGGCGATAAAGAGCGGGGCATGCATGACGCCAGGACCCTTGATGCTGTAAAAGAGGATCCCGCTTTTGTCCTGTCCCTCGACCTGGGGGTAGAGGAGCATAAGGACGAGGAAACCCAGCATGATCAAGGGCAAAAGCCACCCCACCGAGGTGTGCGTTTTCTCAGCTCGCCCCAGGTTATATCCCCCCCGGAGAAACAGGGTGCCGATCCAGATCCCGCCAACAAGGCCGAGGATGCCGAAGATGGCATTCCAATCCCCCCCGGCCAGGCGCAGCATGGCCCGCCACGGACACCCCAAAAAGACCAAGGCCCCGATCATGGCGAAGGCCCCCAGCACAAACCGCACAATGGGTGCAGAGCCTGCCCGGGGACGAAATTCCTTAAAGAGATAGGCGGCGATGAGCGCACCCAGGACAAACCCGATAATCTCAGGACGCATGTACTGGACTACGGCCGCACGATGAAACCCCAGGGCGCCGGCTATATCCCGCTCGAAGCAGGCCACGCAGATGCCCATGTTGCCGGGGTTCCCCCACTTCTGCAAGAGGGGGGCAAACACACCGATGAAAGCCCCTACACTGATAATTCCCCAACGCGATGCAAAGAATTTTCGTATCATACGCCTCATCTTCTCCTTATTTTTTATGAATTTTCTACTATTGAGGACTTATATATAAGGTCATTAAATATGTCAAATTGAAAATTTCAATAATAAATCATGACGTTTATCGGGTTTTTCTATGGCAGGGATTGACTGAGTCATATCTTTTTGAACCCCTTGCTCTGTCACAGATGTTTGGTGGCCAAAGGCCTGAATTCGTTCAGATGCATATGAGACAGAATTAAGGTATAACCGAGGGGTTACAACAGAAAGGAGGGACCTCTCGGATGCAGGTTTTTGGGCTTCTTAGGCAGTTTCATTACCTC
>Ga0315553_10000962_pt1 | contig 24702 bp, 20 predicted proteins | sample SalMarSW160140MG_FD_203099 | JGI IMG/M metagenome (GOLD analysis project Ga0315553, IMG submission 203099) | Salt marsh sediment microbial communities from the Plum Island Ecosystem LTER, Massachusetts, United States - Salt Marsh Sediment SW1601-40 ... | reverse complement strand
GCCCTTGTCCGATTCGTCTTTCAGACGAACTGTAAACTGCGCCGGCACCCGAAAATCCATTTCGGAAATTTCGTAGAAGGCGGCCGGGTTCTGCGCCGAGATGACGCTCAAATCGTCCAGGGCCTCGGCAAAGCCGGTCGCCGGCAGCTTGACCCTGAGGCCGGTATCCAGCACCAGATCCCAGCGCCGTCCGGCGATGCGCTCGATAGTCTGCACCCGTTTTTTCAAATCGGGCAGCTCCGCAAGCGCCAGGATGAAATCCTTCGCCGGCGCCGCCGCGCCCGGCCCCGTCACCACAGGCAGATTGGGAAATTCGGCTTCCGATGCCAGATCGAGAATCTTCCCCTCCGCGTCGATCACCGCCGTCTTGCCGCCCTCGCGCCACAGGGCAAAGGGCAGGCGCTCGTCGAGTTCGACGACCAGCGCCGAGGGCAAAAGGCGCATCACCTTGGCTTCGCGCACCCAGCCATTGCGTTTGAGGCGCTCACGCGCCCGATCGGTGTCGAAGGCAAAAACCGACAGCCCCTTATAGGGGCCCAAAGCCGCAGTAATCTGCGCAGTCTTGATGTTCTGCCGGCCTTCGACCTGCACCGCTTTAACCTCAAATCCGGCTGCAATCGTGGCATCGTTCGCGGCGGATGCGATCGCGACGTGGACGTCACGCGAATGACCGCCGGCGACGACGCCATAGGCTGCCGTCAATCCATAAAATATGACGCACGCAACGAAACCGATTTTCGAGGCAAGTTCGCTATGGGCCTCAAGCCAGCCGTAAAGAGACGAATCGGCCGGACGTATGCCGCGTTCCCTGCGAGACCGCCGCAAAATGAAGCGGCCATTCAAGGGAGGGGTATACGAGCGAAGTGTGTCAGCTGTAAAAGGGTTAATCAACGATTGCAAGACGCGTCCTCCACAATCCAGCGGACAAGTTCACCGAATGTCAGGCCACTGTGGCTTGCAAGCTCCGGTACGAGAGATGTCGCGGTCATTCCAGGTTGGGTGTTGACCTCAAGACAGATCAGCTCGCCCGTTCCTCGCGGCCGGTCGTCGAAACGGAAATCCGTCCGGGTGACGCCCCGGCAGCCTAAGGCCCGGTGCGCCATTAACGACAGCTTCTGTACCAATTCGTAAATATTCGGTGAAATTTCCGCTGGCAGGACGTGTCTGGAACCCCCTTGGGCATATTTGGCTTGGTAGTCGTAAAAAGCGAGCCCCTCGGCGGGGAGGATCTCGATAACGCCGAGCGGGCGGTCGCCCATCACGGCGCAGGTCAGCTCGCGGCCGGCGACATAGCGCTCGACCATCACCTCATCGGCAAAGTCCCAATCGGCCGAGGTCAGCTCCTGCGGCGGATGGGCATAATCCTCGCGGATGATGAACACACCGACGCTGGAGCCTTCGGCCACCGGCTTGATGACATAGGGCGGCGTCATGGCGTGCTCCCGCGCCGCGTCGAGCCGGGGAACGATCAGATGTTCGGCGACGGGAATGCCGGCCTCGGCGAGGATGATCTTGGCCTTCGCCTTATCCATCGCGAGAGCGGAGGCAAGAATGCCGGAATGAGTGTAGGGGATCTCCAGCGTTTCCAGAATGCCCTGGACCGTGCCGTCCTCGCCGCCCTTACCGTGCAGCGCATTGAAGCAGACGTCCGGCTTCACCTCGCGGAGCCGCTCGGGCAGCCTGCGGTCCACATCGATGCGCGTGACCTGATAACCCTCCCCTTCGAGCGCTTCGGCGCAGGCTTTCCCGGAGTTCAGCGAGACCTCCCGTTCGGCCGACCAGCCGCCCATCAGCACCGCGACATGGGTGGCGTTGCGGCTCATGCGGCCGCCACCATCGGCCGGCCCTCCGCGGGAATGCCGAGCCGCTTGATTTCCCATTCCAGCTGGACGCCGCTCGCCGTCTTGACGCGCGCCCGGATGGTCTCGCCGAGCCGTTCGATGTCCTCCGCGCTCGCCTCGCCGTCATTGATGAGGAAATTGCAGTGTTTCTCCGAGACATGCGCGCCGCCGACCCGGAAGCCGCGCAGGCCCGCCGCATCGATCAGCTTCCAGGAGCTGTTGCCGGGCGGGTTCTTGAAGGTCGAGCCGCCCGTGCGCGCCTTGGTCGGCTGATGCGTCTCGCGGTAATCCGCGACCTCCTGCATGGCGCGGGTGATCTCCTCCGGGTCGCCCGGCTCACCCTGATAGAGCGCCTCGGTGAAGATCAGATCGTCGGGCGCGCCGCAATGGCGGTAGGTGTAGGCGAGATCGGCATGGCTCAGCGTGTGAATGCGCCCGGCACGATCGACCGCGCGGGCCTCGATCAGCACGTCCCTGGTCTCGGTGCCGTGCGCGCCCGCATTCATCCGCAGCGCGCCGCCGACCGTCCCCGGAATGCCGCGATAGAAGGCGAGCCGCGCGATGCCGGCCTTGGCCGCCGCCTGGGCCAGCCGCATATCGGGCACCGCCGTGCCCACGCGCATCCGGCAGTCTGCCTCCGGCTCGGCCTGGCTGAAGCCGCGCCCCAGCCGGATGACGATGCCCGGAATGCCGCCGTCACGCACCAGCAGATTGGAGCCGACACCAACCACCGTTACCGGGAGGTCGCCGCCGATCGTGCGCAGAAAATAGGAAAGGTCGGCCTCGTCCGCCGGCGAGAACAGCATTTGCGCCGGACCGCCCACCCGGAACCAGGTGATGTCCGCCATCGGCCGGTTTGACTCCAGCCGCCCGCGCAGTTTGGGCAACGCGCTCCGCAATTCGGCTGTCAGATCGGGGAAGGTCATCGGTGCGCCTCGGCCGGTTGTCACCTCTCCCTGGGGGAGAGGTCGGAATGCGTCAGCATTCCGGGTGAGGGGTTGCAGCATTTCGAGGATACGGAGATGCACCATCCCCTCACCCCGACCCTCTCCCTATGAGAGAGGGAGCGCACACACCGAAACCCGCCTTTACAGGGATTTCAGTGTGGCGGACGGTTCCGTGTTCGCCAGCCCGCTACTCCGCGGCGTCGAGCCTCGGCTCGAGGGAATCGAGACGGTCCGGCAGTGCGTTCGTCCACTCCGAGATCGTGCCGGCGCCGAGACCGATCACCAGATCGCCGGGTTTGGCAATGGAGGCGATCAGGCCGGGCAGTTGCTCCTCGCCATCGACTGCCAGCACCTGGTGGTGGCCGCTGAGCCTGACCGCATTGACCAGCGTATCCCGGTCCACGCCGTTCGGCTCTTCGCCCGCCGAATAGACCGGTGTCACGATCAAGGTGTCAGACTGCGAAAAGCAGCGGGTAAATTCCTCGAACAGATTTTTGAGCCGCGAATAGCGATGCGGCTGAACGACCGCGATGACGCGGCCCGCCGCCGCCCCATGCGCCGCCTCCAGCACCGCGGAAATTTCGGCCGGGTGATGGGCGTAATCATCATAGATCGACACGCCGTTCCACACGCCCGCGCGGGTGAAGCGCCGCTTGACCCCGCCGAAGCTGTCCAGCGCCTCGCGGATGGTCTTTTCGTCAATGCCGGCCTCCGTCGCGACGGCGATCGCGGCCATGGCGTTGAGCGCGTTATAATGGCCGGGAACGGCGAGCGTCAGATCCTCGAAGCGCCGCGGACCGCCTCTGGCCGCATCGCTGAGGACCGCGTCGATATGCATCGCCACGCCATTGGTCCGCACGGCGGCCAGCCTGACATCGGCATCCTCGGCAACGCCATAGCACAGCAGCTTGCCGCCTTCGGGACGTTTCGTGCTCTCGGCAAATTCGCGCACCACCGGGTGGTCGATGCCGGCAACGATCGCGCCGCCGGGCCGGATGCCGGCGAAGAAGCGCCGATAAGCGTCGTACATCGCCTCGACCGAGCCATAATAGTCGAGATGCTCGGCATCGATATTGGTGACGACGCCGATATGGGTCGGCAGTTTCACGAAAGTCTCGTCAGACTCGTCGGCCTCGACGATGAACCACTCCCCTTTGCCGATCCGGGCATTGGTGCCCCAATCATTGACGATGCCGCCGGTGATCACGGTCGGGTCGAGCCCGGCCCGTTCGAAAATCCAGGCGATCATCGAGGTCGTCGTGGTCTTGCCATGCGTGCCGGTGACGCTGATGGTCTTGTAGTCCTCCATCAGCCGCGCCAGCATCTCCGCCCGGCACCAGACCGGCAGCTCGGCCTTTGTCGCCGCGACCAGCTCCGGATTGCCCGGCTTGACGGCGGAGGAGAGCACGACGAGGCCTGCCCCTTCGACATTTTCCGGCCTATGGCCGATGGCGATGGAGATGCCTTTCGCGGCCAGCCGGCGCGTATTGACCCCGTCCTTCAGATCGCTGCCGCGAACCTCGATGCCGCGACTGTGCAGCACCTCGGCAATCGCGCTCATTCCGATCCCGCCGATCCCGACAATGTGGATCGGCGCATAATCCCTCAGATCGTTCATCCTGCATGCCCCTCAGCCTCGCGCTGTGCCGAGAATGTCTCGGGCGCTTCCGCGAGTGTCACCACCAGATCCGCCAATCGCACAACCGCGTCATAGCGGGCGAGCGATTTTGAGCGTGAAGCGGCTCGTGCGAGGGTCGCCGGTTCCTCAAAGAGCCGTCTTAAAGTGCCGGCCAGCCTTTCGGGCGTCATGATCGCCTGCTCAAAACACCAGCCCGCGCCAGCTTTCTCGAATCGCGAAGCGTTTTCAAGTTGATCATTATCGACGGAATTGGGCAAGGGCACGAGCACCGCCGGACGCCCGAGCGCGGCGAGTTCTGCCACTGTCGTTGCGCCGGAGCGGCAGATGACGAGATGCGCGCCCGCCATGCGATAGGGCAGATCGTCGAAGAATGTCGCAAGCTCGGCGGCCACACCCGCTACCTCATAGGCGTCGAAGACGCGGTCGATGTCTTCCTCGCGGCATTGCTGGACGACCATCAGCCGGTCGCGGAGTTCCTGCGGCAGAAGCTGGAGCGCGACGGGCATGATGTCGGAGAAGAAGCGCGCGCCCTGGCTGCCGCCGAAGCACAGCAGGTTGAGCGGCTGACCCATCTGGGCCGGATGATAGATGCCGCCGCGCAGCTCCATGATGGCTTCGCGCAGCGGCGTGCCCGTGACGAAGCTCTTTTCGGTCAGCTTGCCTTCCAGAAATTTGGTGTCCTCGAAGGAGAGCGCGATCGCCTTGACCATCGGGGCGAGAAAGCGGTTCGCCCGCCCCATCACCGAATTCTGCTCATGGATGAGGCACGGAACGCCGCGCGCGAGCCCCGCGAGCATCGGCGGAATGGTCGGATAGCCGCCAAAGCCGACCATTGCCTTCGGCTTCAGATCGGCCATCACGTCATAAGCCATCTTGAAGCCGTTGGAGTTCGTCGCCACCATTTTGATGGCCTCCAGCGGCGATTTGCCCCTGAATGTGGCGGAGGGCACCTTATGAACGTCGCGTCCGGGAAAGCCCTCGCCCAGATAGGTGGTGCGGCTGTCCGTTATCAGATCGAGCTCATAGCCGCGCCGAATCAGTTCGCCGGCAAGTGCGTGTGCCGGGAAAAGATGGCCGCCCGTGCCACCTGCGGTGAGTACGATCGATGCACCCGTCAAAGTCGCATCCCCCTGGAGCGGCCCGCGTCCTTTCTGGATGCGGTCACCTCGCTCCGCTTGTTAAAACAGACCAACGTTTCAGCCTCTGATCGACGATCAAACGCCGGTTGATCTAGAGGATACCGGCTGCCCCGTCATTTCTGGTGGAGAAGGCCGGTAAATGGGGATTGGCTCGGGGCGCCGTCTGGCAAGCCCAAGGGCCAGTCCCATCGTCAGCGCGATTGCGGTCAGCGAAGAACCCCCATAGGACAGAAAAGGCAATGTCATGCCCTTCGCCGGCAGCATATCGACGTTAACTGCCATATTTATGAGCGTTTGAAAACCAAAGAGCATGATCAGGCCGGAAAGTGCAAGCCGAATAAACGGGTCGCGCGAGCGGGCCGCGGCGCGCAATCCGCGCCATATGATAAAAGCGTAAAGACAGACCAGAAAAAGGCAGAAGATTAGCCCGAATTCCTCCGCAATAACGGCAAAGATGTAGTCTGTATAGGCATCGGGCAGTTTCGGCGTAATCGTCCCCTCGCCAGGGCCGCGCCCGAGCCAGCCGCCCTCGCGAAAGGCGGACAGCGCCACATCGGTCTGATGCGTGTCGCCATTCCCGGGCGCCAGAAAGCGGTCCACCCGGCTTCGCACATGGGCGATGGTGAAATAGGCGGCGGTAAAGGCGGCCAGGCTCACCGCCCCGGCGAAGGCGATCCAGATGAGCGAATAGCCCGCCAGAAAGAACAGGCCGCTCCAGACCAGCACGGTCAGCGATGCCTGGCCGATATCGGGCTGCAGAACGAGAAGTCCCACGAAAATGGCCAGCATTCCCAGGGCAAGCGGCAAAGCCGGCATATCGGGGCGCTTGCCGGCCTCGGCGAACAGCCAGGCGGTGAGAATCACCATCCCCGCCTTGACGAATTCGGAGGGCTGGATCGACTGGCCGCCGGTCAGGATCAGCCAGCGTACAGCGCCGTTCTTCTCGATGCCTTGAGCGAGCGCGAGGACAATCAGCGCAAGACCGCCGATGAAGAGAAAGAGCCCGGCGCGCCGGATCAGCTTGGGGTCGAGCATGGAGGCGCCGACGAGCAAGAGGGCTGCGGGCAGCAAGAACAGCAAATGGCGCTTGAAGAAGAAAAGCGGCTCCTGGCCGATCTTGTCGGCGGCGGCGGGGCTTGCGGCGAGCGAGACGACGGCGCCGAGCGCCATGAGAAGCAGGATCGCGCCGAGCATCGGCCGATCGACCGAGAACCACCATTCGGCGATCAGGCTGCGATCCGTCCGTGTCAGCCTCATGCGGCCTCGGTCTCCCGCATATGCACGCCGCCGAGCGAGGCAACGATGTCGCGGAAGGCATCGCCGCGGGCGACGAAATTCGGAAACTGGTCGTAGGAGGCGCAGGCGGGCGACAGGAGCACGACCGGCTCGGTGGCGCCGGAGGCGGCGGCGTCGCGCGCGGCGTCGCGGATGGCGGCGTCGAGCGTGCCGCTGATCTGATGGGCGAGCGCGCCATCGACCGTGCGGGCGAAGTCGTCCGCGGCCTCACCGATGAAATAGGCCCGCCGGATCTTCGGGAAATAGCCTTCCAGCCCTGCAAGACCACCAGCCTTCGCGCGACCGCCGGCAATCCAATAGATCGCGTCGAAACTGGCGAGCGCCTTGGCCGCCGCATCGGCATTGGTGGCCTTGGAATCGTTGATGAACAATACGCGGCCAAGCTGGCCGACCTCCTCCATGCGGTGGGCAAGCCCCGGAAAGCTGGCAAGACCGTCGGCAATTTCCTCGCGCGTCAGGCCGATGGCGCGGCAGAGCGCGAAGGCGGCAGCGGCATTCTGGGCGTTATGCGCGCCGCGCAGCGAACCGATGCCTTTAAGGCTCACGGGCGGATGCGCCTCGCCGTTTTCAGCCTCGATCAGCGCCTGATCGCTCACATAGACGCCGTCATCGACAGCACCGAGGACCGAGATCCGCCGGACACGGGCGCTGCCCGAAAGCCGGTCGGCAATCCTGGCACAGATCGCATCGTCAACGCCGATGACCGCGGTGCCTTCCTTGCCCAGCCGGCCGAAAATCCGCGCCTTGACCGCGGCATAGTGTTCAAGCGTGCCGTGGCGGTCGAGATGATCGGGCGTGATGTTGAGAAGGCAGGCGGCATCCGCATCGAGCGTCGGCGTCAGGTCGATCTGGAAGGAGGAATATTCGAGCACATAGGTGATGTCGTCGGTGAGCGGGTCGAGAGCGAGCACCGCCGTGCCGATATTGCCGCCCATGGCCACGCGCCGGCCGGAGGCGCCGATCAGATGCGAGGTCAGCGCCGTTGTCGTCGATTTACCGTTGGTGCCGGTGATCGCGATGATTTGGGCCTTCGAGCCCTCCGCGCGGCGCTGGCGGCAGAACAGTTCGGTGTCGCCGATGATCTCCACGCCCGCCGCTTTCGCGCGCTCGACGGTCCAATGCGGCTGCGGATGCGTTAGCGGCACGCCCGGCGCGAGCACCAGCGCGGCGAATTTGCTCCAGTCCGCCGCCGCGAGATCGACCGGCTCGAAACCGGCAGACCGCGCCGCCTCGCGTCCCTTCTCCGCATCGTCCCAGAGCACCGGCTGCGCCCCGCCCGCCGCCAGAGCCTCAGCCGTTGCCAGCCCGGAAAGGCCGAGGCCGAACACGGCGACTTTCTTGCCGGAGAACAGCGCGACCGGGATCATGGAGAAGTCCCCGCACATTGTTGGCGTTGACTGACGCGGCAGGTCCCCCTCACCCGGAATGCTGGCGCATTCCGCCCTCTCCCGCCGGAGGCGGGGGGGTGAGGGGGACGTGTTGCGCAGACTCGCCCCTCATTTTCCAGCCTTGTCGCCACGACACCGAGCATCGCCCACCGCCCTTAACGAAGTTTGAGCGTGGACAGGCCGATCAGGGCCAGCACCACGGCGATGATCCAGAAGCGGACGACGACCGTGGCCTCCGCCCAGCCCTTCTGCTCGAAATGGTGATGGAGCGGCGCCATTCGGAAGACGCGCTTGCCGGTCAGCCTGAATGAGAGGACCTGGACGATGACGGAGACCGTCTCCAGCACGAACAGGCCGCCGACGATCGCGAGCACGATCTCATGCTTGGCGGCGACGGCGATGGTGCCCAGCGTGCCGCCAAGCGCCAGCGAGCCGGTGTCGCCCATGAAAATCATCGCTGGCGGTGCGTTGAACCACAAGAAGCCGAGCCCCGCCCCGACAAGCGCGCCGCAAATAACCGCCAATTCGCCGGCGCCCGGCACGAAATGAATCTTGAGATATTCGGCAAATACCGCGTTGCCGACCAGATAGGCGATGATCCCGAAGGTCGCCGCCGCGATCATCACCGGCACAATCGCGAGCCCATCCAGACCATCGGTCAGATTCACCGCATTTCCCGAGCCGGTAATAACAAAAATGCCGAAAAGCACAATGCCGATCGGGTAGAGTTGAAGCAGCGTGTCTTTGAAGAATGGAACGGCCAGCTTGGTTGCGGTTTCCGGCGGGCTGATGATCATGATCGAATAGGCCGCGATGCCGGCGATCAGAATCTCCAGACCGAAGCGCACGCGCCCGGGAAAGCCCGCGGAGGAGCGCTTCGTCACCTTGAGGAAATCGTCATAGAAGCCGATGAGGCCGTAGGAGAGCGTCACCGCCAGCACGACCCAGACCAGCCGGTTGCTGAGATTGGTCCACAAGATCGTTGCGACACCGACGCCGAGCAGGATCATCAGCCCGCCCATGGTCGGCGTGCCGGCCTTGCTCAGATGGGATTGCGGGCCGTCGGAGCGGATCGGCTGGCCCTTGCCCTGGTGGAGCCGGAGCTGATTGATGAGCGGGGGGCCGAACAGAAAGACAACCATCAGCGCGGTCATGATCGCGCCGCCGGTGCGGAATGTGATGTAGCGAAAGACGTTGAAGATTTGCGCTTCATCGCCCAAGGCGCCCAACAGATAGAGCATCCCCCCCTGCCTTTCGATTTATGCGGCAGCCGTTCGCCCCGGCCGCCCGCATTGCGGATAGGTTTGTTTTATTGCCTCGACGATGAGGCCCATGCGGCTGCCGAGCGAGCCTTTGACCATCACGGCATCGCCCGGCCGGATCGCGCCGAGCAGGAGCGGCTTAAGCTCGTCGGAATTTTCGGTCCAGGCGCCGCGATTGGCTTCGGGCGTCGCCGCGAACAGCGCGGCCATATGCGGACCGCAACAGAACAGCACATCGATCCAGGCGGCCTCTATGGCGGCGCTCAGCCCCTCGTGAAACGCATCTGATTCAATGCCAAGTTCGAGCATGTCGCCGAGCACGGCGATGCGGCGCTTTGCGCGTGTGCGCGGCAGACTGCCGAGCACGGCGAGCGCTGCGGTCATCGAGGCCGGATTGGCGTTATAGGCTTCGTCGATCAGCAGGAAGGTGCCGCCCGTCGTCTCATGGACGCTCTGCGCACCGCGCCCGGCAGGCGCGCCGAATTCGGCAAGCCCGGCGGCAGCGCGTTCCAGATCGGCGCCGAACAGTTTCACCACGGCGAGCGCGGCGAGCGAGTTCATCGCCAGATGCTGTCCCGGCGCTCCGAGCCTGTAGGTCAGCGCTTGCCCCAGAATATCGGCGCGGATCTCCGAGCCGGGATCGGCAGCCGACATCGACAGAAGACGAGCTTCCGCGCCGGCATCCGTCCCGAAGCCGACAATGCGGCCCGCGCCATTCTCCTTCGCGCGCGCGGCAAGGCGTTGGAACTGGCCGTTGTCGCGGTTGAGGATCGCCGCGCCGCCGCGCTCAAGCCCTTGAAAAATCTCGGCCTTCGCCTCCGCGACAGCCTCGATGCCATCGAAATATTCGATATGGACCGGCGCGACGGTCGTGATGATCGCGGCATGGGGGCGGACCAGCGTCGTGAGCGGCGTGATCTCGCCCGGATGGTTCATGCCGATCTCGAATACGGCGTAATCGGCCTCGCGCGGCAGACGTGCGAGCGAAAGCGGCACGCCCCAATGATTGTTGTAGGATTTATCCGAGGCATGCACGCGCCCCACACGGGCGAACATCAGCCGGAGCATTTCCTTGGTGCCGGTCTTGCCGACGCTGCCCGTCACGGCGACAATTTGCGCCCGGCTCCGTGCCCTGCCCGCGCGGCCAAGCCTGTTCAGCGCTTCGAGCGTATCGGAGACACGCAGGAGCGGGCCGCCGCTCGTCTCGCCGTCGAACCCTTCCTCGACGACGGCCAGAGTCGCGCCGGCATCGAAGGCCTGCCCGACATAGGCATGTCCATCCGTCCGGTCGCCCTTGATGGCGAAAAACAGATCGCCCGGCTGAAGCGTGCGCGTGTCGATCGAAACGCCGGTCACGCCGGCCGGCATCGCACCGCCCGAAGCCGGTCCGATCACCGCGTTCAGCTCCTCACCTGTCCAAAGCGCCTCAGCCATGGCCAGCCATCGCTTTGCCACCGTCCAAAAGTGCGGCGACCGCCTCGTGGTCGGAATAGGGGATCGTCACAGGGCCGATAATCTGCCCGGTTTCGTGGCCCTTGCCGGCGATGAGCAGCAAATCGCCCGCGGACATCGCCTCCATCGCGGCGGCAATCGCCTCATGCCGGTCGCCGATTTCCACCGCGCCGGGCGCGGCGGCCAGAATCTCGGCGCGGATCGAGGCCGCGTCCTCGCTGCGGGGATTGTCGTCCGTGACATAAACCCGGTCGGCGAGCCTTGCCGCGATCGCCCCCATTTCGGGACGCTTGCCCTTGTCACGGTCGCCGCCCGCGCCAAAGACGACATGCAGCTTGCCCTTCACATAAGGCCTAAGCGCGGCAATGGCGTTTTCGAGCGCGGCGGGCGTATGCGCATAATCGATGAAGATCGGCCCACCACTCGGCGCGTGGGCAACACATTCCAGCCGTCCCTTGGCGCCAGTCAGGCGCTCGCCTGCCGCGAATGCCTCATCGGCCTCAACGCCGGTCGCGATGGCCAGACCCAGCGCAACGAGAACGTTCGCGGCCTGAAAATCGCCCGCCAGCGGGATGAAAACCCTTCGAGGCTTGCCATCGAAGACGATGCTGAGGCGCTGGCCGAAGCCGTCGCGCTCGCTCGCCTCCAGGCGCAAAGTCGCCCCCTGATGGCCGACCGTCATGACGTTCAGCCCGCGCGCCCTGGCGAGGCCGGCCGCGCGCTCTCCGCCTTCGCTGTCGACGTCGATGACCGCCGGCTGGCCCGGCCGCAGGAGCTCCGCGAACAGCCGCATCTTGGCGGCAAAATAATCTTCGAAATCCGGATGGTAGTCGAGGTGATCGCGCGAAATATTGGTGAAGGCCCCCGCCGCCAGCGTCACGCCGTCGAGCCGGTATTGCGCCAGGCCGTGGCTTGAGGCTTCGAGCGCAAGATGGGTGACGCCGCGCCCGGCAAGATCGGCAAGCTTTGCGTGGAGCGCGACTGGATCGGGCGTCGTATGGATGAGCGGCTCGGTCTCGCCGCCGCACATAATGCCGGTCGTGCCCAGGCTCGCGGCCGCGCGGCCGGAGGCCTCCCAGATCTGGCGAAGGAAGGAGGCGACGGAGGTCTTGCCGTTCGTGCCCGTCACCGCCGCCGCAATCTCCGGCTGAGCCGCATAGAAGCGCGCGGCCATCAGTGCGAGCCGGCGCCGCGGATTGGCGTCGCGCATGACGGCCACGCCCTCCGGCACCTCGATGACCGCATCCTCGCCGGCAAGAATCGCGGTCGCCCCGCGCGCCAGCGCATCGGCAATGAACCGCGTTCCGTTCGTCTTCGTGCCGTTGAGCGCGGCGAAGAGATAACCCGGCCTGACCTCGCGGCTGTCGGCGGTCAGCCCGATGATCGGCAGCGCCCCGGAATCCCCTCCGGGCGCGGGCAAACCGCACAAATCTCCAAGTGTCATGAGCGTCATTACCGAGCCCGGCTATCCGCATGCTTGCCAAACATACGGACGAGCGATCAGTGTCATAAATCGTCCGGTTAATAGGAGGCTTGACGCTGTTCGTCAAATCTCCTCATCGGTGCGATCCCCAGCATGGGAGCGATCCGTCGAATAAGTGCGCCCGCTGTTGGGGCGGCATTATGGCCGGCCTCGGTGCGGCCGCCTTTCTTTTCGGGCTTGGGCTCGTCGATGACGATGAACACCAGATATTGCGGGTCGTCCATGGGAAAACCGGCAACGAAACTCGTGATAACGTCCTTGCTATAACCGCCCTTGGCCGGTTTCCAGGCCGTGCCGGTCTTGCCGCCCACCCGGTAGCCGGGCACCTTCGCCTTGCGGCCCGTGCCCTTTTCGACATTCTTCCAGAAAAGCTCACGCATGGCCGCGCTCGTCCCGGCGCTGAGAATACGCTCGCCGGTCCCCGACTCGCCGGCCTTGAGCGGCAGGAATCGCGGCTCGACCTTGTGGCCACCATTGATGAGCGCGGCTGCGGCGACCGCGAAGGCGAAGGGCGGAACGGATATGCCGTGGCCGTAGGCGGCCGTCATCGTGTTCACCTCGCGCCAGGGGTCGGGAAAGAGCGGACGCGCGGTCGGGCCGAGCTCGGTCGAGATGGGCTCCAGCAGGCCGAACTTTGCGAGGAAGGCTTTCTGCTTTTCACTTCCGGCCGCGAGGGCAAGCCGCGCCGCGCCGGTATTTGAGGAATGGGTGAACACTTCCGAGACCGTCAGATATTGGGTGCGCGCATGCCGGTCGCGCAGGATGAAGTGCCCCATGCGGATCGGCGTCAGCACGTCGACCTGGTCGTCCACGCGCGCAATGCCGTCTTCGAGCGCCAGAGCGACCGTGAAGGTCTTGAACACCGAGCCCAGCTCATAGGCATCATAATAGAAGCGGTCACGCCGCGCCTTGACCAGCGCCTCTTCGCGCCGGTTGGGATCGTAATCCGGCAGCCCGCCCATCGCCAGCACCTCGCCGCTGTGCACATCGAGCACAAGCCCGCCGAGCGCTTTGGGCGTATAGCGGGATTTGGCGGCGATCAGCTCATCATGCAGCGCATGCTGGACGCGCAGATCGAGCGAGATGCGCAGCTTTGGGCGATCGGCGTCGCCCTGAGGCTGGGTCACCGCGCCCGGCATGCTGTCGATGAATTTCTCGATCCCCGCGAGCCCCTGATTATCGACATTGGTGTGCCCCAGAACATGCACCGCCGTATCCCCGGCCGGATAGACGCGCTGGCGCTCTTCGATCAGGTGAAATCCGGGCAGGCCCAAATGATGCACCCTGGCTGCGTCTTTCGGCGTCAGGCCGCGCTTGACCCATTCAAAGCGGCTCTTCTTGCTGCGCAATTTGGTCCGCAGGCCGACAAGGTCCTTGGCCGGCAGGACGCGGGAAAGCTTCTCGACGGCATCATCGACATCGATGATCTCGGCCGGATCGGCGAAGAGCCAGTAAACGTTGATGTCGGAGGCAAGCATCCGGCCGTGACGGTCGACCACATCGGGACGCGACATTGCGTGCCGGATCTGGCTTTCGGCCCCCATGAGCTGGGAGGAGGCCGTGCCTATACGGCCGAGCGCGGTGAGCTGCCAGCCGACGGCAATGAACCCGCCCATCAATGCAAGCATCAGCGCTTTCAGCCGCCAGGGCGGCAAGACTGCGCGGGCGGAACCGGCCCGGCGACTAGTGTGCCACGGTGCCGCCAGCATCTTTCTCTCCGCCGGTGTTCCGGATCAGTGCGCCGATCTCGTCGCGGGCCTTCCAGCCATTGGCGGTCTCGGCCGAGGGCATGGGCCGGCGCGCGAGCACCTCCATGAAATCGCGGTTGGTGATCAGCTGCTCGGGCTTGGCCGGCTCCAGATCCAGTACCTCCCGCGCCAGCTTCTCGATGCGCTCCGGCCGCGTCACATGGCTCCATTCGGCCCGCATCAGCGCCACATTGTCCTTTTCCTCCGCGATGGCGCGCTCGAGCTGGGCGGCGCGCTCCTCGAGGCGCCGCGTCTCGAATTTCATATTGTAGATCAGTATGATGATCCCGATGAGAAAGCCGAAAGCCAGAAGGCTGAGTAGACGCATCACGCGCTTTATCCCGATCGCTGATTTGCCCTGCACGTATGGGCTAACAAGGATTGGTGAACGACTGGTAACCCTAATGCTTGGTTATCCTTCCGCGGATCGCCGGAACGCCGAGCGCTTGTCGGTCGGCGGGCCAGGCCGGGCTGTCCAGGCGAATGGCCGCGCGCAGCTTTGCCGACCGCGCGCGCGGGTTGGCGGCGATTTCGTCCGGAGCCGGCTCCACCGGCTTGCGGCGCATTAGCTTGAAGCTCGGCTCGGCTTCGGCTCCGGTAACCGGCAAATGACGCGAGGGCCGGCCCTTCCAGCCTGATCTTTCGGTAAGGAACTTCTTCACGATCCGGTCCTCCAGTGAATGAAAGGTCACGGCGATCAGCCGGCCGCCGGGACATAAGATCGCCTCGGCCGCCGCGAGCCCCTCGACCAGCTCGCCAAGCTCATCATTGACGTAGAGCCGCAGCGCCTGAAAACAGCGCGTCGCCGGATGTTTCGCCTCGTCATGACGGCGGCCGAGAACGGAAGCGATCAGGCCGGCAAGATCGAGCGTGCGCTCGAATGGGCGCTCGGCGCGGCGCTTGACGATGGCCTTGGCGATGGCGCGGGACCGCCGCTCCTCTCCGAGCCGGTAGAAAATCTCGGCGAGTTCGGCCTCGCCATAACCGTTCACGACATCGGCGGCGCTCTCGCCCTCGCCGGACATGCGCATATCGAGCGGACCGTCGCGCATGAAGGAGAAGCCGCGGCTCGCTTCGTCGAGCTGCATGGAGGAAACGCCCAGATCGAAGATCACCGCATCGGCGGGAACGAAGCCCTCGCTTTCGGCAACGCCGGCAAGTGCACCAAAGGGTGACTCCCTAAATCGAAAATCTTGTGGGTAATCTGCCGCGAGCGCGGCGGCGAAGCTCTTTGCGCCCGGATCCCGGTCGAGAGCCAGGAGCCGACAATCCGCGCTTTGGAGAATGGCGCGTGAATATCCGCCGGCGCCGAAGGTGCAGTCGATATAGCGCTCGCCATCCGCCGCGCCGAGCGCCTTCAAAGCCGCGGATAAAAGGACCGGAGTGTGCCGGGTCGGTCCGCCTGCGGCTTCGGGGGCCTCACCCTTGCCGCGACCCGTCATCACTCCGGTACTCCCTCTTTACCACCGCCCGCTAATGGGCGGCTCCCCGCGCCGAGTTCTCTGCGGTAGGCACGCGCCCGCTCGCGTGCCTCGTCCCGAAATTCTTCATATGCGGCCGGTGACCAGATCTGGAACTTGTCTCCGAGTCCCACGAACACCGCAATATCGGTAATGCCCGCATGATCCCGTAATCTCTTGGGGAGCACGGCCCGCCCGTCGGGATCGACCTTGATCTTCTCGCTTTCCCCGAAATAGGCGGTCGCGATTTCGTCGCGCTCCGGGCTGTCGATGGGAAAGCCTTCCAAAATCCCCTTAATCTTTTCGACCAGACGGCCACCGCCAGCTTCGAGCGCGGCCCGGTCGAGATGCGGATAGCAAAAGATGTCTTCAGCACCTTCTTTGGCAAGCACGGCCCGGAAAGATGCGGGAATCGAGACCCGCCCTTTTGCATCGATCTTATTGTCGAACCTGGAGGCAAATTCATCCATCCCTCTCAAGCGCTCCCGGGTGTGACGCGAAACGAAGGCCGCCGGCAGCGCGGCGATCTCTTATCTCCAAAAGAAGTCTTTTCGAAATTTTGAGCCGGGAGGAGGCGAGCTCGTGCCCCCTATTTGGCCTTCGAAGGAACGCGCGTTCGTTGGCCTCCTCCCGAATCATTCCCTTCCGAACGGGTATGATTGGGATAGCATGGGATTTCATGGGTGTCAACGGAACAAGGTGGTAAACGGATGGTCAACAGATGGGATCGCACTGGAAAAGCCCGGCGATACAAGGGGCGTGGCCATCCCGTTCGCGGCCTTGCTTTTTTGGCATCGCCGCTCTATTGCGCGAAAGACGCCGGCGCGCCCTGAGCCCGCAATTCATCGTGTCTGAGATCAGCAACGGAGACGGACCCTGCCCGGCCCCATTCATCCGCCCCTGCGGCAGCAGCCGGCATTCGGCATCGGCTGGCCGGAGGCGGCGCTTATCGGCGTCACCATGCTTTGGGGCGGGACCTTTCTGGTCGTTCAGAACGCGCTCGCCGCAAGCGGCCCGTTCTTCTTCGTCGGCTTGCGGTTCGGGGCGGCGGCGCTGCTGCTCGGCGCGATGGCGGGCCGATCGCTCAGAGCGATCACGCGGACCGAAATCAAGGCCGGCGCGCTGATCGGCATCGTCATCATGCTCGGCTATTCGCTGCAGACGATCGGATTGCAGAGCATCCTCAGCAGCAAATCCGCCTTCATCACCGCGCTTTACGTCCCGCTCGTCCCGCTGATGCAATGGGGCTTTCTGCGGCGCGCGCCGCGTCTCGACGCCTGGGCCGGGATCGGCCTGGCTTTTGTCGGACTGCTGCTCCTCGCCGGGCCCGGGGGCGCGTCAGCCGATTTCACCGCGGGCGAACTGCTGACCGTGCTCTGCGCGCTGGCCTTCGCCGGAGAGATCATTCTGATCGGCGCCTTTGCAGGCCATGTGGACGCCCGCCGCGTAGCGGTCATCCAGCTTGCCGCCGCTTCGCTGCCCGCCTTCGCCGCCATGATTCCGGCGGGCGAGCCGATCCCGCCTTTTTCCTGGCTTCTGGCGCTGAGCGCTGGAGGAATGGCGCTCGCCAGCGCCGCCATCCAGCTCGCCATGAACTGGGCGCAGAGGACCGTCTCGCCGACGCGGGCGACCGTCATCTATGCCGGCGAGCCGGTCTGGGCCGGGATTTTCGGGCGGCTGGCCGGCGAAATCCTCGGCCCGCGCGGCTTGCTGGGCGGGGCGCTGATCGTCATCGCCGTGCTCGTCAGCCAGGGCCGGCCGCCGCGACCGCCGAAGCGCGCCGGCGAAGAGGCTTAAGCGGCGCCGGTCGGTGCCGGCTTCACGCCGCAGTAAGGCCTCAAGATGATGATATCGAACTGGATGGAAACGAATGTGACCTGGGCCAAAGCGACCCATGCGAAAGTGATCTATGCTGTCCCTGAGCCTTGAGCGGTGCTGTTCGCCGAATTGGGCGGGCCACGTTCACGGATTTGTGTAGAAAGGCGTCAAATAATAAGGAGACGTCGGCTGTTGTTCAGGACGACGGCCCCTAAATCCTTAGCCAGAGCCGCTTTCAGAGGCCCGCCGGGGCCATTCACGAAGAAACGGAGACTGATGATGCGTAAGGTCATGCTTCCAGCTCTTTCCCTTTTCGCCTTGACGGCGCTCGCCTCAAGCCCCGCCAGCGCCATCGAGTGCGAAGGCAATTTCCAGGTTCAGCGGAATGGAAACCGCATCGCAACGCCCTATTGCCAGGACGGCTATCTCGCGATCGTCGCCCGGGAATACGGTGTGGAAGTGAGCGCCGAAACGATCCGCTACAATCCCAGCGTCAAAGCGAGGACTTGCAGGCTGGTCGGCTACGACAACCGCGTCTCCGATACCTGCGCGCCCTATCGGATCGATCGCGGCGACCGGTTCATTTTCCACTGATCGTGGTTGGAAAATACACTGCCACGCTATAATCCATGAAAATGTGGTCCGGCTTCACAGCCGGGCCGATGCGTTGTAGCGGCACAACAGTTTACGCCATTCCAGCGCCACAGAATCATGATGAAAGCTGTTGCGGTGGACACGGCGTCAAAATAGTTTACAAGCACCTAGTGAATGTGCGCGTCCAATTTCCTCGTAATCATGCCGTGACGCGCAGCGGCGAGGACCGCGCAGAGCCGTCCCATTAGTCATCTTTGTTAAGGGTTTAGGGTGTGAGTGCCATGGGGGAAACCATTATTAGCCAAGACCTCACCATCATCGGCAACGTGACCTCCAAGGGGAACGTCAAGCTGGATGGTAAAATTCGCGGCGACATCCATTGTGCCTCACTGGTCGTCAGCGAGTCCGGCGACATTGACGGCGGCATCATCGCGAATAATGAGGTCATTGTGCTTGGCAAGGTGGTCGGCACCATCCGCGGTAAGCGCGTCATGCTGCATGCGACCGCTCGCGTGGAAGGCGACATCTATCACCAGGGCATCGGCATCGAGATGGGTACCCGTTATGACGGCAGCCTGCGCTGGACCGAGGATTTCGCCACCTATCAGCCCGGCGCTAAAGTCGGCGCCAATGGCGAAATGTCTGCCGGCCTCTGATTGAGCGGGAGGCAAGCGCGATCGACCAAAGCTTGTCGTGACAAGCGCTGTCTTCTGAATGGCTTTTCCGAGACGAAAAATGCGGCTGACCAGGCAGAACCCATTCTTGGCCTAAGCACGATCAGTTTGGATGGAAACGACTCTGTCGATTGCGCTGATCACCTCTTCTTTGGGGAGAGGTCGGGATGCGTTAGCATTCCGGGTGAGGGGATCGTGAGTCGATAGGGTGTCACCCCTCACCCCAGCCCTCTCAAAGGAGAGGGGGCTGCCAGCGCAAGCCGGATCGTTCGGCTAAAAATGATCCCGCGCCAAGCTGATCCGGCATTATTGCGCCAAGAACTCCTGGATCGCGCCCAATGTGACAGCGGGCTGCTCTTCATGGGGAATATGGCCGCAATCTTCGATCACGTCGATGCGGGCATTCGGCAGGTCCTGAATCAGTCGCTTGCCGATTCTGAGTGGCACGATCTTGTCGTGGTCGCACCACAGCACCAGCGCCGGCAGCGTCAATTCCTTGTAATGCTTTGAGACTTCGTCGGCCTGCGCCGGGTCGAGATTGTTGATCGTATACAGCAGCGCATGGCGCCCGCCCTCGCTGTGAAGCGCGCTCGCATAGGTCTTGACCGTCTCCTCGGTCACCTTGCTGTCCTCGTAATAGGCAATCGACAATGCGCGCTCCATTTGGACCTCGGGCGGCACGAGTGACAGGCCGATCTCGCCGATCACCGGCGTTTTCAAGAGCTGAAAGAAAATCGGCAGAGGCTGGCGATAGGCGATGCTGTCGATCAGCACCAGCTTCTTGATGCGGTACGCGCCGGCATCGCGCAATTTGAGCGCCACGGCGAGCGCAACGCCGCCGCCGTAAGAATGGCCGATCAGCGTCGCGCCGCGAAGCTTGTTGCGCGTGATATAGTCCTCAATGAGCCGGGCCTGATCGAAAATCGAATAGCGGGCGTCGAGCGGCTTGTCGGACTCGCCGAAGCCTTTCAGATCGATGGCGATGACCCGATACGTTCTGGCAAGCTGCGGCGCGATCTTGTGCCAGGTATAGCTCGATGCGCCGAGACCGTGAATCAGGATGAGCGGCTTGCCGTGGCCGCTCTCATGGACCGCGAGCTTGACCGCATCGTCACCGGCGCCCACGGGCTGGAAATGCACCGGCTGCAGCACGTCGTCGAATTGCGGCATGAAGCCCGGCGAGCAGCTTGCGACCAGGCCCGAAAGCAGAATAGCAGCGAGATTTCGGCGGCGCAGGCGCAACATTTTGATCTTCTCCTGCAACGCCATAACGCTCGCCGCATACCAACCACTGAACGCAATCCGCAAAGCTTAGCAACAACGCGGCGCGCGGGCGATGGCTTAATGATAGTTTGAATCAATCTTGTGGCGAGAAAGAGCACGCCATTGTTTTACCAGGGGTTAATACCAACTATTCCGGGCCTATAGCGCGGATTATCCTGACCACCTGTTGCGTTAAAGCCGTTGGTCGGATCACCCGTGTTGCGTATCGCGTTCGTCTTTGCTGTCCTTTTCCTCGCCGGGATCCCATCCTCGGCGAGCCGGGCGGATGACTTCGGGGCTTTGCCGCAGTTCCTTGCCTCTCTCAATCTGCCCAAGGGCCGGGCGGAATTCTCCAGCGGTTTCGATGCGACCGGCAATGGCTGGTCGAGCTATGCCTCGGCGGTCTTCGGGCTGAGCGGACCGCTGCATCGTGACGGCTGGCGGCTGAAGATTGCCGGCCTTTACGGGAGCTCGACCTACGAGACGCGCCACACCTATTGCCCGCTCTCGGCGGAGGAGAAGAAGCAACTCACCGGCACCAATTTCTCCGACATCTGCAATGACATCGCGAACGATCCGCCTCAGGGCGATGAGCGGGCCGAGCTGTCGAATTATCTGGCGCCATATTACCTTGAGCTCGACGGCGATCAGATCATCGCCGCCATCCCGCATATGGCGACGCGCTATCTGGCGGGCGTCGCGCCCGGCTATCAGACCAGCCTCGGACGGCTGATCCTCAAAGCCTATCTGGGTCTGGCCTTCGAGCAGTACGATGTGCTGCCAGAGGATCGGACAAGGTCGCTCAACGGCGGATATTGGGGAGCGCAAAGCTGGCTCGAAGCCTGGCTTCCGATTGACGACGATAGCTGGCTGTCGGCGGATGCGTCCTATTTTACCGGCACATCCAGCTACTCCGCAGCGGCGAAGCTCGGCTATAAGCCTCTTTCCTGGCTGGCGCTGGGACCGGAGCTAGCGGCTTATGGCGATACGGACGATATGTCGGGCCGCGCCGGCGTCTTCCTGCGCGTCGACGGCGCCGGCGTCGAAACGACAATCGCGGGAGGCATATCCGGGGCCTACAAGGATGATCCGGGTGCCTATGGAACAGCCAATATGTATATGCGGTTTTAGCTGGCGAATCTCCGCAAGTGCCTCATTGATTTGAAGTCTGCGAACCGACGTCCGTAGCTGTGGTCTCTTCGGCCGTGTGTCGGCCGCTGCAACCGCAGTGCTCGGCGTGGGCGGCGCGGATCGCGTCAAGCTTGCCCTGGAAGCTTCGCCAGAACGCCTCATTGCGCGCATGAAATGCGTTCAGCCGAACCGCCGCCTCGATCGCGGCGAGAGCGCCGTGCAACCCGCCTCGCAGCGATTTGGAAATGCCGGCGGACTTCAGCCCCATATCGTCGAGAATTTGCAGCGCCTTATAGGCGTCGTCCGCCTTTTGGATTTCTTTGAGCGTCTCCCGAGGCACATCCGCCGCTCCGGCGCCGTTCTTTTCGCCGCCGCCTTCGCCCTGTGTCCGCAGGGCGAATTTCAGCCTGTTCGGCTTCCGACCCTCGGCCGCCTTCAGCCTGACTTCGATCAGGGCGGGCTGGTTCATCACGGCCGCCGGAGCGGCGGACTGAGCGGCGGACTGAGCCTGGGCAGGCTTGTTGGCAATCAGGGACGCGGCAAGAACAATCAGAGAAAGAACGGCACGCACACACATTATCGATCGCTCAATCCAAAAGCTTCAGCTGACCGATGCCCGCCGCTCGGACCATGGCACAGGAGGCCGGGCACCGAAAAAGCGCACAGCGCCCCCGTCGAAATAGACCAGGCTCGACGAAGCTTCGTTTAACAATGATCGATTGCGATGCAAGAGGACAATAGGCAAAGACGCTCGCCATCCTGCATGGCCGCCCCCGGACCAAAAAGAAACACTGCCGCCCTGACGGCGGCAGTGCTCGTACCCCGCTGCTTTGGCGCAATGAACTGGCCTTCCCACCGGTATGAGAGTTGCCCCCCCTGGTGAAAACACCCAAATCTTCCCGCCAAATTCCGTCCTGTTGGCTACCAGGTATGGTGTCACCGAATCGGTCGCCAACCATTTCTTGTGACGGAACATGCCCCAAAAGCCGGGCTCCCGCAATTGGGCACACGTGCACGCCCCTACGATTTTGGCGGTGCTTCATTATGAATTGTGGCAAGTAACTCGCTTATGGTCGGCTCTAACCAATCATCCGGGTTTTTCCGCAGGCTGCGTAAAGGCGGGCGCCGCCTGCCACATTGAATTACATTTTTGCGCAGGTTTTCAGGTCCATCTGGGGCGCATTGAAGAAAGGCGAGCCGAAAGACGTGGAGGGTTTCATACCAGCCTCTCCACGATGCGGAAACGGTCACAATTGTGGCGGGATTCGCTCCTTTGTGACAGAAAAGTAACAATGCAAGCGCCGAGAGTTGCGGACAAAACGCTTATTTCCGGCTGAGCGCCGCTTCCTTCTGAACCGGAAGTTGACGCCCTTCGACCCATTCTGCGAATCGCTGGCTAAAGACATTTTCATGCGACCGCCAGAATGCGCCATCGAAGGCGAGCGCCGAGCTGAAATTCGGCTCATAGGTCGGCAGATAGGGCTTCATCTCAAGATTGAGCTCGCCGTGCTTGCCGATCAGCGCAAAAGCCGAACGCCGCGCCGGGCCATAAGGGATCCAGCGCGCCTGATCCGCAAGCGGTCCGGGACCGGTTGCAAAGCCGATGAACGCCTTCGCCACGCGCTGGTGCTTGGCGCCACGCGGGATGGCCCAATAGTCGAAAGTGTAGATCTGCCGGTCCCACAGAATTTCGAGAGGCTGCTTTGCCCCGACGATCGCCATGAAGGCGCGGCCGTTGAACGCCAACCCCATCACGGCCTCGTTCTTGACGATCCGGTCGAAAACCTCCGACGGCTTTTCCCACCAGAGAATGTCATCCTTGATCGACGACAGCTTGGCAAAGGCGCGGTCCTGTCCTTCTTTGGTGGCCAAAGTCGCGTAAACCTGGTCCGGCGCCACGCCGTCGGCCATGAGCGCAAGCTCGAGCGAATATCTCGGCTGTTTCGGTAAGAGCCGCTTTCCGGGAATCTTGCCAGTATCGAAAAAATCCTGCAGCGAAGTGGGTTTGACACCCAGACGCCGATCATAGACGACGATTGCGGACCATGCCGAACTGGCGATCCCGCAAGGATGGACCGCCCCCGGCAGAAAATCCTCCGAGAGAGGAGCGCCGTCCGGCGAGGGCTTGAGGAAGCTATGATCAATCCGCTCCAGCCGGTTTTCATCGCATGCCCGGACCATCGCCTCGCCATTCAGATCAACGAGGCTCCATTCAGGCGCATCGCCCTGTTTCTCGAGCGCCTCATAATCTCCGTCATACGTCACCGTATCGAGCTGATAGCCGAAGCGGTTCGTGAATGGCTGAAAGAATGCGCGTTTCTGGGCCTGACCGTAAGCGCCGGCCCAGGTGGCGATGGTCAGCGTGACATCCTTCGGGTCGGGCAGAGGGTCCTCGGCGGCGGGTTGCTCTGACGCGACCGGCTGGGCGGTCTCGCCTCCGTTCCCGGAGGCGGGTTCATCGGAGCCGGTCTGCGCCGGAGCCGGGGCGGCGGTCCCGGCCGCCTGCTCTTCCTTCGGCGCCGCGGCGACAGGCTGCTGCGGCTCGGAAGCGGATGGTTCAGCCGGTGCCGCTGTCTGTGCCTCGGAGGCCTCGCCCCGCACCTGTGCGTTATCCTCGCTCGCCGCGGTGGTCTGATCCCGATCCTCCGCCTGCGGGTCGGCAGACTTCTCCTCGACAGACTTCTCCTCAGCGGCGGGGCCACCGGGTTGAGGATCGCTGTCGAGCGATAGCTGTCCGGCGCCCGTCCCCACCTCCGGCACAGCCTCTATTGCCGGCGATGCGTCCGGCGCCGTCTGCGCGCAGGCCAATGGAACCGACAGAATTGCTGCACCGATCACCGCAAGTGCAAGCCCGATAACGGAGTGCCCTCTTATCACCTTTACGTCCTTCTGCATGAATTCCTGCTCAATCCGCGACGAACCCTAGCGCAACGCGCGTCCAAGCATGTCCTCGCGAAGGCGGGGATGGACGCGGGAACAGTTGCGCTCGTCTTTTGATATAGATCAACCCTCGTTCAAGTGATTCCACTTGAACGAGGGTTGATCTAGTGTCCCGATTCCGAAGTTCGCCCATTCGTCTCGGCACCCTCCGTAGCGAACTCCGAAATCTCAAGGGACACGAGCCTTATTGATATTGCGAGTGTGATTCAGATCCAGAGGTTCGTTCGGCACCTGCTGCGAGGGATGACGAACGTCTGATCAGCACACTAGCGCAAAACGCGAAAGCTGTGCGACCAAATTTATTGCCTCCCACCGGATAAAACCGTTGCAAATGAAATCGCTAGCGCAATGCGCGTCCAACCATGTCCCCGCGAAGGCGGGGATGGACGCGGGAACAGTCGCGCTCGTCTTTTGAAATAGATCAACCCTCGTTCAAGTGATTCCACTTGATCTAGGGAAGCCGGGTGACCCGGTCCATGCGCGCGCGCCGAATGCGATGTCGGGGGGGGTACCAGCAGAGTCAGTTGAGCGAATGCGCGCCATGACTGGCAAGCTGCTTCCGCGGTAATGGAGCCTGCCCATGGCGCGCGCTGCTCGAATTTCTGCCGAGCCGAATGAGCGGCCTCG
>Ga0315553_10000961_pt1 | contig 24721 bp, 25 predicted proteins | sample SalMarSW160140MG_FD_203099 | JGI IMG/M metagenome (GOLD analysis project Ga0315553, IMG submission 203099) | Salt marsh sediment microbial communities from the Plum Island Ecosystem LTER, Massachusetts, United States - Salt Marsh Sediment SW1601-40 ... | reverse complement strand
TCAGCTTATCCAATCGCTCCCCCAGCACCTCGGTCTATCACTCCGTATTTGCCCAGCGATTTGCAGATAGGGACAAAGAGGTGCGAAGCCTCACTGTGCGGAAGACCGCACCTTCGGAGCGGAAGACTGTGCGCGCAACGCGCACATAAGCACCTTCGGAGCGGAAGACTGTGCGCGCAACGCGCACATAAGCACCTTCGGAGCGGAAGACCGCCCGAGTGGCAGAGGATACTCGGATATAGCTAGCGGATGATGAGATGCCAGATCAAAAGCAGGATGAAAAGGTTCAACGTTAACGCGGAAAAAACGCCGGCGGCGGAGAGTAGAGCGAACATACGGGCTCGGCGATTACAGCTCTGAGCAAGAACTGCAGGATCACCGGTCACCAAAACGAGCTCCGCCATCGGGTCCCGGGGTGTTTCCATCCACCGCTGCCCGTTTTTTTCTCTGTACGTTCCAAAAAGAAACACCTCCTCGATTCTTCCTTCCCTCACCGAGGGCAGACTGGCACTGCGGATGATCAGCTCCCCTTCGATCAACAGATCGGCATCCTGAGTGCAGAGGTAGGTTTCACCGGTCGGCAGGATTACGCTGGACTCAGACTGCAGCGATTTGGATTCCGGGTAATAGCGCAGAGGCAGGCGAAGCAGATCCCTCTCCGCCCTCAGCATTCTCGCCCGTTTCCAGAAAAATCTGTACAGGTAGTAGAGGACAAAGCCCGGCGGCAGCAGCCCGGAAATGGGGAAACAAGCCAGAGAAAGGGCGAACAGCACCGGCAGACTCGACGGGGTGGAGCGCAGGAAGATGTAGGCCAGCAACACCATGCAAAACGCACCGGTCAAAAGGGAGGCAAGGGTGAATTGATTCCAGTATTCATTTCTCTGCCGCCCCCCCCAAACGGCCCGCTGCACGATCGTGTTCCTCTCCCCGTCGTACAGAACCACCAGAAGCGGATCTTTGCCCCGGGATCGGAATACCGCCCGGCCTTCCTCCGAGTACAGCTGACCGGCGATAAATATCTGGGTCCCCGCGGGAAGGGAGAAGATCTGATTCCAGGAAACCAGAGCCAGCTGTTCGTCAGGCACCTCCTCCTGCAGCCGTTCCACAGGCAGAGTCCGGGGACCGGCGGGAAAGGAGGGCAGGAAGTAAAGTTTCGCCTGGGTCAAATCCGCTTCGACCGTGAAACTGCCGTTGTTGATCCAAATGCTGTTTTCTCCCTGGATCGCTTCCAGCTGTCCGAACACGCGGTATCGACCCAAGAAATCTCCGGTACGGGACAGATCGGAATAGCTCAGAAAGGGATATAGAGAGCTCTCCGCAACACGCCGGCGAAACAATCTCCATCGGGATCGGACGAAGAACGCACCGATCCCGGGGATGAGTCCAAAGAACAGAAATGCCACTGCAAACACCAGGATGATCGAGCCAGGCTCACCAGACATACTTCATCCTCACCCCGGCCGTAATCGCCTCAGGTTGTCAAAGCTCGACATATACAGTAGGCTGAAGCGTACCATGATAGAAAGATTAATAGTAGGTCCGATGGAGACCAACTGCTACCTCTACTCGAATGGAAAGAAGGAGTGCATCGTAATCGATCCGGGTGGCAGCGAGCTGCACATCGTCTCCAGCATCAACATGCTGAAGATGATTCCGGCGGGCATCGCTCTCACCCATGGGCACTTTGATCATACCGCTTCAGCGGGAAAATTAAAGAACTTTTACAGCAAAGAGGGCATCGATATACCTATAGCCATCCACAAAGCAGACAAGAACTTCCTCGGCAAGAAATCCGCCAAAACCAACCGGGAGACTCTGAAGGATCTTGGATTGCCAGACCCGGAAGAATTTGCGGATTTTTTTTCCGACCTTCCTGAACCGGATGTGATCCTCAAGGAGGGAGACACCGTGTTCAATACGGACCTCGTTGTCCTGGAGACACCGGGGCACACGAAGGGCTCGATCTGCCTTTACAGCGAAAAAGACTCCCTGCTGTTTTCCGGAGACAGCCTCTTCTTCATGAGCATCGGCAGAACGGATCTTCCGGGGGGGGACGAAAAAACCCTTCTCGAGGCGATTCGCAGCAAGATCCTCACGCTCCCGCCGGAGACCCGGGTGTTCCCCGGTCACGGATTGGACACAACGATCGAAAGAGAGATCAAGGGAAATCCCTTTTTCCGCCTTCCTCATTAGAAGGCTTCACACCCCCGTCGGCCCCTCGCCCCTGTCCTCCCCCTCCCTGAACAGCTCTTTGAGGTAGGGATGCCGTTCTATCTCCCGGGAAACACTCTTTTCGAGGTTTTTCTTCACCAGTATCAAGTCAGCCTGAACCTTGCCCCGCCAATCATACCCGCAAGATAAGCATTTGGAGAAGGTTTTTGCCGGCTCGGCGTGGCGATGATGAAAAACCATTTCCGACCCGCATTGGGGGCAGGGCTCCTCCATATACACCGTATCGATGATTATTTCGTGCAGATCATCCAGCTCAGCAGGTTTCAGCAGATAGAAACTCTGGTGCACGCCGACGATGTTTGAAAACAGAAGAATATTTCCTCCATCGAGAATCAGCCTGCTGATCGAGCCACCGGCGATCCTGACACCGGGAAGGGTAAGGCTTCTCTTGCCGCCCCCGGCCAGAGGCTCGAAGAACTCCACCTCATCTCCCTTTCGAATCCATTCGGGCAGGATCGAGTGATAGCTGCCCTTGACTGCGGAGAAGAAAAACCATCCTTCCCTGCCATCCGAGTGACGCCTCCCCCGTATCTTGATTGCGGGAAGTTCGTCTATGCGCGTGTCTTCGGAAATGAGTTGCTTGTTCGCCGGAAAGATATAGGGATTTTTCACGAATAAAACCAGTATGTACCGGCTCAGGCAGTCAGGTCAATCAGCATACCGGTTTCCGGATAGATACCACCGAAGGAGGAGGGGAACTGCAGGATATGAGTCCGGAGCCGGGTCTGCAGACTGTCGATCAACGGATCGATGGCCTGCGCATCGAGATCCCTCAAACGTTGCGCCGAGGGGACCGGCTCGGAATAGCGCAGAAGGCGGTCGATCAGATTGTCGAGAACACGGAGCTTGAACAGTGGTGCGCCCCCGTTGCTCGCAGGCACGCCCCGGACATGCTTGAAACGAGCATACACGGTGTGGGCTGGATTTACGGGAACGGTAATCCGCCCGCTTTTCATGTTCTGAATGCGGATAACGTCGAGAAAAAACCCGGGCTTCGCCGCAGAGACGTTTTGTATCATAGCCGATACCGTAGACCTTCAGTTTCTAGTATCGGAAAATCGCAGCGGCTCGATTAGATGCTTCCGGTGGGTGGTCTCAGCGGTTGCGGCGTTCCTCGGATGACTTGCAATCGATGCAAAGAATCGCGTAGGGTATTGCCTTCAGTCGTTCCTCCGGGATTTTCTTCCCGCAGCTCATGCACACACCATAGTGCCCGTTCTCCATCCGTCCCAGCGCTGAATCGATCAATTGCAGCCTCTTGATCTCCTGCGAACCCAGAACCTCCAAGATTCGTCTATCTATGTCGTCAGCGGCGATGTCGGCGAGATCCTTGGGTTCCATGTCATCGACGATCTCCTGGAACTCATCGCTTTCAGATGCGAGCTGCCTCAGGATCTGTTCCTTTATATCCAGCAGCTTCTGCTTCATCGCCTGTTTGAATGTCGTACTCATTCACACCTCTACAGTAGATAGGGTCTGTTGCCGGAGGAAGAATATGAACCAAAACCACAAATTTGTCAACCTTTTCGGGTCGACCTTCTTACGTTGATTTCACCGGATTGACCGTTTTCGCATCAAGCACAGACAGGATCAGTGAATGGATGCACTTCAACCGACCCGGCGCAGGTGGGGGTGAAAAAAAAATCGACAACTTGACAAAGAAACATCTCCCGTCCTACACTCCGGAGTCAAGGAGCGAGGGCTTGGCAAAAGAAGAAGCGATAGAAGTAGAAGGTGTGGTCAAAGAATCACTGCCCAACACGATGTTTCGTGTGGAGATCAAAAACGGGCACGTGATCCTGGCACATCTTTCAGGAAAGATGAGAAAACACTACATCCGCATTGTTCCGGGAGACAAAGTGAAAGTCGCCCTTTCCCCCTACGATCTTACCCGGGGACGCATCATCTACAGAGAACGGTGAGGCTTATCGCCAGCCTTTTCGCAGGACAACCCAGGTAGCACCACGCCCCCCGTGCTTGCGCTCCGCAGACCCGAACGCTCCGGCATAGGGTGATTTCTCCAGATATCTGCGCACCACCCCCTGCAGCACCGGTTCACCCTGAGAGTGATGCCCCTTGCCGTGGACAATCAAAACCTTTTGTAAACCTCTGCGCCTGCACTCGAGCACGAAATTTTCCAGCGCCTGCTCAGCCTCGCGGCTGTTCATCCCGTGCAGATCCAAAGTTGCCTGAGGCTCCTGTGCCTTATGCCGGGGCTGCGGCGGTTTCGACCGCTCATGGTCTTCCTTCGATTCTTTTGGAGGATAGCGGGATAGCAGCTCCTCCATGTCCAGCCGTCCTGCCGAAGGCGTACCCGCCTGTTCCTTTTCCCAGGCATCCAGTATTTCCTTGAAGTCCATGACGTTCTCTACGCTCTTTCAATCGATGAGTATCGTGTCCCTGCGTACCCACCCCTCTATCTGTGACGGGGTTTCCACCAGATAATACCCCCCTGTTTGGCCCTTGATCCACAGGCTGGTCCCCGCAGGAAGCTCGAACCAGGATTTCGAATCCTCCTCCGGCACCCGGGACAGCTCACCTTCCTCGGAAACGACCACGCCCACCGATCGAGATCCAAGGGAGATACGCCCCAGGAAAAAGGCCAGACAACCCAACGCCACTATGGCCACAAGAACCAGGGAAATGAGAAAATGAACTCTCTTCGTGCGTATCACAAAGGCCCACAGGAGGAAGGCCGCATTGGCAAAGATCAGTAGAAGCAGATAGGCAACATCCGCATGGACCGGAAAGGGCGGCGCGACCTGCCCGGCTAGGTTGTAGTGCCGCTCCAGAGCCTGTAAAGCGCCACGCACCTGTCTGTCCGCCGGTGCCAGGCGAAGACTTCGGCGGAAATAGTGAACCGCATACCCCGGCTGTCCCATATAATGGGACAGCACCCCGAGATTGTAGAGAATAGCAGAATTGCAGGGCAGCTGGTTTTGCGCCTCCGTGTAGGTTTCCATGGCTTCGCCGTAGTGCCCGGAGGCGAAGCTCTGTTCAGCCTGCCGGATGAGGGCGGATCGATCCGGCTCGGTGGAACCGAGAAGAAACAGGAGGCTGAAGAAGAACAGCTTCGGGTAGCTGCGGGTGAACAGGGCAAAGACAAGAAACAACGATCCCGGCAGCGCAAACAGCAGGTTCAGAGGGTTGCTGTAATGCTGCTTGCAGTCTGATCTCTCCACCTCTGGGTATTCTTTGAGGGACAATTCGAGCACTTCCCCGTCTGCAGCGGCGCCCACCTCCCGATCCTCAATGGAGGGTTGGAGGTCTTGGGAAAACCCGGTTGTGCTCCCAAACACAAACAGGAACGCTACCAGTCCTGTTCGAAGCGTTCTTGCGAGGGTGCCGATACCCATGCTGGCCGTTCCTCCCTGTGTATTGATTCTAGCAAATTATCCCTCTGCGGATCCTCGGGCTCTTCTGCGCTGCCCTGAAGAGTTTCGGGCCGACCCCGGCTACCGGAGGCCGAATCCGCGGCGGCTGCCTTCTCCATCGCCTCGAGACTCAGTTCAAGGTTGATTTTTGCGTCCCAGCTGTCCGCCTTCAGCCGAAGAGCCTGAACGAAACTGGCCGCAGCTTCCCGATAGTCGCCGATTTCATAGCGCGCCACCCCCAGGTTGAAATAGCAGCGGTAGAAAAGCTCCCGATCCCTGCGACCCAATTCAGCCGGAAGCTCTCCGAAACCTTCGAGGGTCCGATTCAGTACTCGTATTCCCGGATTGATCTCACCCAGGGAGACGTACAACGTGCCCAGGTCGTAATCGATCCAATCTTCCCAATCCCCTCCCCTCTGTTTTGCCTGCAAGTATCTGTAGGTGGCCAGCGCGTCTTCACCACTGCGAAACAGCAGATTGCCCCGCAAAATCTCGACGCTTGCCCCAGTCCCCGAACAGGAAGTCAGAACCAGCAGAATCGGGAACAACAGAATTGCCGCTGCCCTGCGAGTCATAGAACCTTTTTCCATCGTAGCGCCTTGACCGCCAACGACAGGCAAAGAAACAGGAGGGAAATAAAAACCAGAAGGCGGAAACGATCCTTCTTTTCACGCCTCATTCCGAGCACCATGTTCCCCTCCGCCTGGGCTTTCATCGCTCCCAGGATCTCATCCGGCATATCCCGATCCTCCTCCAACAGACGGAACAGCCTGCCCCCGGTGATTTCAGCGATCCTGTCCAACTCCTCTATCCGGGGTCGGCTCATCACGGGATTTCCGTCGCTGTCCGACAGCACCTGACCCCCGGGGAGCCTGACGACAGCACCTTCATCTGTTCCCACCGCCACCACATATACTGGAATCTTGGCGGACCGGGCTTCCTCCGCCGCAGCCAATGGATTTCCGGAATGATACTCCCCATCACTGAAAAGCAGGATACTCCGGTAGGTTTGGGCGGAGGAGGGAAAACTCTCCAGGGACTGCCGGATCCCGTCCTCCAGCCCGCTGCCCGGATCGGTCATCACCGAGGGACCGACATAGCGCAGGGCTGTTTCCAGGACGTAGCGGTCCTCGGTCAGGGGAATCAGCCGAAACGCCTGACCCTTGAACACGACCAGGGCGATGCGCACACCCTCCAGTTCCGCGACGGTTCGGCGAATTGTACGGATAGAATACTCCAGCCGAGAAGCAGAGCCCTGCCCGGCCAGCATGCTGTTGGAAACGTCCAAACAGATCACCAGTTCCTGCCCCGAGCGTCGTTCTTCGACGAGATGCTCACCCCAGCGGAATCCCGCCAGGGCCAGCACGGAGGCCGTGAAGAAGAGCGTTAAAAACAGGAAGGAGAAGAAACTCTTGAATACGTAGACATCAAGAAGCTTCGCCGAGCGCCATCTTCCCCCCAAAGCCTGCAGGGTAGACCGCCCTCTCCTGAAATCGATCCTCCAGGCCAAAGCGATCAACGGGAAGAGGAAAAAAAGGAATAGGACAGCGGGTCGGTCGAACATGGTCCTTACAGCAGCTCTCCTATCACGAGTTTGCTCATGAACACACAGAGCAGAATGACGGCGAACCCGACGAAAATAAAAGCCCTATGCCGGGGCTGGCGTTCTATGAAAACCGCCACCTCCTGCACCCTGCTCTCCAGGCTGTCGATCTCCTGAAAGATCGTATTGAGAATTCCCAGTGTACCGGAATGAAAATAACGACCGCCGGTTTCACTGGCCATACGTTTTAGTAGTTCCTCGTTCAGCTTTCCCTCGTACACGCCTCGCACCTCTTTGCCGCTTTGCGGATGGACAAACTGAATCGTGGTCTCACCCTCAGAGCCGATTCCGATCGAGTATATGCGGATTCCCATGGATGCAGCCACTTTGGCAGCTCGATCCGGTTCGATATCACCGGCGTTGTTGTCCCCGTCGGTGATAAGGATGATGACTTTTTCATCCGCGCTGGAGTCTTTCAGATGCACAGCGGCCAAGGCAACCCCCGTACCGATCGCGGTCCCGTCCCCCAGGGCCATGACCCGTACGGAATCCAGGGCTTGCCCCAGAAACGAATAGTCGAAAGTCGGCGGAACCCGCAAAGCGGCCTCCGCCCCGAATATAACCAAGCCGATGGCATCATTTTCTCGTCCCCAGATGAAATCGCGTACTACCTCCCGGGCCGCATCGAAGCGGGTAATCGTTCCGACATCCTGGGCGGACATGCTCGGAGATACATCCAGAACAACCATCAGATCCAATCCCCGGCTGAGGTACCTTCGCTGCTTCTCAATGTTTACTGGTCCGGCCAGGGCTATAATGAGAAGGGAGAACCCGATCCAGAACAGCACGCGGGTGATGATCAAAAACACCCGCCTGGGGGTAGCGGCAATGGTGAAGCGGTCGCCGTTCCAGTTGCTGAAGGTGAAGGATATCTTCCCGCCTCGGGCTCTGCGGTAGTACAGCAGATAGACGAGCACGGGAACGATCAGCAAAAGCAGCAGAACCTCTGGGTGATCAAACCTCCACATGGGTAATCCGCTCCTCCACCTGTTCAACGATGCTGCCGGCGGTCTTCAAACTTCGCTCCATCTCCCGCCTGTTAGCCCGTTTTCCGGAAAATTTGATCAGATCCGCCGCCTTGAGCATCTCGTGAATGCGCTCGGAAACGGATTCCTCCAATCCTGCCGCTTTCAGGCTCCCTGCGATCTCCCCGGTAGTCGCGCTCATCAGAGGCATGGACAGCCTCTCGCTGAGGTAGCGGCGAATCGCGAGGGAGAGAAGGATGAAAAAGGTCTTTCCCTCCATCGATGTTCTCCCGCTGGCGAGCTGGTTCAAGCTTTTGCGCGCGTGCAAATACGGCAACCGGCGGATCCGGGCTTCCCGGATCCTGGTGAATCCCCGGATCCCATAGCGCAGCAGGAAATACAGCAGCAGGGGCACACCAACTCCGACCGCCAGGAAGGTGAGCAATCTGAGCCAAGTCAGGGGCAGATTAAGCTGCCGCCGTGGTCCCCGCAGGGCGTCGGCCTGCTCCAACTGCAGGGCGGAGCGGGTTTTCACCAGAAGTTCGCCGGTGTTCAGGTCCCCCAGTCGCAGAGGAGGAAGCACCGTTTCCCCGCTATAAAAGGGGGTGAAGAATATGCGAACCAGAACCTCCCCCGATCCGCCGGGAGGCCGCCTATCCTGTACTTCGATATCATGAAATTCGATCCAGGCGTGTACAGGCCGCTGAACCGGAGGCTCCACCGCCACCGCGGCGGAAAGATCGTAGGTCAGCCTCAACTCCACCCGGTCTCCGACGAAGAAGCGGGGCGGAAGGAAGACCGCCTCCATCAGCGAACTTTGAGAAAAGACCGGCCAGATTGCGAGGAAGACCAGCAAAACGGCCAGGGCAAGGGCTTTCACGAGGCCCGCCTCCGCCGTCTGAAGAAACGCAGGATCTCGACCCCCGGATCGTCGGAGGTACTCAGTGTCAGGGTCTCCACTCCCCTCCGGGCGCAGCCGGCCTCCCAGGCCGCCTGCTTACCCTGCCAGTAGCGTTCGTAGGATTGTCGGAACGAAGAGGATCGACCGTCGGCAAACAGGACCTCCCCGCTTTCAGGATCCTCCAGCTCGATGATCCCGGTCCTGGGAAAGACGGTGTCCACGGGATCGACGATTTTCACAGCTACGCAGTCGTGCTTGCGCGCCAGCAGGGACAGAGAATCCCAGTAGCCTTGGGTTCGGAAATCCGAAATGATGAAGCAGATGCCGCGGCGCTTCAAATTGCGATAGACCCCTTTGAGGGCCAGATCCAGATCGGAACCCCTCCCCAGGGGTTCAAACTTGAGCAGTTCATGGATCAAACTGAGGATATGCTTACGTCCCTTGCCCGGCGGAAACCACTTCTCGATCCTGTCGCTGAAAAAAGCCCCCCCCACCCGGTCGTTGTTCTTAACCGCCGCCAGGCTCAAGATCGCAAAAACATGAGCCGCATATTCATTCTTGCCAATCTCCCCGGAACCTGAATACAGAGACGCCGATACGTCCACCACGTTGAAGAGAATGATCTCCCGTTCTTCCCGGAAGATCTTGGTGTGGGGCAGACCCATGCGGGAGGTTACATTCCAGTCGATGGTCCGCACATCGTCCCCGGCTACGTATTCACGGACCTCGTCGAACTCGATTCCCTGACCCCGGAAGATCGAACGGTAGCGGCCGCCCAGCAGCTGGTCCACCAGTTTGGCAGCGACCAGCTCGATCTGCCGAACCCGGCGGAAAAAGGACAGATCCTCCATTGCCGCTAAGGAACGTCTACGCCTCTGAGGATTTCGGTGATGATCTGGTCCGTGGATAGATCTTCCGCCTCGGCTTCGTAGGTCAGGATGATCCGATGACGCAGAACCGCCGGGGCCAAAGCCTTGACATCCTCGGGGATGACAAAGGTTCTGCCTTCCAACAGAGCCTTCGCCTTGGCACAGCGGAACAGACAGATCGAGGCGCGGGGGGATCCTCCGTACTCGATGAAGCGTACGAAATCCCCCTTCTCCCGATCCTTCTCACGGCTGGTTTGAACCAGGCTGACGATATACTCCTCGATCCGCGGATCCACGTGGATCTTCCGCACCGCCGATCTCAAGCGTTCGATTTTGTCTTTATCCAGCACCTTACGAATCCGAATGTCCGACTTCACCCCCACCCGTTTGAGGATATCCTTCTCCTCCGAAAAGCTGGGATAGGGCACGTACAGTTTGACGATGAAACGATCCAGCTGGGCCTCCGGAAGCGGGTAGGTTCCTTCGTGCTCGATCGGGTTCTGGGTGGCCAAGACCAGGAACGGATCGGCCAGCTGATAGCTTTCGGTGCCCAGGGTCACCTGCCGTTCTTCCATAGCTTCCAGCAGCGCCGATTGCACCTTGGCCGGAGAGCGGTTGATCTCGTCGGCAAGTATGATATTGGTGAAGATCGGTCCTTTTCTGGGGATGAAATCCCCGGTTTGAGGACGGTAGATCATCGTCCCGATCAGGTCCGCCGGCAGCAGGTCCGGGGTAAACTGGATCCTCTTGAACCCCGAGTCCAGAACCTCGGCCAGGGTCTTGACGGCCAGGGTCTTGGCCAGACCGGGAACCCCCTCCAGCAGGACATGCCCCTCTGTCAACAGACCGGTCATCATCCCCTCCAGCATATCCCTCTGCCCGACGATTCGTTTGGATACCTCCTGGAAGGTCTGCTGCAGCAGCTCTCCGGCCTGCTCCACCAACGCTTCGAGGGAACTCTTCTTGTCCTCCATCGTGGCTAAACCTTTCAGCTTCTGTAATCGGCGTTTTCTTTCACATACTGGTAGGAAAGATCGGCGCCCAGCACCTCGGCCCGTCCTTGTCCGGCTCCAAGATCAACCTTCAGTACGACCTGTCGATCATGAGCGGGAAATCCCCCTGCGGTTGGATCCAGGGCGCATTCTTCGAGGTATCGATTCAAGCGCGACTCCTTTTCGGTGTCCAGACGAAAACAGCCGTCTGAGAATATCTCCACACCCCCCATGCTCACCCGCAGTCTGTTCACCTGGAGGGCAAAACCGGAGGCGTCGGCGAAATCCCCCAGAGCGGCAACGATTCGACCCACGTTCGGATCGTTGCCGAACACTGCCGTCTTGACCAGGGGAGAGTTGACAACGGCCTTGCCGGCTGCCGCGGCGAGCCTCTCATCGACAGCACCCGCCACACAGACCCGGATCACGTGCCCCACCCCCTCGCCGTTTCGCACCACATCCTCGGCCAGGCGGGCACAAACCTTCTCCAGAGCCGCCCGAAACTCCTCTTCCGGCACCGCCGGCTTGGCCTCCGAGCTGAACAGCAGGGCCATATCGCTGGTACTCTGATCACTGTCCACCGAGATTCGGTTGAACGTTCTTCCGGCGCACTCCCCCAGACAGCGCTCCAGCTGCTGCCGTTCGATGCCTATATCGGTCATGAGAAAGACGAGCATCGTACCCATATGAGGCTCGATCATACCGGCGCCCTTGGCAACTCCCAGGATGTGTCCCTGTCCCACTTGCTGCCTGTGTATCTTCGGGTAGGAATCCGTGGTCATGATGGCCCGGGCCAGGGGCAGTACGCCGTCCGCGTTCAGCCCCTCTACCAACCGGGGCAGGGCGGCTCTCATCTCCCGGACCGGGAGCTTCCAACCGACGATCCCCGTGGAGGCGGGAATGACCCGCTGCCCCGGCTCGCCGATCAGCTGACCCAAAGCATCGCAGAGCAGCTCCGCGTCCTCCACACCCCCCTCGGCTCCGACGTTGGCGATCCGATTGTTTATCAGCACCGCCCTCAAACTTTTCTCCTCGATCCGCCGGCGGCCGATCAAAATCGGGGCACCGCAGAAACGATTGTTCGTGAAAACCCCGGCGAAACCGGAAGAAGGCTCATCCAACACAATACACGCCAGATTCATGGAGAGCTTCTGTCCCCGCTCCAGGGATTTGAACTCTAAAGAGGTGGTGGCAACTGAAAATCCTTCCGGCAGCCCGGATCGGTGCTCCAGCTCCCGCAGGTATTCTTCCTCCGATTGAAAAGCAGCCATAGGCCCCAGTGTACAGATATGCCTCGATCAGCTCAAGAGAGCTGATCAGCGCCTGCGGATCGTTACAAGAACGGGCAGGTGATCCGAGGTCCCGCTGCCGGCGCCCCGTGCGCCCCGGCGCCAGCGCCTCGGGAAACCGCTCTGCGGATCGACGAGGAACCTTGACCGCACCACCTGGAAACTCCCCGGAACGTAGAAGAATCCCTCACGATCGAACAGGCCCGGAGAAAGCAGAATACGATCCGGTGTCTGCCAGCGGCCTTGGTACACCGAGCTGCCCCTCTGCTCGGGCGGGAGCTCGTACCAGGGTTCGTACATCACCACCCTGCCGCCCCGAACGCCGGCACGTTTCGGGTCCGGGGTGATGAACAGAACGTCTATCCCAGCCGAGCTGTCCTGAGTTTCAGCGGGGCGATCGGAGGCGGTGGCGGTAAGGTAACGCCCCTCGGCCTGATCGTACTCATCGAGGTTTTCATTCAAATCCCCGAGAACGAGCAGGTCGGCTTCCGGGGACGACCGGAGGATCCCCCGGAGTCTTTCAGTCAGGACCCCGGCCGCCTGTCTGCGGGCGGCGGCAGTCTGCTCCACCCCGCCGCTCTTCGACTTCCAGTGGTTGTTGAACAGGTAGAGGACCGATCCCTCGTACTCGACCTGCAGCTCCAGGATATAGCGAAGCGGCACACCGGCGAAGCTTCCGACTTCATGAACCCGGCTGCGCACGATGGGAATCCTGCTCAGACAGGCCACGGTGGTGGCCGCCTGCTGATGAGGAACGAACACGAGGTATCTGTAACCGAAACGCCGCAGATGGCGATCCCGCAGCTCCCGCAGAGCAAGCTCACTCTCTATCTCCTGGAGACAGAGGATGTCCGGCCCGCGGGAGGAACTCGCCTTGACGGCTCGGGCGACCGCTGATAGTTTCCGGCTGTACTGCTGCGCAGTCCAGAACTCTCCGCTGTACTCGGGATACTCCCGTCCTTCGTAGCGGTCATCGAAGAGATTCTCCACATTGTAGCTGGCCACTACGATATATTGCCCGCAGGAACAGAGACACAGAATTACAATAAAAAGAAAGACCGGAGCTGCCTTTCCGGACATCAAGGATTCTGTTCGACTACAGCTCGTCCCTGTTGCTGATGATCTTCGAAATAAGCCCGTACTCCAGGGCCTCTTCCGCGTTCATCCAGTAGTCCCGGTCGGTATCCTTCTCGACCTTGTCGAGCTTCTGGCCGGTTTCCTCGGAGATGAGCTTGTTGATCTTTCGCCGCAGCTTGTCCAGCTCTTTGGCGTGGATCTCGATCTCCGTGGCCACGCCCCGCATTCCGCTCAAGGGCTGGTGGATCAGATAGTGGGAGTTCGGCAGGGCGATGCGTCTTTCCTTGGGTGCAGCCAGAAGGATGATCGCCGCGGCGCTGGCAACCAGCCCCATGCCGATGATGATGACGTCGGGCTTGATGAAACGCATCATATCGAATATCGCGAAACCCGCATCCGCGTCTCCTCCCGGAGAATCGATGAAGACCTTGATCGGATCCTCCCCCTGATCTTCCAGCAGGATCAGCTGCCGGATGATCCGCTCACCCAGGGACTTGTTGATCTCCCCGGACAGCAGGATGTTGCGGGTTTTTAAAATCTTTTCGATCAGATTGGATTCGGGCTTCTTGTTCTCTCCCTGCTCCTCCTCTTCTTGAAGATGAAACAGGTGATACAGATTTTTGTCACTCATAGATTCAGAATATATTGAAACCGGCGGGAATTTTCAACAAGCAGCGCCCTGCTGAACCGTTTTTAGGCATTGCTAGGCTGCCCGCCTGGGGTTTACAATCTTGACGATTCCTCCGTATCTCAGGAATCACCGCTCGAGGAAAATCCAACAAAAATGAGGAGTGCGGATATCATGAAAACACGAATCGCAGTTATCGGTGGAAGCGGATTGTATCAACTGGAAGGTGCCGAGCTGATCGAAAGGATCGAGGTACCCACTCCCTTCGGCCTGCCCTCCGAGCTCATCTCCATCGTCAAGGTGGGAGATCAGAACCTCGCCTTCCTGCCGCGTCACGGCAAAGGGCACCGGATCCTGCCCACCGAGGTTCCCTCCAAGGCCAACATCTGGGCTCTCAAGTCTCTGGGGGTCGAACAGATCCTCTCGGTCTGTGCGGTGGGCTCCCTGCGGGAGGAAATGAAACCGGGGAACTTCGTTCTCTGCGATCAGCTGATCGACAGAACCCGAAACCGGGCCTTGAGCTACTTCGGGGAGGGGCTGGTAGGCCACGTCCCCTTTGCCGAGCCGTTCTGTTCGGGAATGAGGGAGATCATCGCCGGCATCCTCAAAAACGGCACCCACCCCTTCCACGAACGGGGCACCCTGGTCACGATGGAGGGTCCCCTGTTCTCGACAAAGGCGGAATCGCATCTGTACAGGAGCTGGAACGCCGATCTGATCGGCATGACCGCCTTGCCTGAGGCCAAGCTGGCCCGGGAGGCGGAAATCTGCCTGGCCATCGTGGCCATGGTGACCGACTACGACTGCTGGCGCGAGGCGGAGGAGAGCGTCAGTGTGGAGATGGTCCTCGAGGTGATGAATGATAACACCCGGACCGTCCAGAAAGTGATCCCCGCGATCGCAGCTGCCCTGAGCTCCCGGGTTGAATGCAGCTGCCGCAGTGCGGCAGCCGGGGTGTTCGTCACCGATCCGGCCCTGGTTCCCTACGAGACCAGGCGGAAACTCTGGATGCTGTACGGCGGAAAGTACTGGAAGGAGATGTTACTTTAGATCCAGGGCATCCAGCTCAAGCGGAAAACCGTCGCTCTTCCAGGCAACGAGGTCGCCCGCCCGCTCGGCTATGAGCAGCCCTTCGGCATCGGGAAACTGCCCCAGCAGATCCAGTCCATCCTCGGGACCGAGGACGAATACGGCGGTGGACAGGGCATCGGCCAGCGCACAGGTGGGGGCGACGATCGTTACCGAAACCAGCGACCGAGCCGGAAAACCGCTGCGGGGGTCGAGTATGTGGTGGTAGCGCACGCCCCCCTGTTCGAAGTAGCGTTCGTAGTCCCCGGAGGTCACCACCGCAATCCGCTCTCCCTTGCCCCCCAAGTTCAACACCCCCAGGACGTCCTGGCTTTCCCGGGGATTGCGGATGGCGATCCGCCACGGGGTGCGTCCCTGTTTCAACCCGGAAACCAGGATATCCCCACCCGCATCGAGCAGGAAATCCTCGTATCCCTGTTCGAGCAGATAATCGGAGGTCAGATCGACCACCGCTCCCTTTGCGATCCCCCCCAGATCGAAGCCGATCCCCTCGGGCAGCACGACCAGCCCATCCCCGCCGATTGTAACTTTCGAATAATCCACCCGGCTGCGGGCCTGCTCGATCTGGGGCTCCGTCGGCAAGCGTCCTCCCGCGTCGAAGGACCACAACTCGGTCAGCGCAAGGACCGTCGGGTCGAAAGCCCCGCCGCTGGCAGCGGCCACGGTCTGGGCGGTCTGCAGCACGCCGAGCACTTCCTCAGGGATTATCCCCCGGCCGCAGCGGTTCAGCAGACCGATAGCCCCCTGCTCCTGCCTGTGGTCGAACTGCCAGGCCTTTCGCTCCGCATAAGTGAACAACTCCTGCCAATCCGGCTCTCCGGAGGCGGACACCAGCACCGTAAAGGTCGTGGACATGGCGAAGCGGGTCTGCCGGTGCAGGGGAACCTGGCAGGAGATGAGCGTCCCGGCCAGGAGGACGGACAGGAGGATTACAGGGAAGGCGGCTGACAAAACTCGGCGCAATGGACGAACCTCTGATATCGGATCTGTTGTGACGATCCCCTCACGGAGCGGTCTCTGAATGAACAGGAAAGAACGCGGAAATCGCCTCTTCGAAAATCACCGGCGTTTCTTGAAAATTAGTGATTTACCATCTAATATTCAAGCCGGTATCACCAAGTGAAAGCAGCTTTCGTCGGGCTGGTAGGAAGACCCTCCAGTGGAAAATCCACGCTGATCAATCGAATCTGTGGACAGAAGGTATCCATCATCTCACCTGTTCCGCAAACCACCCGCAATCGAGTGCGGGGGATCTACTCATCCGAGCGGGGACAGCTGGTGTTCGTGGACACCCCGGGCTTCCACCTTTCGGAGAAGAAAATCAACCTCCATCTCAAGGAACTGGCCACCCGTACGCTCTCGGAAGTAGAGATCATCCTCTATCTGATCGATGTGTCCCGACCGCCGGGGGAGGAAGAACGGGCCCTGATCGAGCTTCTCCGTGGTCCGGAGAAAAAGGTGATCGTGGCCTTGAACAAGATCGATGTCGGTGAAGGTCACGTAGAGGAAACGAAGGAGGAGCTGAATCAAAAGTTGAACCAGGCCCCCGTCCATCTGATCTCCGCCCTCACAGGCCAAGGTGTCGATGCGCTCCTGGAGCTCATCTGGGAACGGGCCCCGGAGGGGCAGCGCATGTACCCGGAGGAATACTATACGGACCAGAGTCCGGAGTTCCGGATCGCCGAGATCATCCGGGAGAAAGCGATTCTGCAGACCCGTCAGGAGGTCCCCCACTCGCTGTTCGTTGATATCAGCGACATGGAGATGAAGGATGACAACAACTACCTGTGGGTACGGGGCTTTATCTACGTGGAGAGAGAGACCCAGAAGGGGATCGTCGTGGGTAAGGGGGGGGAGAAGATCAAGAACATCGTCCGCTTAGCCGAGCTGGAGTGCAATCAGCTGTTTCCCTACAGAGTCAAGCTCGATATCCGGGTAAAAACAAGACCCAAATGGCGAAAAGACGAGGGACTGTTGAAGAAGCTCATCACCTGATGAGCGCTTTGATGAGCAGCTCAGCGCCGTGAAGCTTTTCGAACGGATCACGGATACCGTTGACGATCCGAACACCTGCTTCGTATTTCCATCGGAGCTGACCGCGCGGTTTTGGTGCAGGCGGGCTCTGCACTTCTCCAGCCGTAAATCGATCGCCGCGGATCGTTTCCTCTCCTGGGACCAGTTCAAGGAGAGCTGTTTCATCTACGATTCACCGGGCCGGCCGGTGAATCGGGCGGTCCGCCTGCTGTTCTGCAGAAGGAAGTTGGAGCAAAACCGCCGGCGCCCCTTTCTGCGGCAGATTATCCCCCCTAAATACGCCGGACAACCACTCATCTTCCTGGAATCCCTGCAGCGTCTTCTCCCCGTGCTGCACCGCCTGCAGGCCGTCAGGGCCCGCTGGCCCCGCTTCAGTCGGGATAAGCTCACAGACCTGGAAGGGCTGTACGCAGACTATCGAGCGTTCCTGGACCGATCGCGGCTGTACGAGCCGGGTTACCAACGGCCCCGATTCTCCCCGGGAAGCCGAAAATATATCCTCTTCTTTCCCGAATTGATCGAAGACTACGGGGAGTTCGCCGATCTGCTGTCGGATCGGGTCGAGGGGGTCCCTGTTCCACCGGGCATTCGGCCGGGCAGCTCTGTGCGGGTGTTCCAGACCCTTCCCGAGGAGATCCGGGCTGCGATCCGGAGAACCGCAGACCTGCTGGACGCGGGAGTCGAACCGCAGCAGATCATCCTGACAGTCGGGCAGCTCCCGGAGCTGGAACCGCTTCTGCGACGGGAGGCGCAGCTGTATTCCCTGCCGCTGCAGTTCCACCTGGGAAAACCGCTGCCCGAGTTTCCCCAGGTCGTGATGCTTCACAAGGCTTACGCCGCCGTGGAATCCTCCTTCAGCCTGATAACCATGAAGGCCCTCCTGCTTTGCCGTTCCATCCCCTGGAAGCAGGGCAGGCTCTGCAGGGCCTTGATCCGTCTTGCCCTGGACGGACGAATCGCGGGCAACACGCCTTCCAAGGACAAATGGACAGCGAGCATCGAATCGGCTCGGCGAAACGGAAACCCCCGCAGGCTGCCCCTGTCCCGGATCTCCGGTTTCTACGCCACCCTCAGGCATCAACTTATGCGGCTGGCCGCCGCAGACACCTTCACCGAGCTGAAAAGTTGTCTGGTCTCCTTCACCGCGGATTTCCTCGATATAGATCATCTGCACGAGGAGGAGGTGAGGATCTTCCAGTTCGCCATGGATACCCTGGACGAGCTCGAACAGGCCGACGATCTGATCGGAGGCGGGTCAGGCGAACCGCTGGACTCAGACACCCCGGCTGGTGGGCGCCCGGCCTTCCCGATCTGGTGGCTGTACCTCGCCCAGCGCCTGTACGTGCCCGGGCGCTACGCCGCGGGTATCTCGGTTTACCCGTTCAGGGTGAGTGAGGGGATGGAGCCGGAGCATCACATCGTGATCAACGCTTCCCAGGCGGCGACCAGCCACACCGTCCGCCGCTATCCCTTTCTAAAGCTTCACGAGGAGCAGCAGATTCCTGAGGTGCAGCGGGAGCTTGCCCCCGCCCACCTTCAGCTTTACAGCCACAGCGGCCGGAATGTCCTGTTCAGCTACGCCCGCCGGGACTACCAGAGATCCAACCTGCCGCCGCCGCTGTTCCTCGCCCAGGACATCCGGACAGAAGAAATCACCGCGCCGGACTGCGAAGATGCCTACGAGCTGGAGCGGAGGGCCTGGGTGGACGGGACCTGTTTTCAGCTGCAGGAGCTGCAGAAGACCGGCTATACCTCGGCGGCAGCCGGGGCGCTGGGGATCAAGGAGATCGACGCGGCAGTACAGGATCTGAAGGACGAGTGCCTGATCCGGGTATTGAGCGAGCGCCTGCGCGACGACGAAGGCCGCTTTCGGATCAGTGCAACCGCTCTGGAGCAGTTCAACCTCTGCCCCTTTCAGTTCCTCTGGGAACGGCTGCTGCGGCTGAGCAGGGAGGAGTTCGAACCGCCGATGATCGACCCGATGGAGTTCGGTGTCCTACTGCACCGGGGATTGGAATTGTTCTTCACCTGGGTATTATCGGACGAAACGAACCCTGCCGGCGCGCTGTCCGCAGATCGCAAAAACGAGTACCGCCGGCGCCTCGGGCGTATCGTCTCCAGGATCTGTTCGGACTACAGCCGAAGGAATCCCACTGTGCTGGAGCCGATCGCCGCGGAAATACGGGGCAGGGTGGAAGAGCTGATTCTGGCCTTCCTGGACGTCGAATTGGAGATGATGGGCGAAGAGAGGGTACAGGGAACCGAGGTTCGCCTCCGAGCCCTGGCGCCGGAGATCGATACGCTTCTTGTCGGCACCATCGACCGTGTCAGCCGCAACCCCAGCGGGTACACCCTCATCGACTACAAGAAGAAATACGTACCGACCCGGGGGGATCTGTTCTCCCGACCAGCGTTGTCGCTGCAGATGCCCTTCTACATTCATCTGATGGATCAGAACGATCAAACCGTAACCCGGGCGGCGTACTACTCTTTCGAGAACAAACGCTACCACTTCGTATTCGGCGGCCCGAAAACAAACATGGGGAGCGCTGAGGACACCCTCCGCAGCGTCGAAGGGCTGAAGCGGCGCATCATCGATATGCGCGAACGGGTTTGCGCCGGAAATTACCAAATCGGGAGCTCGCCGCCGGCGGACTGCAGCCGCTGCCGGCTGCAGGAAATCTGCCGCAGCGGCTACGCCTTGGATGGGTAGGAATATGAACCTTCGCTTCGACAAACAGCAGATCGATGCTGTCCAGGCAGAGCATAACGCAGTGGTGACCGCCGGCGCCGGTTCCGGCAAGACGGCGGTGATATCCGAGCGCTACTGCCGGCTTCTGGAACGAGCTGATATGGGGGTTGACAGCATCCTGGCACTGACCTTCACTCAGAAAGCCGCAGCAGAGATGTACGAGCGCATCTACAACCGACTCCGCAGGGCCCCCGTTCATCTGCGGCGGCACCTGGAAACCTTCGAGCAGGCTCGAATCTCGACCCTGGACAGTTTCTGCGCCGAAATCCTCACCAGCGCCTGCGACCACTTCGGGCTGTCTGAGGATTTTCGCTACGATGAACAGGCTGTTTCCCGTCTTGCCGAGCGGACCAGCCTGGAGTTCATATTGGAAAACCTGGACAGCCCCGCGGTTCAACTCCTGCTCCATATCCACGGCTTCGAGATCCTCTGGAAGGACCTGCTGCGGGATCTGGCCTGCGGTCATCTTCATCTGCCGGGACCGTTCGATTTCCAGGCCATGGCCCGAAGCCAGGTCGATCGCTGCCGCCGGGATCTTGCCGAACAGCTGCTCACTGTCCGTTCCGTAGTCCAGGAGATCCGGGAGCTCGATCCCCGTACCGCCTCCATCAGGCGCGCCCAAGAGACCCTGTCCGATTTCCCCAGGATTGCCGCGCAGCTGGAATCGGATCGCTTCGCGGAAGCGGAGGAGGAGCTGAGCCGCCTTCAGTTCAAGAAACCCGGCGGGCGGGGCGGGGAAGATATCCAGCTGTTGAAAAACCTGATCGATCAGGTGAGACCGGGCTTGGGAATGCTGAGCACCCTGGCCGCAACCCTGGCGCGGGAAAAATCGCTATTCGACGTGTTCTCCCTGCTCGAGAAATTCGCCGCCCGCTTCCTCGAGGGGAAACGAACCCTCGGCCTGATCGGATTTCAGGATGCCGCCGAGCTGGCCCTGCAAGCGCTGATTCAGGACAAAGCGCTCAGACAGTTCTATAAAACCAAGTTTCGCTACATCATGATCGACGAGTTCCAGGACAACAACCGGCTGCAGAAGGACCTGCTGTTTCTTCTGGCCGAAAGGCTCGACACTCTCAACGACGGAGTGCCCCCGGCCTCGGAGCTGGAGCCGGACAAGCTGCTGTTCGTCGGCGACGAAAAACAGTCGATCTACCGCTTCCGGGGCGCGGAAGTGGCTGTGTTCAAGTCTCTTCACGAAGAGCTGAAGGCGGTCGGCGGACGGACCATCGCTTTGGAGCGCAACTACCGCAGCGAACCCGAATTGATCGCGCTGGTGAACGAGGTTTTCTCCTCCGTCATGGCGGATGCCCGAGCCGGGTACGAAGCTCGCTACCAGAGGATGACCAAGGGCGGCTCGGCGCGGGGCGTGCCGGCTCAGATCCACCTGTTATACGGGAATCAGGAGCAGGACCCGGATTCCGTTCCAGCGAATCTGGCCGAAGCCCACGCCGTGGTCCGTTTCATCCGCCGGAGTGTGGAGGGAAAAACGCTGCCCATCGCCGCTGAGCAGGGGATACGTCCGGCCGGCTACGACGATTTCGCCGTGCTGCTGCGCTCCACGGGCAACCAGATCCACTACGAGCGGATGTTCCGCCACTTCGGCGTGCCCTACGCTGCGGACAATCTGCGGAGCCTGTTCACCGAAGCACCGATCAACGATTTCTACCTGCTGCTGCAGCTGGCCGTCTATCCGGAGGATCGTTGCGCCTACGCCGGAGCCCTGCGATCACCCTTCGTAAACATCAGCGACGAAGCGTCGATCCGACTCCTCCTTGCCGGAAACGCAGAAGGAGGGCAGCCGGAACCATTTTCGGATTTCGAGAGCCTCGAGATGAGCGCGGAGGATCGACTGCGCATGCAGCGGGGCAGGGAGATCTACCTGTCGGTGCGTGAAGCGGTGGATCGCCTACCGATTGCCGAGATCTTTCACCGCCTCTGGTACCTCCACGGGTACCGCTACACGATTCTGCGCAGCCCCCGGAATCACAACTACCTCGAAACCTACGATTACATGGTCAAGCTGGCCGAACGCGCCGACCGGCAGGGAGACACTCTGGCGGTTTTCCTGGATTTCATCCGCCAGAACCTCGGCAGGTACGAGCGGATCGACGATATCACGGTGCTCAAACCCCGTCTCCCCGGGGTTCAGCTGCTCACCATCCACAGAGCCAAGGGCCTGGAGTTTCCGATCGTGGTGCTGGCCGACATGGGCAACATGGGCAGATACAGCCGGCGCGCTTCCAGCCCCTACTATATCTCCTCCCGCTACGGCATCACCGTCAACCTGGGCACCCGGAACTACTTCACCGAAATCGGGGAACAGGAGTCGGAAAACGAGGAACTGGCGGAGACCAAACGTCTGCTGTACGTGGCCATTACCCGTGCACGATCCCATCTGATCCTGGCGGGGACCCATAAAAAGAAGAACAGGAGCACTCCCAGGGCTCATCTGAATCTTCTGCTCCAGGGAATGGGCCTGAGTGAAGGCTTCCTGTCGCAAAGAACCGAAAAAGATCCCGAATGGACGATAGAGCCAAACCTGCAGATCCACCAGATCGAGACGCTGAGCTGGAATGAACTGACCGGCGAATCCCGGCCCGGGACAGGCCCGTCGGCGCGGGAGGAGATGTACGAAGGGCCGCCGATCCGCAGAACCGTGTCAAAAGGCGAGGTTTCGGTGACCGAGCTTTGCGCTCATCTGGATTCTGTTTCCCGGCAGCAGACCGCTTCTGCGAAACCCAACGCCCGGGCGCGGCGTCTGCCGGGAATCGATGCGGATGCTCTGCTGAAGGAACTGGATCTGGAAAGCCGCTTCGGAATCCTGACGCACCAGCTCCTGGCCCGGTGGGATCCGGATCCCGCGGCAATGCCCCCCGAACCGGATTGGAACGGTATTGCCAAGGAGCACCGGGAAGCACTTCTCAGCAGCGCCATCTCCCTGTGCCGCAACTTCTTCGACTCCGAACTGGGGGCTCTGAGCAGGCGGGCCGACCGGGTGGACCGGGAATTGCCCTTCCTGTACCTCTACGAAGACAAGCAGGGGCCGCTTTACATCAACGGCCGGATCGACCTGGCCTTCCAGCTGCAGGACCGACTGTATCTGGTGGATTTCAAAACCGACCGGGCTTACCAACCCGGGGAGCATGAATGCCAGCTGGCCCTGTATCGCCTGGCTCTGGCGGAGCAAACCGAAGCGCAGATACACACTTTTCTGTTTCTGCTGAGAAGCGGCCAGGGGCTTCACTGCCACAGGAGCATCGATCCGGCGGAGTGGATTCCCCGGATACGGCACCTGCTGTAGAACAAGAGGCTTTCGAGGGTTCAGAGTCGTAGAGACAGTTCCGGTGAGTAGTCGATCCGCCAGTGAAGATCGGCAACCCTGGTCAAGGAGCAGAGGTGCTCGATCAGGATCTCCTGCTCCTGGCGGCTGACCACGGGGAAGTGGTAGTAACGGTTCGTATACTTCAATTCCCGTCCGCTGCGCCGGCACTCCTCGATGAACAACCGGTGCCGTTCCAGCCGTTCGAGAATCCGCTCGTTCGCCGAGGGGATGATCTCATTCACCTGCGCCTCGACAAACGGACTGAGCGTTTCCTCGATCTGGATGCTGACAGAATCCCGCCCGGCGCACATTGCCGCCGCCATCGTGGTTCCGCAGCCTGCGAAAGGATCCAGGATCCGATCCCCCTTCACCGAAAACATGTTGATCAGCCGGTAGGCCAGCTCGAAGGGAAAGGCGGCGCTGCGGCCGCGGGCGGCCCGGCGGGGCGCGCTCGGCTTCACCCGCCTGCGCTCACCCAGGTGCTGGCGGGCACCTTTGAAATCCCAAACATCGGAGAATCAGACATTCCTCTCCTCCCAGAAGAAGGCGCTCTCCCGCCTGTTCCGACGTTCCTCTGGAGACCTGAACACCCTGGGCTTTGATTTACGGAAGATGAGGATCCACTCATGCTCCAGGGTGACATAGGCCCCGGGAGGGAGGGTGCCGGAGCCGATGAACTTGTTGGGGGCGTTGGTCTGTTTCCTCCAGAGGATCTCCGGCAGCATCTGAAATCCCAGTGCGGTGCAGGAGGAGATGATCCGGGCGTGGTTGGGGTACAAACGAAAAACCGGTCCGAGGCTCCTGGTCGCATCCCCCACATTGATGCAGAGCAATCCCCCCTCTCTGACTACCCGGTAAAGCTGCCGCCATACCGGATCGAGAACCTCGTGCATGCCCTCGAAAACCGCCTGGCCCTCCCCCGCGGCCATCGCTTCGCCGATCCCCGGCTGCTGTCGGAGGAACAGCTCATCCCACATCCCGATCATCGGATAGGGAGGGGAGGTGACCACCAGGTCTATGCTGCCGCTTTCGATCCACGCCAGATCCCTGGAATCGGCGATCCTCAAGCGATGATTGGTCTGCATGACTGCATTCTTCCGTTCATACCTTATCCTATCGTGGTGCTGCTGAAAAGAAGCCGGAGGGCCTGCTGCCCTTGACCGGAAATCCCGGACCCACTAATCTAGGACCAGTAAAATCGAGGTCGAACATGATCGATTCCTATTCCTTCGGCAGCATCACGGTAAGCGGAAAGCGCTACAGCTCCGATGTGATCATCTATCCGCAGCGGGTGGACTCCTCCTGGTGGCGCAAGCAGGGGCACAACCTCTGCATGGAGGATCTGGAGGAGGTGCTGCGTTATCAGCCGGAGGTCCTGGTGATAGGTCAGGGCAAACCCGGTCTGATGAAAGTCACAACCGAGATTGTCGAACAGCTGAATCAACGGGGGATCCAGGTGCACATCGCTCCCACGGCCAAAGCCGTGAAGCTGTACAACCAGCTGAGCCCCGGGAAAAAGGTTGTCGCCGCCCTGCATCTGACCTGCTAGGCGAGCTGCAAGATCCTCGAAACCGTCGCTGCCGCGAATCCGGGA